>Ga0207996_1002031_pt1 | contig 12883 bp, 9 predicted proteins | sample AntAceMetag02UKG_FD_184773 | JGI IMG/M metagenome (GOLD analysis project Ga0207996, IMG submission 184773) | Saline lake microbial communities from Ace Lake, Antarctica - Antarctic Ace Lake Metagenome 02UKG (SPAdes) (version 2) | ecosystem: Environmental > Aquatic > Non-marine Saline and Alkaline... | reverse complement strand
ACGGAAATAAGCGATATCAACTGTCCCGTCTCCATCATAGTCACCGGAGACCGGGAAGTCGGTGTATCCTCCGAAACTGACCGTGGTGACATTCCTTATCCGCCAGTTTCCTCCAGGCGTCGGCGTGTGGGAGCCTTCCGGTGTGGGACTCGGAACATAAGGCGTGGCTGTCGCGGTGGGAGCGGCTGTCGGAGGAGGTGTCGGAGTTGAGGGAAGTGTGAATATTGGAGTAGGTGACGGTGGAGTTGGAGATGGAGTCGACGGTCCAAAGCAGGTGATATCGATTGTCCCGTCTCCGTCGTAGTCGGCGGGTACTGGCTGATCGGAGCTGTCGCCGTAAAAGACCCGCGTTAATCCCCGGATCGCCCAGAGGCCGGAAGAGGGGCGGTAGATACCAATCTCCGCGGTCCTGTTGCCGTCATAATCCGCCGGGACCGGCTGATCAGAGATGCCTCCGTAGTAAACCCGGGTGATTCCCTCGATCGCCCAGAGGCCGGAAGCGGCCCGGAAGTAAGCCAGGTTGGTCATCCCGTTGCCGTCATAATCAGCCGGGACCGGATTATCCGTGGCGCCGCCGAAGTAAACCTGGGTGATTCCCCGGACCGCCCAGAGACCGGAAGAAGCCCGGAAATAAGCAACATCATCGATCCCGTCCCCGCTGTAATCCCCGGGAACGGGCTCATCCCCAGCGGTGCCGAAATAAACCTGGGTGATCCCCCGTATCGCCCAGAGACCGGTGGAGGCCCGGTAGTAGGCTAGGTCGGTCATCCCATTGCCGTCATAATCAGCCGGAACGGGCTGATCCCCAGTTGTGCCGAAGTAAACCTGGGTGATCCCCCGGACCGCCCAGAGACCGGAACTATCCCGAAAGAAGGCGATATCAACTGTCCCGTCTCCATCATAGTCACCGGGGGCCGGTAAATCGATATCTCCTCCGAAACTAACCGTGGTGACATCCCTGATCCGCCAGTTGCCTCCCTGCGCCGGTGTTGGTGTCTTATAACCTTCCGGAGTCGGACTCGGGAAATAAGGCGTGGCGGTTAACGTGGGCGAATTCGTAGGAGCTGGTGTAGGGGGAACTGGAGTCGGGGGAACCGGTGTCGGGGGAACTGGCGTCGGAGTCGTTGAAGGGGTGGGAGGAGTGGGGATAGGGCGGGCGGGGTCGAATCGGGCGATATCGGTGATCCCATCCCCATCATAATCCCCCGGGACGGGCTCATCGCTCGCACCGCCGAAGGTAAACTGGGTTACTCCCCGGACTGCCCAGAGTCCCGAGGACTCACGGAAGTAAGCCGCGTCATCCCTACCGTCACCGTTATAATCCCCCGGGACTGGCTCATCGTCAGAATCGCCGAAGGTAAACTGGGTTACTCCCCGGACTGCCCAGAGTCCCGAGGACTCACGGAAGTAAGCCGCGTCATCCCTACCGTCACCGTTATAATCCCCCGGGACGGGCTCATCGCTCGCACCGCCGAAGGTAAACTGGGTTACTCCCCGGACTGCCCAGAGTCCCGAGGAAGGACGAAAGTAAGCCGCGTTAGCCGTACCGTCACCGTTATAATCCCCCGGGACGGGACTATCGGCAATACCGCCGAAGGTGAACTGGGTTACTCCCCGGACTGCCCAGAGTCCCGAGGAATCACGGAAGTAAGCTGCGTCATCCCTACTGTCACCGTTATAATCCCCCGGGACGGGCTCATCGCCAGTACCGCCGAAGGTAAACTGGGTTACTCCCCGGACTGCCCAGAGTCCCGAGGATTCACGAAAGTAAGCCGCGTTAGCCATACCGTCACCGTCATAATCCCCCGGGACGGGCACATCGGCAGCACCGCCAAAATTGAACTGGGTTACTCCCCGGATATACCATCCCTGTGCGTAACTAAATGAAGGAATTAATATGATGATTAAAATAGATAAAACTGAGACAGATATAATCTTTTTCATGGCAACCTCCCGATATTATTTAATATAGAAAAACCCAGCCAGATCATTTGATCCGTGCCGGGCAGTAAACAAAATTTTCTTGTCACTCCAATTTTTCATATACTTGAAAGAGTAGAGTTCACACCAATACTAAAAATATACCAACTCCGCTATCATTATTCAGGAAAATGATAGTTTCATTAGAATAAAGACAATATTTCAAATCATATCTTCTTCCTATTAAAGGTGCTGCAAAACCGACGCGAGGTTGTATTTCTTATTCCTGATTCCCAACTTATTGCGAATCCGGTTACGGTGGCCATCTACGGTTTTGCTCGAGAGGTAGAGAAGACGGGCGATCTCATTACTGGTCAATCCATTGCGGATCATGTCGCAGATCTCGATCTCACGAGGGGTGAGCCTCAGTTTCTTATCGCTTACGGTACGGCCGAACGATGAGGTCAGGTTTTTTAGTTCCTGTTCAAGTATTACGAATTCTCTTTTCTCCTTTTTATTAGAACCTATCTTTATCCTCTGTATCACCGGGATAATCATATTCTCAACGTTCGCTATCACATCTTTTTTGATCTGTTTTTTCTCCCGGTGAAGTTGTTCGAGGATCTCTTGGAGGGTGATATTCTTCCTCTCCACGGCCGCCTTCTGCTCCTCCAGGATAACGCTGAATTTCTGAAGTTCCTTCGCTATCTTCTCTTTTTCCTTCAGATGCTTTCGCATCGTCTTATTGGCCTTCTGGAGTTCTATGGTTTTTTTCTTTACCATATTCTCCAGTTGATTACGGTATTCGGACAACTCCTTTTGAGCCTGTTTCAGGTCTGATATGTCCCGGATTGTCCCGATCATACCCACGGCTCTCCCTTTCTCATCCTTGAGGATGGTATTCTGCATCAAAGTGGGAAATGCCGAACCATCCTTCCGGGAATGCCAGATCTCCCCGGTGGATAAACCGGTCTTCTTTATCTGCTCGATTGATTCCCGGACTGCCGGCATCTGATCGGGAGCATGAAAGATAGAGATATGTTTTCCAATGAGATTGTTAGGTCTGTAACCATGGATTGCCGCGAAAGCTTTGTTTACATACTGGATATTACCATTCAGGTCAATGACAGCCATACCCTCGGTTGATTCTTCGATAACCATGGCCAGGAGACAAGGCCATTCCCTGTTCGCGCAAAGAAAGGCGAGGCCTAATTTTCCATCCAGTTTCGGTGGGAAAAACTCCATTGCTTCAATTTTTTTCTGTTTCATAGCACGAATCCTCATATTTAAGTGATTCTTTATCGCTTTTATTTTAGCGTAAATACAAACAGTATACCCTAATTAATAGGGTATTATAGGGATAATCTTGGAATATTGACAGATATTTCTATCATTCATATATTTGATTTATTACAATACGATTGTAATGACGTTTTATACAATAGAATCAAAATTGGAGGAGCAATGGTTTCTTTGTTTATAACCCGCCCGCAGATTAACTCACCGGGGGCAAATCAAAAAGGAAGTGAGGAGATGAAGAGAGGGGCAATGGTTTTAGTTGCAGTACTGGGATTGAGTCTGGGCCTGGTTTGCCCGGCTGCCGATTTCATCGGTGACGAGTTTCCCATCACAGCGACTGCTGGGAATGAGCTTGGTTTATCTGCCGCCTTTGACGGAACAAACTACCTGGTGGGTATCCAGGGAGATGCGGCAGGGCAAAAAAACATTACCGCGCAAATGATTTCACAAACAGGAACTCTGGTGGGTTCACGCATCTCTGTCGGCAGGACAGGTGAATGGTGCCCCGCTGTCGGTTTTGACGGAACAAACTACCTGATGGTCTGGCCAGATGATGCCAATAGCCCCAATGATGACATCTACGGTCAGTTCGTTAGCCCGTCCGGAACCCTTGTAGGTTCTCCCTTTGCTATCAGCACAGCGCCTGGAAGACAGGGGAATTGCTCCCCAATACTGCCTGTTATTTTTGATGGCACAAACTATCTTGTGGTCTGGGAGGACTACTATAATGAAGAATCCGATATCTATGGTCAGTTAGTATCGCCTTCAGGAACGCTTGTTGGCTCAGAGATTCCCATCGCTACAGATAATTTTGGGGATGGGGATGATGATAAAGGTGCATCCGTTGCCTTTGACGGCACTAACTACCTTGTTGTTTTTTCTGCTGAACGCAGAACCGGTCTATATGATGGAGAGGATATTTATGGTCAGTTTGTAGCAAAAAATGGCTCCCTTGTTGATCCCAATTTTATTATAGACCAAAATGATTATCCAAGTTCCAACCCCACCGCCGTTATCTTTGACGGGACAAGATATGTTGCAAGTTTCTGGGACGAGCTTTCACCGCAGCACGATGCCTACTATGCCCGTTTTGTGGCTAAAGACGGCGCAGTTTCTCCTACAAGAATAACATTGTATGAAGGTCAAACAAGTCCCCTCGGCTGTTTTGTACAAGGCTTTGACGGCACCAACTATCTGGTGGCATTATCCGAAGGCGGACCAGTCACTCCCTATACTGCTAAAGGCAGGTATTATGATATAAATTTCAACGCCGTTGGCGATTGGTTCACCATTTTTAATACCCAAAATTCCAAGGTTCCTCTGGGGCCCTGTGTCGTCTTTGCTGACAACAAGTACTTGGCAGTTGCAACCAGAGCCGAGGTGTTGGATGAGGGTGACTACACAATCGTTGCCGAAGACGTCTATGGAATATTTTTCAGCACATCCCCCGTCACCGAAGAAAAAATTGGAGTTTATAGACCAAGTTCTGGTTTGTGGGCGATAAGAGATACAACAAGAACTTATTTTGGTGGCTCTGATGATACTCCGGTCTATAGTGATTTCGATGGAGACGGAGTAAAAGACATTGCTGTTTTTAGGCCAGGTTCCGGGTTATGGGCAATCCAAAATATCACCAGGGTATACTTCGGCTCCTCCACAGACGAGAGCATTCCCGGAGACTATAACGGGGACGGAAGCTGTGATCTGGGTATCTTCAGGGCCGGCAGCGGACTCTGGGCGGTCAGAGGGATTACCAGGGCATACTTCGGGGGAAGCGGTGATACCCCGGTGCCGGGAGACTACGACGGGGACCACTCGGATGATCTCGGGGTATACCGGGAAGGCTCAGGACTCTGGGCAGTCAGAGGAGTCAGTCGGGTATACTTCGGAGGTTCCACGGATGATCCGGTCCCGGGAGATTATAACGGCTCGGGTTACTGGAGCCCCGGCATCTTCCGGAGTTCATCAGGATTGTGGGCTATAAGAGGAGTAACGAGGAGTTATTTCGGTTCCTCATCCGACTTACCGGTCCCGGCCGACTATGATGGAAGCGGGATGGATAATATCGGGATCTTCCGGGAAACGTCCGGACTCTGGGCCATTAGTGGGATAACACGTGCTTATTTCGGTGGAAGTTCCGATATTCCGGTGACCAGATAAACTAAATTAAAATGAAAGAAGAAAAGGCGGCTCCGAAAGGGGCCGCTTTTTCTGTATAGTCTAAAATCGATAAGTATGATGAAACCCAAAGTCAAAAAGACCCAGATAAAACACTTCACCAGGTCAGAAGAGAACAGATTCCGGAAATCGGTAGAGAAGGGGAGTAGTCTCCGGGATAAACTGATGTTTGACCTTCTGTTCGATACCGGACTCAGGCTTAGTGAACTCACCGGAATAAATGTTGGTGATATAGCAGATAAGAAATACCTAACCATCATAGGGAAGGGGAGGAAGGAGAGAACGATTCCTATATGGTCTGTTAATGGGATTAAAGAAGAAATCATAGAGTTCCTGGAATGGAAACGAAATCATGGTGAGGTGTATTGTGGATTTGCCATAGCAATGAACTACGCTCCCGCTCCAGATAGTTACACAACATTACCACATAAAATATGGAGTCTCCAATTTCTATAAAAAAATGTTTGTATTTAATTCGGTATTGCATATAATACCACTATGGAAATGAAAAAGATAGAAGTGGTAATTGATACAAATGTATTTATAACTTCATTAAAGTCAAAAAATGGAGCATCATTTAAGCTCTTATTTGAAGTTTCCAAGGAACAATTTGAGCTGAATATTTCTCCGGCCCTTATATTTGAGTATGAAGATGTAGCAAAAAGGAAATCGACAAAGTTAGCATTAAGTAATTCCCAGATTGATTCTATCTTAGATATGATCTGTGAATGGTCAAATAAATGCCAAATATTTTACCTTTGGCGACCATTTTTAAAAGACCCAAAAGATGATTTTGTTTTAGAACTGGCAATTGAATCACAGAGTGAGTTTATAATAACTTATAATGTGAATGATTTTAAGGGAGTTGATAAATTTGGGATAAAAGTTGCTACACCTAAAGAGTTTTTTAAAATGATAGGAGAAATATAAAATGAGTACTTTAAGTTTAAGGTTGCCTGATTCTCTTCATAATAAGATAAAAGAGTTCTCCAGAGAAGAAGGTGTATCAATCAATCAATTTATAGCAAGTGCTGCTTCAGAGAAAATGTCTGCTTTTGCGACAGTTGATTATCTCAAGATGTGTGCGAAAAGGGCAGACAAGAAGAAATTTGAAGAAGCTCTGTCTCACATACCGGATATTGAACCTGAAGAATATGACAGATTATAAAAGCTATTTTTACGGAGTAAAAATAAGGGGGATTTTAAGATGCTGGCCAAGGTATTTTCCGCGGGGTTGATGGGTATCGATGCTTATCCGATCGAGATTGAGGTGGATGTGAGCAGCGGGCTTCCCAAGGAGGTGGTGGTTGGCCTTCCCGACGCGGCGGTCAAGGAGAGTAAGGACCGGGTTCACGCGGCGATTAACAACTCCGGGTTCAAATATCCCAATGACAAGATCACTATCAATCTGGCGCCGGCCGATATCAAAAAAGAGGGGCCGAGTTTTGATCTTCCGATTGCCCTGGGGGTACTGGTGGCCAGTGAAGAGATGTCGCCGGGGAGTTTTGAACCGCATATTATTATCGGGGAGCTTGCGCTCAATGGCCATATCCGGCCGGTTAAGGGGGTGCTCTCGATCGCCCTGGCTGCCCGGAAGTGGGGGGTAAAGTCACTGCTGGTTCCGGTCGATAATGCCCGGGAGGCGGCGATTGTCCGGGATATTGAGGTCCGGGCGGTTAAGAATCTGCTGGAAGTGGTCAAGTATTTAAACGGCGAGATAAATATCGAGCCGATCCGGTTGGATATGAAAGAGATTTTCCATGATTCCAGCAGTTATGATCTTGATTTTGCGGATGTGAAGGGTCAGCAGGATGTGAAACGCGCGATTGAAGTAGCGGTCGCCGGTGGCCATAACCTGATCATGATCGGTCCGCCCGGGGCGGGAAAATCGATGCTGGCTAAAAGGATCCCCACCATACTCCCGGTGATGTCCCTGGAGGAATCCCTGGAGACAACCAGGATTCACAGCAGTGTGGGGCTGCTTGCCAAAGGTGACGCCTTGATAGCTACCCGCCCGGTCCGGTCTCCGCACCATACGATCTCTGAGACAGTTATTATACAGTATGGGGTGAAAAGAGCTGCCTGAAGGGGATATTATATCTTACTTTGAACCCAGGTTGAGATACCCGGGTTTTTTTGTGGGAAAATGTAATCTGTGTAAAAATTATTACGATTGAAGGATTGATATAAATACTAGACTACTTGACAACTTACCATAAATAAATCCAGAAAAATCTGATATTTTCTGATATTTTCCTTGATAAGAAAGAGTGGAGAAGATATTATATGATAGTTGACTGACTATTAACTAAAGTATATTTCTGGAGGAGCGATGGTTTCTCTGCTTATGACCCGGTTTCGGATCTAATATCCGGTTAGGGGGTTTTTCAGGGCTGGCCTTCGGGCTCCCTTTTATTTTCGGAAATTCGACGCACTTAAAATCCATTGGGGAAAAGGAGGATAGACGGCATGAAAAAGATTACACCTCAATCGACAGCAATAAAAATATTTATAACCATGATGGGTGCGGCTTTCTTTTTTATGAACGCGGCCCCCGTCAGCGCCCAGACTTCTTTCACCTTACTCCACAGTTTTACAGGTCAAACTGATGACGGAAGCGACCCTTGGGGCAGTTTGATTTCAGACGGGTCCACCCTCTACGGGATGACTCAGGCCGGCGGCGCCTCAAATTACGGCACGATATTTTCCATCCAGACCGACAACAGCGGCTTCACGCTTCTCCACAGTTTTAGAGTCGAGGCTGATGACGGACTCTACCCTACCGACAGTTTGATTTCCGACGGGCCCACCCTCTACGGGATGACTTTGTACGGCGGCGCCTCAAATAAAGGTACGATATTTTCCATCCTGACCGACAATAGCGGTTTCACGCTCCTCCACAGTTTTACCGGCGGGCCTAATGACGGAAGCGACTCTTGGGGCAATTTGATTTCCGACGGGTCCACCCTCTACGGGATGACTTTGTACGGCGGCGCCTCAAATAAAGGTACGATATTTTCCATTCAGCCCGACAACAGCGGCTTCACGCTCCTCCACACTTTCACCGGCCAGACTGATGACGGAAGCAAGCCTCGCGGCAGTTTGCTTTCCGACGGGTCCACCCTCTACGGGATGACTTTGTACGGCGGCGCCTCAAATTACGGCACGATATTTTCCATTCAGACCGACAACAGCGGCTTTACGCTCCTCCACAGTTTTACAGGTCAAACTGATGACGGAAGCGACCCTTGGGGCAGTTTGCTTTCCGACGGGCCCACCCTCTACGGGATGACTTTACACGGCGGCGCCTCAAATAAAGGTACGATATTTTCCATCCAGACCGACAAGAGCGGCTTCACGCTCCTCCACAGTTTTAGAGTCGAGGCTGATGACGGACTCTACCCTACCGACAGTTTGATTTCCGACGGGCCCACCCTCTACGGGATGACTTTCTACGGCGGCGCCTCAAATTACGGCACGATATTTTCCATTCAGACCGACAACAGCGGCTTTACGCTCCTCCACAGTTTTGCAGGTCAAACTGATGACGGACGCCAGCCTTACGGCAATTTGCTTTCCGTCGGGTCCACCCTCTACGGGATGACTGGCAACGGCGGCGCCTCGAATTCCGGTGTGGTGTTTTCGCTCGGATTGGCACCCCCCATGCCTTCAGTGACGCCAACGCCCTCGATCACGCCGACGCCTTCGATCACCCCAACACCAAGTGTAACTCCGACACCTTCTGTTACACCTACACCTTCAGTGACACCAACACCTTCAGTGACACCAACACCATCGGTAACTCCAACGCCCTCGGTTACTCCGACGCCATCGGTAACGCCAACACCCTCGGTTACACCCACGGCATCGGCAACGCCAACGCCTTCAGTCACGCCGACACCATCGGTTACACCAACTCCATCAGTTACTCCGACCCCCTCGGTTACACCAACGCCGTCCGTGACCCCGACACCCTCGATTACGCCGACACCTTCGATTACACCAACACCATCGGTTACGCCTACGCCTTCGGTTACACCGACACCGTCTGTTACCCCGACACCTTCGGTCACACCGACACCTTCGATTACACCAACACCATCGGTTACGCCTACGCCTTCGGTCACACCAACGCCGTCCGTGACCCCAACGCCCTCGATTACACCGACGCCTTCGGTGACGCCAACATCATCGGTTACACCGACACCTTCAGTTACACCGACGCCGTCCGTGACCCCGACACCTTCGGTTACGCCAACACCCGACTACTGCACTGCTCCTCTCCAGCTTGCCGATATGGAAGATATGTGGCTGGCTCAGACGCGGTCTTCAGCGGTCGACGGCTGGTATTACCAGGTAGTGAAGGCGGATCCGCTCTCGAATGTTTATGGTGAGATTTACGACAATGCCAACAGCTTCGGTGACCAGTCGTCTTATCCCTCCTACCCTGCGGCGCTCAGGATCACCCGGGTAAGCGAGGATGTCGATATCCAATCGGGTGATTACCTGGAGCTGACCTATGACGGTTCGAGTCTCTTTGTTTATCCCCCGGCCCTTTCCGGAAATGTCGATGCCTATTATTACATCGGCCTGGATGGAGCTACCTATAATGATCTTGAACTATGTAATCCGGCAAAACTAGTGCCAACCGCGACCCCGACCCCAACCCCCAGTGTAACACCGACGCCAAGTGTGACACCGACACCGACACCGTCAGTTACGCCGACAGTAACCCCATCGGTGACGCCGTCTCCGACCCCCTCAACGACACCTACGGTAACTCCATCAGTCACCCCGACGCCAACGCCATCAGTTACCCCTACGCCGTCGGTTACACCGACTCCTACGCCTTTCCCCACTCCGGAGTATCTGGTTATCGCGTCGGGCGATTATACCGGTGACGGGCTGTCGGATATTGCCGTATTCCGTCAGGATAACGGGCTCTGGTCGGTCCGTGGTCTTGGCCGAACTTACTTCGGCCAACTGTATGACATCCCTACTCCCGGCGACTATGATGGCGACGGGATAACCGATGTAGCCATCTACCGGCCCGGGAACGGTCTCTGGGCAATCAAGACTGTCACCCGGTTCTACTTCGGGGGGTCCGATCACATCCCGGTCCCCGGTGATTACGATGGTGACGGAACCTGCGATCCTGCCGTCTTCCTGGAGACGAGCGGACTCTGGTCGGTGAGAGGTATCACCAGGGTCTGGTACGGACGCACGGATGACTATCCCGTCCCCGGCGACTACGACGATGATGGTTGGGATGATATCTCAATCTTCCGGCCGTCCAACGGTCTCTGGGCTGTCCGGGAAGTTTCGCGGTTCTATTTCGGGAGGAGCGGAGACAGACCTGTCCCGGGTATCTATGGATGGTACAGCCGCTCTTCCGGATTTGGGTCGGCTTTCAGGACTGTGCCCGGAATCTACCGTGGTTCTTCAGGCCTCTGGGCGATCCGTGGCCTGACTCGGTATTATTACGGCGGGAATTTACCCGATGCGCCGGTAATAGGGGATTTTACTTCCGACGAATTGGATGAAACCGTGATCTTTCGACCATCTAGCGGCCTCTGGGCGATCAGGGGAGAAACCCGGATCTACTATGGTCGTGATGGGGATAGCCCGGTCACCAGGTAAAACCAGTTTAATCAACGACGAGAGGGAAGAGCGGTTCCATCCGAAGCCGCCTTTTCTCTTTATTAAGTTATCCCATTTATCCGAGTAATGGAGGCGCAATGCGCCTCCATATATGCGTACGTAGTGTGTTGCCAAGCTGACTGGAGGTGTTTTGAAATAAATTGGTGCAATCAATGGCTCAGGCGGAAAATAAATGGCGCAACCGATTGCATAGCAAAAGGTTGCGCCATTTATGGAGGCGGGGGGAGTCTCCACATATGGGACTGATGACTTTATGTAAATGCCTGTAATACAATGTATATCAGATTGTTACAAATATTATGGTGGAATATAATAGCGACAGAAAACGTCAGTAAACGACTATAAAATGACATTTTTATGACACTTTTGATTTAGCAATGGAGGTGGAGTAAACCTCCATATAGAACAATAAATCGATACTTTATATTTTCTCCGGACCGAATCAGGTCATGTGAAGAAAAGGGTAGGGGAGTAGAGCTTTATTTACATATCAAAACCCCGTACAAAGGATGCCAGGGGGTAGAGGTGGTATCCTGGCTAGAGAGGCTATCTCCCTGTCTCCCCTGAGTCCCGATCCTCCCCGAAATATCCCGATATCATCCAACCCCATTAAACCTGAACAGCAAGAACTGAAAAAATATGAAGACCGATTTATCAGGGTGTTTGGGTAAGAATCTCCTCATACATGGATAGATCCCTCTTGGACCATTCCGTAGCAGCAGCAATCAAGTAAGGTGAATTGATTGTCAGAGGGGGGAGTTTCTCCTTCTAGTATATCAAATTTGGAAGACTAAATGACCATAGTGCAGGTTAGTCCGATCTGGCCCGTGTTCCGGCGAATATATTACTGATTCTTCAAATATTTATTAATGGTTTTATGTTCCTTTTTGTTATCTCTCCCCGCTCCAGTTTACACAGAGATACATTGTTCTTGCATGTACATCTATCCCGCAGTAGAATTTATGCGTTTGCATATAAAATTTGGCCTCCTCCTTTCCCATTTTGGGGGTGGGAGGTTGTCCGTTCTCTCTTCCGAGCATGAGCGCAAAGGCCAGCCTTGTTGCCGTAGCCATATTGCTGGGCTCAATGATCTTCAGCATAGAATCGGAAGAAATCGAACAAAGCCTTAGACCGCTACAAAATGACCCGCGCAAGCGCGGTCCATTCTGAGGGTCAAGGCAGACGTTAGCACGAGGAGGATCATAGATGGACAACACGGAAACAACCATGACGCTTTCAGGCAAGACCCTTTCGCCCGGCGTGGGTGAGGGACAGATATTTGTCTACCGGGACGTGCTGAACAGGTTTGATCAGTTCTACTATATCGACGACATCCACGTTGATAATGAATTGGAACGTCTGGATCGGGCTCTTCTGCGGATCTCTGACGACCTGAGCATATTGGCGGAGCGCGTTGAGAAGGAGATCGATTCGGAGCTCTCGGGTGTCTTTTGCGCGCACTTGGCCATTGTACAAGATCCGAGCTTGAGGACAGAAGTTGAGAAGGAGATCACAGACGAATTAGTTAGTGCAGGCAGCGCGGTGAGAACCGTGTTCCGACGCTGGGAGCGTCGGTTCCAATCCATGGAAGCTGATGTGGCCAGACAGAAGAGCGATGACATGCGGGACTTGGCACGACGGCTTGTATCTGCGCTGGCCGGTGTCCATGCGCATGCCCTCGCGAACATACCTCGAGGTAGTGTCCTGGTGGCAAGACGCCTGTTGCCGTCGGACACGGTATTTCTTGCCCGGAATACCGCTGCTGCAGCTTTACTGGAGATTGGAGGCAAAGGCTCTCACGCAGCACTTTTCGCTCGTGAAATGG
>Ga0207996_1002030_pt1 | contig 12890 bp, 8 predicted proteins | sample AntAceMetag02UKG_FD_184773 | JGI IMG/M metagenome (GOLD analysis project Ga0207996, IMG submission 184773) | Saline lake microbial communities from Ace Lake, Antarctica - Antarctic Ace Lake Metagenome 02UKG (SPAdes) (version 2) | ecosystem: Environmental > Aquatic > Non-marine Saline and Alkaline... | reverse complement strand
TTACAGGCCTTTTTCAGAAAAATATTTTATGAAAGCCTGCCCGAAAACAGTAAAAAGAATTGCCACACTCGACCGCACTAAAGAAATCGGTGCAAATGGCGAGCCCTTATATCTTGATCTAAGAGATTTGTTTTACAACAAAGAAAATGCACCTATGATTATTGGAGGCCGTTATGGATTGAGTTCAAAAAATACCACTCCGGCTATGATGATCTCAGTTTATGAAAACCTTGCTTCTGAAAATCCCAAAAATCGTTTTACAGTAGGTATTGAGGATGATGTACAAGGTTCATCACTTCCAATATTGCCTGAGATTAGTGTAGCTCCTGCTGGCACTTATGAAGCTAAATTTTACGGGCTTGGGGCTGACGGAACAGTTGGTGCAAATAAAAATTCAATTAAGATTATCGGTGAATCAACCGATAAATATTGTCAGGCATATTTTGCTTATGATTCAAAGAAATCCGGTGGAATCACAATTTCACATCTTAGATTTGGCGACAACCCGATTCTCTCACCTTATTTAGTAGGCACACCTGATTTTGTTGCTTGTCATGTTTCGGCATATCTTGAAAAATATGATATGCTTGCCGGTTTAAAAGATGGCGGAACTTTCCTATTAAATAGTATCTGGGACGTAGAAGAAACAAAAAAACGCTTACCCGATCATATCAAAAAATATCTTGCTGAACATAATATTTCAATGTATATGATCAATGCAACAAAAATTGCAGAGGAAATAGGGCTTGGCGAAAGAACAAATACAATTATGCAATCGGCTTTCTTTAAAGTTGCAGAAGTAATTCCTTACGAAGATGCAGTTAAAGAAATGAAAGCAGCAATTGTAAAGTCTTATGGAAAAAAAGGTGAAAACATAGTTAATATGAATTTTGCTGCTGTTATGATAGGTGGTGAAGTTGTGAAAGTTGAAATCCCTTCCGATTGGAAAGACTTTGTTGTAAAGGAAATAAAAGAAGATGAAAGTCTTCCTGCCTTTGTAAGAAACATTATGGAACCAATGATAGCTCAAGAAGGTGACAAACTACCGGTAAGTGCATTTGTTGGAGCCGAAGATGGAACATTTCCTGCCGGTACATCTGCTTATGAAAAACGCGGAATTGCAGTTAACGTCCCCGAATGGCAACCCGATAATTGTATTCAATGTAATCAATGTTCCTATGTTTGCCCTCATGCTGTAATTCGTCCATTCTTACTTACAGATGAAGAAGTTGCAAATGCTCCTAAAGGAACAAAAACTATAAAAGGTGTTGCAGCAACAAAAGAATATCAATATAAAATTCAAGTAAGTGTTTTGGATTGTACAGGTTGTGGAGTATGTGCTAATACTTGTCCGGCAAAAACAAAAGCTCTTGTTATGAAACCCCTCGGCACTCAATTGGCCGAAGCTGAACGATGGGAATATATGCATCATAAAGTCGGGTATAAAGACGAGGTATTACCCAAAGAAAAAAGTGTTAAAAACAGTCAGTTTGCCCAACCATTATTTGAGTTTTCAGGTGCATGCGCAGGATGTGGCGAAACACCATATATTAAATCAATAACCCAATTATTTGGTGAAAGAATGATGATTGCAAATGCTACCGGTTGTTCATCAATTTACGGAGGTTCAGCACCTGCATCTCCTTATTGTCCGAATCTAAAAAGTGGGCACGGCCCCGCATGGGCAAATTCATTATTTGAAGATAATGCCGAATATGGATATGGTTTTGCAATTGGAGTGAAAAAACTAAGGTCACGTATTTCGGAAAAGATGAACCAGGCTCTGGAAACTTACATGGAAACAGAAACTAAAGATGCAATGCAGGAATGGTTAACTGCAAAAGATAATGCTGCTCAATCAAGAATTGCCTCTGAAAAAGTTATTGAAGCTTTGAAGAATGAATCAAGTCCTTTAGCAAAAGAATTGCTTTCTCTTTCGCAGTATTTTGTTAAGAAATCATTTTGGATTTTCGGAGGCGACGGTTGGGCTTATGATATTGGATACGGAGGCTTGGATCACGTACTTGCATCGGGCGAAGATGTTAATGTATTAGTTATGGATACCGAAGTTTATTCCAACACAGGTGGACAGGCATCAAAATCAACTCCTGTTGGAGCTGTTGCAAAATTTGCCGCATCAGGTATGAAAAAACGTAAAAAAGACCTTGGAGCTATGGCCATGACCTATGGTTATGTGTATGTTGCACAAGTAGCAATGGGTGCAAGCCAGGCCCAATACTTTAAAGCGATAAAAGAGGCTGAAGCATATCCGGGGCCTTCCATAATTATTGCTTATTCTCCTTGTATTGCTCACGGGCTGAAAGCAGGAATGGGACACTCACAAGATGAAGAAAAGCATGCTGTTGAATCGGGTTACTGGCATAATTATCGTTTTAATCCAATGCTGGAAGCCGAAGGAAAGAATCCTTTCTCTTTAGATTCTAAAGAACCTGACTGGAGTAAATTCGAAGATTTCCTGAAATCGGAAAACCGATATACAATATTGGAAAAAACCTTCCCCGAAGAGGCAAAGAAATTATTTAAAATTGCTAAATCGGATGCCCAGTGGAGATATAATAATTATAAACGCATGGCAAACAGAGAGTATTAAAAAATAATTTTAATTATTTTCTAAATAGAAAAGCCAGATACAATATGTATCCGGCTTTTTTTTTTGATATGAGGTGTAACCTTCTGAATTAAAATTACAATCGCTAATTTGTAATAACAGAAAATTGATTATTGCTAAATTAAAACAGAGCCTTACAACAGATAAATCGGGCCTTGCACTAACATAATTGCTTCTTATACTGCCTAAATTACAGCTTACAGTGAAATAATTGAGTCTTATAGTGAAATAATCGGATATTACAGTGAAATAATTGTATTTTAAATTGAGTTAAAAGACAAAGTGGTTAACCCAAAAGTTTTCGGGGAAAGCATAATACAAGGGGAACTGATTAATTGATTTAAGAATATTGGATAGTGATTAGAAGCTCTGGTGTTTCATTGTATGATTGAGGAAGAAATAGAATTGAGTTTAATAATATTTTATTTGGCTATATGAAATATTTTGTGTTATTTTGTTGGACTTATATAATTATGATTTACAAGTTCGTTTTACGGGAATTAAAAAATGACTGATAATATCAACCAAAACCCTGAGCAAGTTGCCCGTGATAAAATCGACAAAATGTTGATCGATGCTTGTTGGCTTGTGCAATCAAAAAAGAAAATTGATTTGTCGGCAAACACAGGCGTTGCGGTAAGAGAATATCAAACAGATGTTGGCCCTGCTGATTATGTTTTGTTTGTTAACCGAAAACCTGTTGGAATCATCGAAGCAAAACGTGAAGATGAAGGACACCGATTAACTGTTGTCGAAGATCAGTCAAAAGGATATGCTGAATCAAAATTAAAATACCTGAACAACGAGCCATTGCCTTTTGTTTACGAAAGCACAGGAACATTAACCCGATTCACAGACTACCGAGATCCGAAACCAAGAGGAAGAAATGTGTTTAGTTTTCATAAACCCGAAACAATTTCACATTGGTTGAAAAAAGAAAAGAGCCTTAGAAGCAGACTTTTGAATACCCCTGTTTTAGACCCGACAGGCCTATGGCCTGCTCAAATTGTTGCCATCGAAAACTTAGAGCATTCTTTTAAAAAGAACAGGCCCAAAGCCCTGATACAAATGGCCACGGGTGCAGGTAAAACTTTTACTGCCGCAACTTTTGTTTATCGTTTGCTAAAACATGCCGATGCAAAACGTATTTTATTTTTAGTTGATACCAGAAATTTAGGCGAACAGGCCGAACAGGAATTTTTGACTTTCCAACCAAATGATGATAACCGAAAATTTACAGAATTATATAATGTTCAGCTATTATCGTCAAACTATATTGCCCCGGATAGTCAGGTATGTATTTCAACCATTCAGCGTTTGTATTCCGTTTTAAAGGGTGAAGAATTAGACGAAAGTGCTGAACTGGAGAATCCAAATGAAAGCACATGGCTTCAACAGCAAACTAAGAAAAAGAAAGCTATTCCTGTTGAGTACTCAGCCAAAATACCTATCGAGCAATTCGATTTTATTGTTATTGACGAATGCCACCGTTCAATTTATAATCTCTGGAAACAGGTGCTGGATTATTTTGATGCCTTCCTGATTGGTTTAACAGCTACACCCGATAAACGTACTTTCGGTTTTTTTAATGAGAATGTAGTTAGCCAATATACCTACGAAGAATCTGTTATCGATGGTGTAAATGTACCTTATGATGTTTACACAATAGAAACCGAAATTTCACAAAAAGGTGAAACTGTTAAAGCAGGTTGGTTCGTTGACAGGCGGGATAAACTCACCCGCAAAAAACGATGGCAACAGGAAGATGAAGATACAAAATATGAAAGAAACGATTTGGATAAAAAAGTAGTGAATCCGAGTCAGATCAGAAATATTATTCGTGAATATAAACGTGCATTAAAACGCGACATTTATCCAATGCGGCTGGATGAAAACGACGAATACGAAGTTCCGAAAACATTAGTATTTGCAAAAACCGACAGCCATGCCGATGATATTATAAAAATCATCAGAGAAGAATTTGATGAAGGCAACGACTTTTGTAAAAAAGTAACTTATAAAATTGAAGAAGACCCAAAATCCGTCATAAATCGTTTTCGCAATTCATATTATCCCAGAATTGCCGTTACTGTTGATATGATTGCCACGGGAACCGATGTAAAACCATTAGAAGTTTTGCTTTTTATGCGTGATGTAAAAAGTATCAATTACTTCGAGCAAATGAAAGGCAGAGGAACACGAACGATTAATAAAGATACTTTGCAATTGGTTTCGAGAACTGCCAATAATAAAACCCATTTTGTTATTGTGGATGCTGTTGGAGCAAGCAAATCAAAAAAAACAGATAGCCGCCCATTAGAGCGAAAACCTTCAGTTGCTTTAAAGGATTTATTGGGGGCTGTTACAATGGGTGTGGAAGACGAAGATTTGTTTTTATCACTATCAAACCGATTGATACGTTTAGAAAAACAAATTTCGGGAAAGGAGAAAGAGAAACTATTGGAATATTCCGGAGGCAAAAACCTAAAGCAAATTACTAAAGAACTTCTTTCGGCTTTTGATAGAGATGAAATTGAAAATAAAGCTCAGGAAATAATTGCAGATACTCCTGAACAAGACAGAATTCCGGCCCAATACGAAGAAGCCAAAAAAGAAGCACAACAAGAACTGATTGCAAAGGCTGCAAATACTTTTAACGGTGAATTAAACGAGTATCTGGAGAATGTTCGCAAACAACACGAGCAAATTATTGACAGCATCAACATTGATACAGTTACCAAATCGGAATGGGATAGTTTTTCTGTTGATAAGGCCAGGGAAACAGTAAAAGATTTTACTGAATATTTGGAAGAGCACAAGGATGAAATAAATGCACTGAGTATTTTCTATAATCAGCCTTATATGCGCCGCAACATTACTTTTGAAATGATAAAAGATGTAATGGAAAAACTGAAATTGGAAAAGCCAATACTTGCTCCCGATTATGTCTGGAACGCTTACGAAGCTATTGAAACTGTAAAGAGCAAACAACCAACGGACGAGTTAGCCGCTTTAGTTTCTTTAATACGCCGTGCTTGTGGTATTGATAAAGAACTTAAAGCCTTTGACAAAACCATTGACGAAAATTTTAAAACATGGATATTTAAACAAAATGCCGGGCAGCACAAGCGCTTTACGTCCGAACAAATGGACTGGTTGCGAATGATTAAAGACCATGTGGTGAGCAGTTATCATATTGAAATAGACGATTTGGATTACACCCCTTTTGATGCACAAGGCGGGAGAGGCAAAATGCAAGAATTATTTGGCAAGGAGATGGATGAAATTATTAATGAATTGAATGAGGTGCTGGCAGCTTAGAGACGTAATATTTTATATAGTAACGCAAAGCATTGCGTCTCCACAGAAAACAAAAACAACAAATGACCGATAAATACCAAAATAAATACCGCATATCATCGGCCCGATTACAAAATTGGGATTATGGATGGAATGCACCCTATTTTGTGACCATTTGTACGCAAAACAGGGAACATTATTTTGGGGATATTGTAGAAACGCCCGATTCGGGCGTCTCAATACAATTATCCGAAATTGGGGAAATGGTACAAAAATATTGGCATGAAATTCCTGAACATTTTCCATTTGTAAATTTGGATGCATTTGTGGTAATGCCAAATCATATACATGGGATTATTGTTATTGATAAACCGGATGCTGTAGAGACGCCCAAATTGGGCGTCTCTACCACCCCACAATCACAACCACAATCACAACCGCAACCGCAACCGCAACCGCAACCGCAACAACAACCACAACCACAAACCGCCGCCGCATCACAAAAATGGAAACCTGCAACATTGGGGGTAATTATTAATCAATACAAACGCATTTGCACCATCAACGCCCGCCGAATCCACGCCGATTTTGCATGGCAACCACGTTTTCACGATCAAATTATACGTAATAATTTATCATACCAACGAATAAAAAATTATATTATAGAAAATCCTTTAAAATGGAATGACGATAAATTTAACGGAGGTGAAGCATAATGAGAGAGGATTGGGTAAAAATACTATATAAAGATGTTGTTTCTAAAGTTTCAACTACCAAGAATAAACTTAAACAAAAAGAATATTTAACAAATGGTAAAATTCCTATAGTTGACCAAGGGCTTTCTTTTATTGGAGGATATACAAATGATAATGAAAAGATATTAAAATGTAAACTACCAGTAATTGTTTTTGGAGACCACACAAAAAATATTAAGTTAATAAATTTTCAATTTGCGCCAGGGGCTGACGGAACCAAAGTTCTTGAGCCCAATAAATACATTCACCCAAAATTAATTTCATTACTAACAGAAATTCTTGTTTTTAAAATTAAAGATAAGGGCTACGCCAGACATTACCAGTATATTGAAAAAGAGTATTTTCCCCTTATTCCTTTACCTGAGCAACGCGCCATCGTTTCCAAACTAGAAAGCCTCTTTTCTGATTTAGACAATGGCATAAGCGACCTTAAAAAAGCACAGGAGCAATTAAAAATATACAGGCAGGCGGTGCTAAAAAAGGCTTTTGAGGGGGAATTAACCAAAGAATGGCGGGAGGAGATTGTAAAGACGCACGGCCGTGCGTCTCAACGTAAGGATATCTTACCTAAAGCCGAAGAATTACTCGAACAAATAAAACAAGAACGCCAAAAGCATTACGAGCAACAACTCGAAGATTGGAAAGAAGCTGTTAAAACTTGGGAAGAAAATGGGAAGGAAGGCAAAAAGCCAGGGGAACCAAAAACTATTAAAAAATTGCTTCCATTGACAGATAATGAAATAAAATCATTCCACAATTTACCAAAGAGATGGAGATATATAAAACAAGGTGAAGTAACTGAAGAACCAAAATATGGAACTTCAAAAAAATGTGACTATAATATCGATGGAAAGGGAGTAATTCGAATACCAAATATTTTAGAGCAGAAAATTGACTCGACTGATTTAAAATTTGCAGTTTTTTCTGAGGAAGAAAAAATTATTTATGAATTAAAGAAAGGTGATATACTTACAATAAGATCTAATGGAAGTGTTGATTTAGTTGGAAAGTGTGCATTGATAAGAGATGTTGATAAGGCATTTTTATTTGCAGGATATTTAATTAGATTAAGACCTTTAAAAGGTTGTGTTAATTCTAATTATTTGATTAATTGTTTGTCATCAATTAAAATAAGAAATCAAATTGAATCAAAAGCGAAATCAACAAGTGGTGTAAATAATATTAATTCTGGTGAACTATCATCGCTAATAATTCCAATTTGTTCTCTTAAAGAGCAACATCAAATCGTCCGTGAAATAGAATCCCGCCTATCCGTTTGCGATAAAGTAGAACAAAGCATTATAGAAAGTTTATTAAAAGCCCAGGCCCTGCGTCAAAGCATTCTTAAAAAAGCATTTGAGGGTAAATTGTTAAGTGAGGCAGAAATTGAGAAATGTAAACAGGAGGAGGATTATGAACCTGCCAGTGTGTTGTTGGAAAGGATTCGTAAAGACGTCCAATTTGGGCGTCTCAACAAAAAATAAAACCAATGACCAACAAATACCAAAATAAATACCGCATATCATCGACCCGATTACAAAATTGGGATTACGGATGGAATGCACCCTATTTTGTTACCATTTGTACACAAAACAGGGAATATTATTTTGGCGATATTGTAGAGACGCCCAAATTGGGCGTCTCTATCATCCCACAATCACAACCACAACCACAAACCGCCGCCGCATCACAAAAATGGAAACCTGCAACATTGGGGGTAATTATTAATCAATACAAACGCATTTGCACCATCAACGCCCGCCGAATCCACGCCGATTTTGCATGGCAATCACGGTTTCACGACCATATTATACGAAACAACGAATCATTTGAAAAAATAAAATCATATATCATCGAAAATCCATTACAATGGAATGATGATAAATTTTACAATAAATCCTAAATGAAACGGCAAAAACAAATAAAAATCAATCAATTTCAGTTAAACGTCTTACTGAACGATGAGCAAAAGGAGGATTTTAACTACTTATTGGAAAATGGTGTTTATTGCTCTACCTGTAATGGCACGGCAAAAGGAGTTACTGTTGAGGAAATTCATTTGAATACGCTAAACGATATTATGGTGCATGGCATTTGTGGGAAATGCAAAGGAAAAGTTACACGTATAATGGAATTTGGAGAGGACAAGATTTTCTTTGAAAAAGCAAACAATTTCAGAAAATCCATAAACAATTAAATAATGGACAAAGGAGAAATACTGATATACCAAAACAGGGAAGGAAACATAAAGGTAGATGTTCGTGTCGATGACGAAACAGTTTGGCTATCTCAACTGCAAATGGGGCAACTTTTTGGAAAAGACAAACGAACAATTTCTGAACACATCCGAAATGTTTTTAATGAAGGAGAACTGCAGGAAGAAGTGGTTGTCCGGAAATTCCGGACAACCACTCAACACGGTGCCATTGAAGGAAAAGACCAATCTCGTGATGTTAATTATTACAATCTCGATGTAATTATCTCTGTTGGTTATCGTGTAAAATCGCAGCAAGGCACACAGTTTCGTATTTGGGCTACGCAACGCCTAAAAGAATACATTATAAAAGGCTTTGCCTTAAACGATGAGCGTTTTAAGTCGGGCACTTCCATGAACTATTTCAATGAGCTGCAAAATCGCATACGAGAAATACGTATTTCAGAGAAATTCTTCTATCAAAAAATTAAAGACATTTATGCCACCAGCATCGACTACGATGCCAAGAATGAAAAAACAATACAATTCTTTAAAATAGTACAAAACAAATTACTTTGGGCAATTAGTCAGCAAACCGCTGCCGAATTGGTATATCACCGTGTCGATGCTTTATTGCCTTTATTGGGCATGTTATCGTACGATAAAGAAGATGCAGGGAACATTAAAAAAGATGAAATTAGCATTGCTAAAAATTACCTGAATGAAGATGAAATGAAGCTTCTTGGGTTAATTGTTGAACAATATCTGGCTTTTGCCGAAACCATGGCGCAACAACAAACTCCTATGTACATGAAAGACTGGATTGAAAGGCTTGATTCGATTGTTCAACTCAATGGTCGTGAATTGTTAACACATGCAGGAAAAATAAGTCATAAACAGGCATTGAATAAATCAACCGAGGAGTATAAAAAGTATAAGAAAGAGCAAAAACACTTAGAAAAAGAAAACAGCCTGAAAGAATTGGAAAAAGACATTAAGAAATTAAAAAAATGACAGATTCAGCTATAATATCAAAAATATGGAACCTTGCCAATGTATTGCGTGATGATGGTGTAAGTTATGGTGATTACTTAGAACAGATCACCTATCTGCTGTTTTTAAAAATGGTAGATGAACTCAATAAACCACCATACAACAAAGGTTTACAGTTCCCGAAACTCAAAGATGTTGAAGGAAAGGAAATTGAAAATGGAGCGGTTTGTAATTGGGAAACACTTTCAGGCAAAAGGGGAGCAGAATTAGAATCCTTTTATGCCCAATTGCTTCGCAGTCTATCAACAGAAAAAGGGATGCTGGGCCAAATATTCACCAAAAGCCAGAATAAAATACAGGACCCTGCAAAGTTGCTGAAGGTTATTAACCTCATTGATCAGGAACAATGGTCAATGATGGGCGCTGATATAAAAGGGAAAATCTATGAAGGCCTGTTGGAAAAAAATGCAGAAGATACCAAATCAGGTGCGGGGCAATATTTTACACCTCGTGCATTAATCAAAACCATGGTGGCCTGTGTGCAGCCCAAGCCATTAAAAACCATTGCCGATCCTGCCTGCGGTACAGGTGGTTTCTTTTTGGCAGCCTACGACTGGATTATTGCCAATAATCCATTAGACCGTGAAGAAAAAGAGTTTTTGAAAAACAAAACCTTTCATGGCAACGAGATTGTTGCCAATACCCGCCGAATGTGTTTGATGAATATGTATTTGCATAATATTGGTGAAATTGATGGTGAAAGTTTTTTGTCGGCAAATGATGCATTGATTTCAGATAATGGCGAAAGATACGATTATGTATTGGCAAATCCTCCTTTTGGTAAGAAAAGCAGCATGACCATCACCAACGAAAACGGAGAAATTGAAAAAGAAGATTTAAGCTATAATCGACAGGATTTTTGGGAAACAACATCCAATAAGCAGTTAAACTTTTTGCAGCATATAAAAACACAGCTAAAAATTTCAGGAGAAGCAGCGGTTGTCCTGCCCGATAATGTATTGTTTGAAGGCGGAGCCGGTGAAGAGGTTCGTAAGCAATTAATGAAAACCACCGAACTGCATACTATTTTAAGGCTTCCTACAGGTGTATTTTATGCCCATGGAGTAAAAGCTAATGTGTTGTTTTTTGATAATAAACCGGCTAGCAAAGAAGCTCATACTAAAGAAGTCTGGATTTACGATTATCGTACCAACATACATCATACGCTCAAGAAAAAGCAAATGAAAGCGGCCGATTTAGCCGATTTTGTAAAGCTGTACAATCCAAAAAACCGAAATAAGAGGAAAGAAACATGGAGCAAAGAAAATGAAGAAGGCAGATGGCGTAACTTCAGCTATGATGAGATTTTAGCAAGAGATAAAACAAATCTGGATATTTTTTGGCTAAAAGATAAAAGCCTGACAGATTTGGATAATCTTCCCGACCCTGATATTTTGGCAAATGAGATTATTGAAAATATTGAATCAGGACTGAAAAGTTTTAAAGAAATTATGGAAACTATTAATGGGGAACAGTGATAAGGCCAAGTTTCTCATTTGTACTAAAGACAATAATTTCTAAAAGAATGGTTTTTCTTTAAAAAAAATAAGAAAGCATAAAGGAATAAGCAGGGAAATGATTGTTGATCAGTGCTTCGCTGTATGAAATCAAGGCACAAAGGATAGGGATTTTTTCTATTTGACTTGAAAAATATTTCACTAAGCATATCAAAATATTATTTATTATATCATTCCTCCTAATTTCCCTACCTTTACAAAATGAATTGGAAAAATAAACGCAATAGCATAGTATATATTTATTAATTACAGGCAATATAAAAACAAACATTATGGAAACATTTTCAATTATCGGGCTGGTTATTTTAACGATCGGATTTTGGTTTTGGGCATTGGTTGATATTGCAAAATCGAGATTTAAGGATCAAACTATGAATACAGTATGGCTTCTGATTGTTCTTTTTTTTCCGATTGTGGGTTCAATTTTTTACTTTCAATTGAAAAAGAAATTTACGACAAAAGAAAAGAGAAAATTTAATCCTGATTTTAGCAAAGTAAAATAAAGCTGAAATTTACTTTTAGACTTAGGCATTTCCAAGATCCATCTTTTTCTATTTGTTTTCATTAATGCCTTTATCTGTTTAATATATATTTGCACTTTTTTATTAAAAACACAATAAAGTATATAATTTTAATATATTAAGCAACCATTTATAAAACCATTTGTCTATCTTAGCATTGAACCATAAATAATATATAATAAAAAAATTGAACCATGGATTTTAAAAAGAGTTTTTTCCTGATAATTATTGCATTACTTATTGGAATAAATGTAACAAGAGCTAAAGAGGTTTCTATTGATGAGGCAAAAAAAGTTGCTCTTAATTGTTTTTATGAAAAATCAAACAATTATGAAAATCCGATAATGTATGAGGAGATAGTTATTAATGCAATGTTTGAAATAAAATCAAATAATTCTCCTGTTTATTATATTTTTACATTTGACCCGAAAGGATTTGTAATTATTTCTGCTGAAGACGGGTTTACTCCGATCATAGGCTATTCTGTTGATGGATTTTACTCTGAAAACGATCAGACTGAATCTTTTTCAGGGCTGATGAATCAGTATGCCGATCAAATTAATTATATCAGAGAAAATGGAATTGATGCTGAAAAAGAAATAAAGTCTTTATGGAATTATTATCTTACGGATGAATTTAGTAAAAAGATTTTATCAGCTCGTTTAGATGAAGTAGAGCCTTTGCTGACATGTACTTGGAATCAAAGTTACCCATACAATGCGTGGTGTCCTTTTGATCCGGATGGTTCGGGTGACCATGTTTATGCCGGTTGTGTAGCTACTGCCATGGCACAAATCATGTTTTATTGGAGATATCCATTGCAAGGAACCGGACAACACACTTATTATTGCGGTGGTTACGGCTCATTAACGGCAAATTTTGGTGAAACTTTTTATCAATGGGATGCTATGGAAAATTCTA
>Ga0207996_1002027_pt1 | contig 12897 bp, 11 predicted proteins | sample AntAceMetag02UKG_FD_184773 | JGI IMG/M metagenome (GOLD analysis project Ga0207996, IMG submission 184773) | Saline lake microbial communities from Ace Lake, Antarctica - Antarctic Ace Lake Metagenome 02UKG (SPAdes) (version 2) | ecosystem: Environmental > Aquatic > Non-marine Saline and... | reverse complement strand
TATCTTAGCCTCAGGCGGTGAGCTGTTTTCACCTTCATCTTCCACTATGTTGTTTAATAAAACAATTCTACCATCTGCCTGGTTATTTCCATCACTTATCTCTTTAATTCCACCGCCACATTCAATTCAATCCATCCATGTGCTTAAGGTTTCTCCTTTTTGCCTTTTCATATTTTGCTGGCTCCATGAATATACACCGGTACCCATCACAACTATAACGATAAAAATAATGGCTAAAACCAAGAAAATTTTTTTATTCATCATCAAATCCTTCCCAGTAAAGGAGTTGGATATCCACAATCCTCCTTTTTTAATTTTTAGCATTTAATATCTTCAAATAGTCGATCAGAGACTGAAGATCGCTTTCATTATTGTAGAAATGAATCCCAACGCGGATTTTCCTTTCCGATATGTTTATTCTGATTCCATTTGCGCGAAAACCATCCTCCGTCAAATTACTCATTTCTGCGGCCCTTAGATAAACAATGTTACTGCGGTTGCACAAGGGGTATTGAAGGCACAATCTTGACGAGCAGCTCTTAAAGAACAAATGCCGTCCAATAAGACACGGGTGGTAATACAGTCATCTTCATTGTATTTGAGAATTCTATTTTTTATCTTCACTCTCCTGCTTCTGCCCATTGATGGTATCACTCAATAAATTCAGCACCGGATGGGCTTTTATCTCGCCAGTGAAATCCCAGATAAGAAGCTAAATTTTTAATCGAATAATCATTGATTGGCCATCCTGTTTTAAATGATCTCCAAAAAGATCCAGGGTTAAACGGTGGGGACATTTGATACAATTATATAGCATATTTGCGGAGAGTTTATCTGACATGTGATTTTTCCTAAAACGAAGCCTCTTATTTTTTGTTTTTAATCTGCTTCTTTGCTGATTTAATCATTTTTCCAAATTGTTTATCTTTCCGTCGTTTTTCGTAATACGACTTCTCATGGTAAACTGATTCTTTATTTATTTTTAGATAGTTTTGATAGCGTTCCTGGGAAATTGTACCCTCTTTTAAGGCGGATAAGACTGCACATCCATTCTCTTTTGTATGAGAACAGTTATTAAAGCGACATTGTTTTGATAATTCTGAAATTTCATCAAATGTATCATCAATACCTGACTCTAATCCGATATTTCCCAATTCTCGCATTCCCGGTGTATCTATCAGCATGGCACCATTTTTTAATATATTTAAATGGCGGCGCGAAGTCGTATGTCTCCCTTTTCCATCTTTTTCTCTAATAGCCTGGGTCTCAAACCGTGCTTCGGCCAAAAGATTATTTAATAAACTAGTTTTTCCTACTCCTGATGAACCAAGCAAACAAAATGTTTCACCAGGAATTAATAATTCTTCTATTATGCTTAAACCAGAATTAGTGATATTGCTAAAAGCCACCACCTGAATGTCTGGTACTATGGTATGGATCTCTGATATCTTTTCTTCTATATCCATAGGGGATAACAGATCATTTTTACTCAGCAATACTACAGGACGAATATTGCTTTCATTTATCATGGCTAAATACCGTTCTAACCGCCTGAGATTATAATTGTAATCAAGTGACTGAACAATAAAGGCTGTTTCGATATTCGCTGCAATTAATTGAAATTCTATCTTTTTACCCGCTGTTTTCCTTTTTAAGATTGTTTTTCTGGGAAAGATTTCACTAATAACGGCAAAAGAATCTTGGTCAATATATTTGACATAGACCCAATCACCCACCGTGGGATAATCTAACGGAGAATCAACATTGAATTTTAATTTTCCTGTTACTTCCGCAAAAACATCTTTTTTTTCATTTCTAATAAGATAGCTATCCTTATTTACCGTAACAACTCTGGCTATTTGATGCTCGATTAATTTTTTAGAATCAATCTTATCTTTAAACCAATGACTAAGTCCTAATTCTTCTAATTTCATAGGTTATTCTCCTTGAATTACTACCCATAAATTATAACATTTAATCAATAAAATAAAAAGAGATAACCAAAGAGAGCAAGGCTATTTCTTTTTATAAAACTTTTTCACAAGACTTACTCCTGGCATGCATTTAATAAAATACTCATTGCTTTTTTCTCCTTATTTGATATCTCACTAATATTGCAGAAGTCTTATTGATATATTCAATATCTTTCGTATTTCCTGCTTTTATAAACAATTTTGAAACTACTCCCCACAGTTCCCGGTAATATCCACAAACATTTCGTAGGCTTCTTTTATTTCTTCTAATTTTGATATCTGATAACTTTCTTTTAGGAAATCTTTAGAAACTTTCTGGGGATACTTTTCAAGACAAATCCCACAATTTATACATAATGATACGATTCTGTTAGATTTTCTCTTGTTTAATTTTTTCGGAGAATTGAACATTTTATTATAATACCTTTTGTACAGCCATTAACGAACATTACTTCTTCCCAAAGTTACATTGTTTATGATAGCACAGTTTAAAACTACCGATACTTCGGGAAGATTCCATAAAAATTGTAAAGCCCAATCAACAGAAGTCCTTTTTGTTTTAGATTTTTCTATTACCTCCAATACTTCAGCCGGTGGATTAGCAAGTTTTCCCCCTTTAAGAGGTTCTATAATAACTATTGCCATTCCTTTTTTCGCTGCATATTTTAAGCCTTCGGTCGTTGCCTGCTCTTTGAAAACGGGTAATGTATCGTGAAACGAAAACCCAATATATTTGATTTTTCCTGCCTTTTTAGCTTCTATTATCTTATCAATCAGATGATATTTTTTTAGTTTTTCCAACCCTTTTTTATTCATTGCATAAAAAAGATAGGTATCTATATACAACCTAAACCTAACGCAGATACCTTGAAGTCAGTGGAACCAAATTTTCGATATTTCATCAGATTCCTCCTTATTAATATTTTTTTGCAATATTTTGAATTTTTTTTATTATAAATTAAAAATATTTTAATTTCACCTGACCAGGGTATCCATCCAGTCCAATCTTACTTTTTAAAAATTATTTGATTAAGGATAGCAAGAAAGGGTTTCCCATGACGTTCTATTTGATATATTATTCATATTATCGTACTATTAGTCTTGTTAATTTATATTTCCTAAACAATAAAGGTCAAATCTCCATCGATTAAGGAAGTTTAATAGGTTTTTTAAAGATAAAGCGATTTTTCAAAATCGCTTTAAATGATTTTTAAGGAAAATAATGATGAACTGGAAAAAAAATCTTTATGTAGTATTTTTTGCGGAAATGATTGCAATCACCGGCATGGCTTTTGTTATTCCTTTCTTACCTTTTTTCGTAAAAGAGTTAGGAATTACTGATGTAAAACAAATTGCAAACTGGTCAGGATTACTCATAGGAGGCCCATCTCTAATTTTGGTGATTGTTTCCCCGTTTTGGGGATACTTAGCAGACCGTATAGGAAGAAAACCAATGATAGAACGGGCTATGTTTGGTGGGGCAATTATAATTTTTCTGATGGCTGGGGTAACTAATATTCATCAGTTGTTCATTTTGCGCTTGATGCAAGGTGCTATAACCGGTACGATTGCAGCTTGCACCGCCCTGGTTTCTACAAGTTCCCCTGCAAAAAAGATGAGCTATAGCTTGGGATTATTACAAACAGGAGTTTTCCTGGGAAGTTTTTTAGGGCCCTTAATTGGGGGTATTTCCGCCGATATTTTAGGTTTTCGAAACTCTTTTCGAATCACGGCGGTTTTGCTGTTTATTTCGGGACTTTTAATCTTTTTTTTGGTTGAAGAAAAATTTGTTCCTTCTACTAAAAAAAAGCATATCCTGCCTTTTAATAAAAGAATGGCTTTGTTATTTAATAACAAGCAACTACTCATTATGTTTCTTGTGCTATTCTTGGTTCAATTTTCAGTAAAGAGCATTAGTCCTATTTTTCCTATGTTTATGGAAACCCTTGTATCTAATCCAAATACCGTTTCTTCCTTTACCGGATTGATGTTCGCCTTAACCGGTTTAATGGCTGCTTTCACTGCGGTAAATGTAGGTAAATTTACAGAAAATAAACCAAGCATGCCTCTATTAACGCTAAGCTTAATTGGGACCGGTTTATTCTTTTTACCTCAGGGCTTTGCTTCCAATATTACTCAATTAGCTTTCATGAGAATCGGCTTAGGTTTATTTTATGGAGCAATTATTCCTATTGCCAATACCATTATTAGCTTATCAGCTCCTACCGAACATCGAGGAAAAGTTTTTGGTGTTTCCAACAGCACTACCTTTATGGGTAATATTTTTGGACCCATTTTCGGAGGAATAGTAATGACAGCCTTCAACCTTCAGACTGTTTTTGTATTCACTGGTTGCATTTTATTACTCGCAGGATTTATCTTACTTTTATTTTTTAAAAAAGTTGAAAATACCAACACTACTTTTTTAAATTATAGCAATAAATTGGCTTCTGAAGATACTTTTAGTAGTAGTGAACATTGATAAAAAAGATATCTACACCCTTACAGGTGTGGTTCTTTCAAAATTCAAGCTTTGCTTGTCCTGTTTCTTCCTCTTCTTGTGATTAAAAGTATCTTCGGATCACTTCTTCTTTTGTTCCTACCGTAGAAACAAAATACTCAGAAACAGAAAATTGCTCTCATCCCCGCCCTTACAGGTGGGGAGTTCTCGCTATATTAAAAGAATAAAAATATAGGCAGAATGCCACGGGCAAGCCTGTGGTATTCTGCCCTTCGGGTTAATAAAAAACAAATAATTAACAACTCCTGTTTATATTTCCTTAATATTTTTCTTAATTACTTTTCCTATTCTTTTAATACCTTCTTCGATCTCCTCCGGGCTGGGATAGCAAAAAGCAAGCCGCATGGTATTCTTCCCTCCTCCGTTAGCAAAAAACGGAGACCCAGGCACATAGGCTACATTTTCTTTAACAGCTTCTATCATCATCTCGCCCGTATCGATATAATCCGGCAGAGTGGCTATAATGAAAAATCCGCCCTGTGGTTTTGTCCAGGTAGCCTGTGGAGGAAAATATCGCTCCAAAGCATCGAGCATGGCATCTCTTTTTTCTCTGTAAATATCGATATTACCTTCGATATTTTCAGTGAATTTCCCCAATTGGAAATATTCATATGCGATTGACTGGCTTAATATATTAGTACATAAATCAGTAGCCTGTTTCAATAAAGCAAGTTTTCCTATAATTTCTTTATTGCCCAGCATCCACGCAAGACGTAAACCAGGACATAGTATCTTGGAAAAAGTACCCAGGCTGATTACCCGGCCATCGGTATCCAGAGAATAGATTGAAGGAATTGATTCTCCTTCGAATCTCAACTTTTCATAAGGATTATCTTCCACAATAAAGAGGTTAAATTTCTGGGCAATCTTTAATATTTTCTTTCGTCGAGAGAGAGACATGGTCACTCCGGCGGGATTTTGGAAATTGGAAATAGTATAAATAAATTTTACTTTCTTCCCCTCTTCTTTAAGCTGAGTTAATTTTTCTTCTAAGAGGTCCATCTGCATGCCTTCTTCATCCATAGGTATGCCTACCAACTCTCCTCCATAACTACGAAAAGCAGATAAAGCTGCCAAATAACTGGGCAGTTCTACAATAGCAACATCTTCGGGACTTAAAAATACTTTACCCACTAAATCCAATCCCTGTTGTGAACCGGAAGTAATAATAATATTTTCTAAATTTCCTTTAATTCCGTCAGTTGATAAAAATTCCAAAATGCTCTTCCTTAAACCGGGCAATCCTTCTGTGGTACCGTATTGTAAAACTTGAGCACTATTATTGCTTAATATCTTATTTACAATTCCTCTGATCTCTTCTGCCGGGAAAGTTGCAGGATCGGGCAATCCCCCTGCCAAAGATATCACTTCCGGTTTTTGAACCAATTTTAATATTTCCCGAATAGCTGAAGCTTCTGCTTGGGAAGCTAAGAAAGAATAAAATTCTGCACTGTTAATAGACATGGGAATATGCTCCTTTTTTATTTTAATTTATTTATTAACGGATGTATTTTTTATAAATAATGCTTCTTTGTTATATTATAACGCTTATCATAGCACATATTATTTACTAACATATCTTTTACTTATTAGAAATAAAAATATATATACTTTTAGGTATTTCTTATTCTAATACGCCGTTGTTTTTTAAATTCCTTCTTTTTCAGAAATATTTTTAATTTATTTTTTTTTATTATAATTACATTGGTAAAAGAGGAAATGCTTTTTATTAAAAGCCTGCCTGCCCTCTTTTTATTATTGAAGAGTTAATAAAATCTTAATTTTCATTTTATAAAATCTTAATTTTCATTTTATAAATATTTTAGATTATAATATTAAGATATAAAAGCATAAAAAACCATAACTTTAAATTATTTTTATCAGGAGGTAAGCTATGAAGAAAAAAATGGGGATTCTTATATTTCTGTTATTGGGAATCATATTGATGGGAAGTATTCAGATTGCTGCACAGGAAAATATAAAATTAGATCTTTCTCAAACAGTAGAAATGGCATTAGATAATAATCTTGAATTCCAAGAAGCCAGTTATCAGCTGAAAAATGCAGAAATAGATATTAAAAAGAATGAGAGTGAAAACCTGTTAATCCAATCCAGTTTATTGGAAAGACAAAATGAATTATTATTCATCCAGGAAAAAGAGCAATACCAACAGCAAAAGGAAGATCTTACCATTCAAGTCGTTGATGAATATCTTCAATTAAAATTAGCTCAAAAAGACTTGCAAGTTAAAGAAAAAGAGTTAGAGCTGGAAAAAAATACCCTGGAAGAGATAAAAGCTCAGGTTAAAGCCGGATACAAGGTTGAACTGGATGTCCTGGAACAGAGTAATGAATATTATGATGCGCTATTTTCCTTTGAAAGTGCAAAATTAGACTATCAAAAATTGCTGGGAAATTTTCGGGTAACCTTAGGTTTAAATTCAGATAGCCAATTTGAGTTAATTGCGATAAATGTCCCCGATTTTGAAGAAATTGAATTAGATGAAGCATTACAAAAGGGAAGACAAAACAGTGTGGCATTGCAAATGAACAATCTGGAAATAGATTTGGCCAGCCTGGAATTAGAGAAAAGCAAGGTTTCGGATACTCCGGAGATAGATTTAAACAAATTGGAAAACAATTTAGCCATAACAAGGCTGGACTATCAAATTGCTCAACAAAATCTGGATTACCAGATACAATCTCAATGGCAAAATTATATACAAACAAAAAATGACATTACCTTAAGCCAAAACAGTTTAAATCAAATAAAAGAAAATAAAACAATCATCAGCAATCAAGTCAAAGCTGGCTTGGCAAGTAAAGATGATGAACTATCTGCTAATATAGGTGTTCTTCAAGCAGAATATCGAATAGCTTCCTCAGTTCGTAATTATTACAATGCCCTACTCAATTTACAATCCATCATGGGAAATTTGAATAAAGGAGATATGTAATAATGTATTTTAATAAAAAAACATTTAAGTTCATCACAGCTATTATTATAACAAGTATTTTACTCCTTCCAAGTGTGTTACATGCCAAAGAGACAGATTTGAAAGAGGCTATTGATTGGGGAATTCAGCATAATTACGATTTAGAGGAAATCAAATATAATATCGAAACATTAACACGAGATTTGGAAATCCTTGATGCAGGCAATGCCTTTCAGGTTAATTTAGATATTACTCCGATATGGAATTTTGGAGGAGGAAATAGTGATACCAGTCTGTTTAAACTTACAGCTGAAAAAACTATTGCGGATGATTTAAATATTTCGACAGAGATTGCCTGGAATGAAAATGATTTTGCAGATTTATCTTTTGAGGGAATGGTGGAGGATATTAATGCAAGTATTCAGCTCGTAAAGCAAATCTATCCTGATTCCTATACTCAGAATGAACAACAAATCTTCCAAACTGAAAATAATTTAAAAAAGATAGTCGAAGAATTAGCCTGGAAGGAAACTGAAAAACAAATTGATTTTATTGAAAGTTATCTCGCTCTTATTCGCTTAACAGAAGAAGTTAATCTTGCCGAAAAAAGTTTTCAGTTGGCTACTGAAGAATTAGAAAGAGTACAACAACAGATTCGCTTAGGTGAAGGAGGGTACCAGCAGGAATCTGAAGCAAAAATAGCATTAATGGAAGCTGAAAATCAATTTTTTAATTTAAAGCAAAATCTGGTTCAACAACAGAAAGAATGGTACCTGGAATTGAATCTATCGGAGGATATTCAGGTTCAATTCAAGGAAGAACCTGCTTATTTGGAAACTTTAAGGTTAAGTATGGAACAATTGACTTTAGAGAATGAAAACCCGGAAACTTTGTTTGAGCAAGCATTAGAGAAACATTATCAGATAAAAAATACTTATACAGAGAAAGATAGTCTTTTAAAAGAAGCAGAATGGACGGAAAATGAAGGCAAACCTCAAGTGAATATTAGCGGCGGATATGACCTTCTCGACGATTACTGGTATGCCATGTTAGATTTATCCTGGAATCTAACCGACGGAGGAGCACAAAAATTAAAAGAAAAAGGAGCTGAAGCAACCATTCTTCAAAAAGAAATAGAACTTGACCAATTGATAAAAACATTACAGCTTGAAATGAATAAAATGATAGATCAAGACCAATATAATCAACTTAATTTACAGGCAAAATTGGCTGCCTTAGAACAAGAACAATATACAAAAAATATTTTGGAAAAACAGTATCAGGAGAAGATCATTTCTTCTACTCAATGGCAAAACCAGCTAATAACCCTAGCAGAAGAAGAAGTTAAGGTTAAAGAAGCCCGTGATTTATTATTGGTTAATCGCTTAAGATTAGCCCATTTTTTAAGTATATAAAACAAGGAAAGTTGAGGACAGATGTATGAGAAAAAAGAAATGGTTTTTATGGATAATTATCATATTAATTTTGGGGACAGGCGGTTTTTTCGGATTTAATTATTGGCAATCCAAATCTGAAACGGAAGCAAATTCCGAAAATCAAATTCAGTCGGTAGATTTGGCATCAGCGATCGAGGTGAAGTTGGGAAATTTAAAAAAGACGGTTCCTGCCAGTGGTTTTCTCCAGCCGGTCAATTCTATCAATCTTAATTTACAAACCAGCGAAACAACAGGAGGCACTGTTGAAAAAATCCTGGTACACATTGGTGAATTTGTGGAAGAAGGACAAGAATTGGTTCACTTGAAAGATAAAGAGGAAAGATTAAATTATTTAAAGGCAAAAAATGAATACGAGCTGGCTAAAATCAATGGTTCTCCTAATCTAACCCAAGAAGAAAAGAAGTTGGCTATGGAATTAGCTCTGGAAAAACTCGATGCACGGACCATTCAAGCTCCTTTCTCCGGTAAAATTATCAAGATTTATGTCGAGGAAGGAGATAACATTGAAAAAACTGACGATATTATTTACCTGATTGATGAAACTGCTTATGAAATTGAAGTTTCAGTCAGTGAAGTGGATTGCATGGAGGTTGAAGTCGGTCAGGAAGCAGAAGTGGAATTGGATATTTTGGATAATGAGGTTTTTACCGGGAAAGTGGCTGAAGTGGCAGATTATGCCACAGCAGAAAGTAACGTAGTAACGGTGCCGGTAACCATTCGAATGGATGAAGTATCGAAATTCTTCAAACCCGGATTTTCAGCATCAGCGGAAATTATTGTCAGCTCAGCGGAAAATGTTTTACTTGTTCCGGTTACATCTCTCACAACCACGAAGCGTGGCTCTGCAGTCTTAAAAGTCGAAGGTAATAAAGGAATAATTACTCCGGTTAAAATTGGAATTAGTGATAGTTACTATACTGAAGTAACTGAAGGATTGCAAAAAGGTGACAAAATTATTGTTAATAATTACCAGATGAATACAACCAATTCTAATAATAATAATGGTCCTAATAAGGGCGGTTTCCCCATACCTATGATGCGCAAATGAGAGGTGAAAACATATGACTAAAGTAATTCAAATAGAGCAATTAGAGAAGACTTATTATTTGGGAAAGGTAAAAGTTGAAGCCTTGCGAGGCGTTTCATTTGAAATCAACACCGGAGATTTTGTATCTATCATGGGACCTTCCGGTTCGGGAAAATCAACTTTGATGCATATCATCGGCTGCTTGGATTATCCCACCGAAGGGAAATATTTTCTATCCGGTCAGGATGTTAGTAAACTGAACGACAATCAATTGGCTCTGTTTCGTAATCAAAAAATTGGATTTGTCTTTCAACAATTTAATTTACTACCAAAAGCAACTATTTTAAGAAATGTGGAACTTCCCTTAACTTATAATAACACTAATTCCAAAAATAAAAAACGACTTGCTGTTCAAGCTTTGGAGGAAGTAGGATTAGGTGATCGATTAAAGCATCGACCGAATGAAATATCGGGTGGCGAGAAACAAAGAGTAGCTGTTGCCCGAGCACTGGTCAATCATCCTTCTATTATCCTGGCTGATGAACCAACCGGAAACTTAGATTCCAAAACTGGTCAGGATATTATGAATATTATCAAAAAGTTACATGATGACGGGAATACCATTATTTTGGTGACCCATGAAGCGGAAATTGCCCGATATGCCAAGCGAGTGATTCATTTAAAAGATGGCGTAATCGATAGAGATGAGGTGATAGCATGATTTTGCAAAGCCTAAAAATTGCCCTGGAGAGTTTATGGGCAAATAAAATGCGCAGCATCCTTTCCATGTTGGGAATTATTATTGGCGTAGGTGCAGTTGTTGCCATTGTTTCTGTAGGTACCGGTTCAACCCAGCAAGTCACTTCTCGTATTGCTAATCTGGGTGCCAATATGATTACCGTTTCTCCCCGAACACCAAGAGGGCAGGGAGGAACGGTCAGCAGTGTAAGTTCTCAGGATAAATTTTCTTTGGAATTAACCGATTATATTGAAAAATTTTGTCCTTCGGTCATAAAAGTGATTCCGGTGAAGCAAATTAGCGGTAGATTAATTTCTGATGATATAAATGTTAATGCTGCTATCTTAGGCACCAATATCGACTATGCCGAAGTGAATAATTATGAAGTGGCTATGGGTAATTTTATCAGTGAGAATGATGATGGGGAAAGAAGACAAGTCATGGTATTGGGCTCTCAATTAGCTGAAAATTTATTCGAAGATGATAATCCCATTGGCAAAAGAATTAAAGTGAACTACGAGGGACAGGTCTATATGTTTGATGTGATTGGTGTAATGAAGGAAAAAGGCGGTTCCATGGGCGGAAGCCTGGATGACCAGGCTTACATTCCTTTATCCGTTGCCATGGACAAATTGACCAACAGCGATTACGTCAGTTCTTATATTGCACAAGCTGCCTCATCGGAAAAAGCATCCACTGCTGTTAATGAACTGAAAAATTTTATGGTTAAATTTTTAGATGATGAAGATCAGGAACAATTTCGAATTTTCAGTCAAGATGAGATTCTTGATACAGTGAGCTCGGTCACTAAAACCATGAGTATGATGCTTGGTGGAATTGCTGCTATTTCCCTTCTGGTCGGTGGAATTGGAATTATGAATATTATGCTGGTTTCGGTAACCGAACGGACCAGGGAAATCGGTGTTCGAAAAGCATTGGGTGCCAGGAATACACATATCTTATTTCAATTCTTGATGGAATCATTAAATTTAACCAGTTTCGGCGGAATTTTGGGTATTGGATTTGGTTGGGCAGTGGCATACTTTTTATCCCAATACGGTGATTGGCCCATGATCATTGCTCCTCTTTCCATCGGACTTGCTTTTGGTTTTGCTCTATTCATTGGTATCTTCTTTGGACTTTATCCGGCAATGAAGGCAGCAAAGATGAATCCAGTAGATGCATTACGATATGAATAAATAGAAAATAAAAAAACCAGGCTGCCCTAAAGTTTAAAATCAGGAAATATTTCCTTTATTTTAATGAATTATACCGCCTTTTCTTGGGTCGCCTAGCTTTTTTATTGAACTATTATAAGGAAATATTTTATAAAAATATTAAATTAATTTGCATTAGGAATATTATTAATTATAATATCTAATAGTACTTTAAATTTGGAAGGAGAAATTATTTTTGGCAAAATTACCAGAATTTAATAAAAAGAATTTAAAAGATAATAAATACTATAAAAATATAGGACTATACCTTTTGGTTATTGTTATTTTAATAACTATTATCAGTTCATTTTTTGACCCTATAACAAACAATCAGCAGGAGCTGACCTATTCTCAATTTCTAAAAGAAGTTGAGGCAAATAATATCTTAAGTGTGACCATTGTAGAAAATTCAATCAATGGCACCCTTTCCAACGGAACAGAATTTACCACCTATTCCCCTGATGACCCGGAATTGATAAATATTCTACGAAGTAAAAATATTGTAATAGATGCGAAACCGCCGGTACAACCGACCTGGTGGATAACTTTGCTTTCTTCCATCTTTCCTGTCATTTTGATTATAGGTGTTTGGATTTTTATGTTGAAAAGAATGCAAGGCGGTGCTAACAGTGCCATGTCCTTCGGCAAAAGCAAGGCTAAACTCATGAGCAATGATGTTCCCAAGGTCACCTTCAAGGATGTGGCCGGTATTGATGAAGCCAAAGAAGAAGTGGAAGAAGTCATCGAATTCTTGAAGAGCCCGGCTAAATTCAAAAAACTGGGGGCCAAGATCCCCCGGGGTCTTTTGCTCTATGGTCCTCCGGGTTCCGGAAAGACTTTGCTTGCCCGAGCCATTGCCGGAGAAGCGGGGGTTCCCTTCTTCAGTATCAGCGGTTCTGACTTTGTGGAGATGTTTGTAGGGGTCGGTGCCTCCCGGGTACGTGATCTCTTCAAACAGGCCAAGGCTTCAAGTCCCTGTATCATCTTCATCGATGAGATCGATGCTGTCGGCAGACACCGAGGTGCAG
>Ga0207996_1002021_pt1 | contig 12930 bp, 10 predicted proteins | sample AntAceMetag02UKG_FD_184773 | JGI IMG/M metagenome (GOLD analysis project Ga0207996, IMG submission 184773) | Saline lake microbial communities from Ace Lake, Antarctica - Antarctic Ace Lake Metagenome 02UKG (SPAdes) (version 2) | ecosystem: Environmental > Aquatic > Non-marine Saline and... | reverse complement strand
TTGTCGATAAGATACTTCATCTTAAGCTCGCTGGGGGTCCCGCTCAGCCCTTCGGTGAAGTCAGGACTGACCACCGGATCGGCGAGTTCCCAGATCCCGGCAACTGGATCCTTAAAGGCCCCGTCACCATAGATCAGTACTTCAACATTCTTTCCCGTGAGTTCCTTGATCCGGGATTGAATTGTCTTCACGTATCGGCGGTCCTCTCCATCGAGAATACGAGGAAATAGCTTCAACCGCTCTTCAGTCGATTTGTTGGACCCCAGGAGACCATACTCCCGGTTGTATCCCCTCCCCTCCCCGGGTGTATCGCAGATATCGTCCAGGCCGAAAATTATCTCTCCCCCGGCCTCCTTCAGCGCTTCTTTGGTGGCAGACCGGCTGTGAATATCAGCGGCCAGCACCCGTCCGGTCTGCTTGAGAATAACCCGGGAGTCATTGCCGAGAATGAACCTGACCTTGCCCCCCTCCGACTCGATTATCTCCCGATAGAATCGGAGATAGTCAACGCCCGTGAAAGGGTGGAGAACATCCTCCCCGAATATCTCCCGGTATCTCTCCTCGGTGATAACATCGGAGTAGGGGTTAAGACCGGCCTCAATCATCTTCCCGGTATCCATCAGGGCATTCCCGACTTCGTCGTCCGGATAACTGAGCAGCATAACGATCTCTTTAATACCCCGGGCGATTCCTCGGAGAATGATGGAGAAACGGTTCCGGCTCAGGATCGGGAAGACAATCCCCATCTCATCCCCAAATTTCGCTTTGACGTCTTCGGCGATGTCGTCGACAGTCACATAATTCCCCTGGGACCGGGCGACCATGGATTCGGTGATTCCGATTATGTCCCGGTCCCTTATCTCATAATTCTCCGCTTCCCAGAAATTCTTCAGGGATCCCACGGTTATTTCTACAACATCATCTCCCGTTTTTACAACCGGTGCCCGGATCCCCCGAACGATGGTTCCAAAGGTTCTTCTCATCTAAGAATCTCCTCTCGTGGCTCACCGGATGACGGGATGGTAGCCACTACCCGGCCGGGAAGGCCGGATGTATTACATTATTACGAATTTTACCAGAGACTTCATGACCGGGAGTATTAATACTCAGGGGGCAATCGGCCTGGCCTCTTCCTGTTTTCCCAGAAGCATAAAATCACACGAAAGGCAACCAATGTCAAGGACGAGATGACAAGGATTGCTTAACACTTTAGAAATGAAACAAAGAAAAAAATAATTAAAAGGAATGGTTGACGGAACTCCGGCAGCTGGAGTATAAGGTCACCCTGAAGGCATACTCCAAGAATAAATCCAGTGCAGTGGAGTATGGTGGATGGCATTTTTCCCCCGCGACCTTTGTTCTATCAGCCCAATTGCTGTAACCATTTAAAAACCGAATTTTACTAATTGTTTATGCACACTGCCTTGCAGACAAATTTTTTGGGGATAGACCTGGCCTCGCCCTTGGTTCTGCCAGCCGGTATTATGGGTTTATCCTATTCCGGACTGGCGGTAGCCGCCCGGAAAGGGGCCGGGATGGTCACCACTAAATCTTTCACCCTCCAGCCGCGAACCGGTCATAAAGGTCCGGTGGTAGCGGAATGGAGCGGGGGAATACTCAACAGTATGGGCCTCTGCAATCCCGGCATTGAGGAAGGGCTGAAAGAGGTCCATGCCTTCAGAGAGGGGGCGACTACTCCGGTGATTATCAGTATCTTTGGAACCTCCCGAGAAGAATTTGTAAAACTCGCCCGGCGGACTAACCGATCGGACGGAAATTTCCTTGAACTGAATCTCTCCTGCCCCAATGTAGCCGATGAATTCGGCACGCCGCTCTCCGCTTCCCAGGAAAAAGTTTCCAGCATTATTTACCACGTCAAAAAAATTTCCCGACTTCCAGTAATCGCCAAACTGTCGCCGAATGTTTACCACATCCGGGAGATCGTGTCCGCGGCGGAGGCCGCCGGGGCGGATGCGATCAGCTTGATAAACACCCTCGGGCCGGGAATGTTGATCGATCGGAAGATGGGCAAGCCGATCCTCCATAATCGATTCGGCGGAGTTTCCGGCCCGTGTATCAAACCGATCGCCCTTAAATTGATCTACGAAACCTATTCGGCCGTCTCTCTCCCAATTATCGGGATGGGCGGTGTTTTGACCGGGGAGGATGCGATAGAGATGATCATGGCCGGGGCGACCTTGATCGGGATTGGAACCGGGATTTATTACCGGGGTATCGATATCTTTAATCTCGTCAATGAAGAGATTCTCCGGTTATTGAGTGACGAGGGATACGACGGCATTGCCCGGATACAACGCCTGGAGAAGTTGCGTGAATAAACGAGTGACCATGAAGATCGGCCGGATTGAGGAAGAAACTGCCGCGGTCCGAACGTATACCTTCTATCGTGGTATACCGGCTCAGCCGGGACAGTTCATTATGGTAACGGATCTGAAAGGCGGGGAAAAACCCTTCTCCCTGGCCGATTGCACCGAAGATTACTTTTCCATTACGGTAAAGAAGACCGGCGAATTTACCGGTCGCCTCTTTGCCCAAAAAGCCGGTGATCTTATCTCTTTTCGAGGACCATATGGGACCGCTTTTTCACTCTCCACCGGGAAGGTTCTGGTTCTCGGCGGCGGTTATGGAGTCCCTCCCTTATATTTCTTAGCCCGGAAGTTATTAGCAGATGGGGCGGCGGTTACCGTCGTCAATGGAGCAAAAACAAAGGCTGACTTGATATTCACCGGTCAATTTAATAAAATCGGCCTGAGGCAGTTCATCACCACCGATGACGGCTCGGCCGGTGCTGCGGGAAGTCTAGTTGATTTAGTACAATCGATTTTAAGAGATGAAACGTTTGATTTTATTTACGCTTCCGGTCCGGAGAAGATGCTGAAAGCCCTGGCTCCGCTCTTGAAGAAGATCCCGTATGAATTTTTGCTGGAGCGATATATGAAATGCGCCATAGGAATATGCGGGCAATGTGTTATGGATCCCAGCGGCTTACGGCTCTGTGTGGAAGGCCCGGTAATTTCCGGCCGGCAATTGGAGAGATTGACTGAATTTGGAAGATACCGGCGGGACGTCTCCGGCCGGAGAATACCTTTAACCTGAAAAACGCGGGAAAATCATGCGTCTGCTACTTGAAGATTGCACCCTGCTCTCGGGGGGGGGGGAACATTCTCATCGAGGATGGAAAGATCATTTATGTCGGCAAGGATACCCCTCCCTCGGATCGGCGGGTACCGATGCGGGGGAATTGGGTCATCCCTGGAATTATCGATCCTCATGAGCATCTCCGAGACCTGGAACAAGCCGATAAAGAAGACTGGACTTCCGGAAGTCAAGCCGCCTTTTCCGGCGGAATTACCACCGTCTTTGAGATGCCCAATACGATTCCTCCCACCACCAATATTCATAATTTAAACCTGAAGAGAACCGCCGCCGGCCGGTCATTACTAAATCATAAATTTTTTCTGGGAGTAACCCATGACAATCTCTCCGAACTCGAGTTCATTCTTCGGCAAGATGCCGATGATATCGTTGGGATAAAGATATTTCTGGCGGACTCCGGTTCCCTATCGGCTATCCGCGATAAAAAGATTATCCGTCAATTATTTTCCCTGGCCCGGAAGTACAATACGGTTGTCGCTGTCCATACTGAGCTTCAAGACTGCCTGGAGAACTGGCAAAGAAAAACATCCGGTAATAAAATTGCTTTTCATAATGAGATAAGAAATCGCCGATGCGCTATACAAGGAACCGAACTGGTCTTAAAGATAGCCAGGGAAATTAAAAATAAACTATATCTCGCTCATGTCTCAACCCGGGAGGAAGTTGAATTAGTTCGTTCCTATAAAGATGACAATACCATCTACTGTGAGGTGACCCCCCATCACCTTCTCTTAAATGAAACAGTTCTTGACCGGGTCGGCAACTTCGGAAAAGTAAATCCACCACTTCGAACCGCGGCCGATAACGCGGCATTATGGCAAGCGGTTCGGGACGGAACTATCGATCTCATCGGAACTGATCATGCTCCTCATACCCGCGCCGAGAAGCAGAAACCGTATCCGGCCGCTCCCTCGGGTTTTCCCGGGTCGGAGACTTTGCTCCCCCTGTTGTTAACCGCGGTAAACAAAGAATATTTAACGATGAATCGGCTGACTGAACTGACGGCCGGCAGAGCGGCGGAGATTTTCGACCTGCCGGACCGGGGAGTGATCAAGGCGGGTTCCCGCGCGGACCTGGTGGTTGTCGATAAAAACAAGAAATGGACAATTGACGCAGCCAAGTTCCATTCCAAAGCTAAATATTCACCTTTTGACGGGATGGAGGTAGAGGGCGCGGTATTGATGACATTAATAGATGGATCGATTGTTTTGCCATAAAATCTTTCGCCGCCCTCATGGAAACAGGGGGGGAGGGGGGGGCGAATAATATTACCTCTCCGGCCATATGGCGCCGGGAAAGAACAAGGAGAGAAGATGACCAACGAAGAGTTTATCCTGGAGCTGCATAAAATCGGGGCGATAAAATTCGGAGCCTTCACCTTAAAAAGTGGTCTGGCCTCACCGTATTATATTGACCTCAGAGAAATAATATCTTCTCCAGAACTGTTAGAGGGGATCTCAAAACGTCTTTCGGAAAAGATAGTGGAACTGGATTTTGATGTCGTGACCGGAATTCCTTATACAGCTCTCCCCCTGGCCGTACTGGTTGCCTCCCAATTAGGCAGACCGCTGGTCTTTATGCGGAAAGAAGAGAAAGGATATGGGACCCGGAAGATGCTGATTGGAAGACCGAACCCCGGGGCCGGATGCGTGGTGATCGACGATCTTATTACTACCGGCGAGAGTAAGATCGAGATCGCCGAGGCCCTGGAGAAGGAGGGGGTGTCGGTTAAGGATTTTGTGGTGGTGATAGACCGGAGTTCCGACGGAAGAGATTATTTAAAAAGGAATGGGTATACCCTGCATAGTCTAATGACAATTGAGGAGATCGGGGCGGTATTGCTTAAACATAACTTGATAACAGAGGAGAAGAAGAAAGAAGTCGATGAATTTACTCATACTGTAACCGAGCAGACCGGGCCGGAGAAGGGGATTCATTCGGCCAATCCCCTCACCAACCAGTTGGTGGATTTGATCTGGAAGAAAAAATCAAATCTGATCCTTTCTCTGGATGTGGAAGATCAAGCGGACTTCTTTCAGATCCTGGAACAGACAGCCGAAGAGATTGTGGTGCTGAAAACACATCTGGATATAATGGCTGATTTTGATGATACGGTGATCCCCCGATTACAAGAGTACGCGGAAAGATATCACTTTATGATCTTGGAAGATCGCAAATTTGCCGATATCGGCAATACCGTAAGAAAGCAATACCGCGGCGGCATCTATAAAATTTCCCAATGGGCTGAATTCGTCACCGTTCATCCAATTGCCGGGGAGGGAATATTACAGGGGCTATTCGAGGGAATCTCGAATCGGAGTTCGTTTCTTCTGGCAAGAATGTCCTCCGGACAGAATCTGATAACTCCGGGATATACCCGGCAGGTTTTAGAGATCGGGAAGAATCACCGGGAGGTTGTCTCCGGTTTTATCGGTCATGGCAAAGATGCCGCCGATATAAAGAGGTTTAAAAACAAATTTCCGCCCGGATTCTTACTCTTGATGCCGGGCGTTAAGCTCGAAAAAGGTTATGATTCCCTGAAACAGCAGTATATCACCGTGGAGGATGCGGTTCGGGGTGGAGCCGATTGTATTATCGTGGGGAGAGGAATTTACGGGTCTGATAATCCGGGGGAAACGGCCAGAATTTACCGGCAGAGAGCCTGGAAAGAATATGAGAAGATCAATTCAAAAAGATAACTAATTGACCGAACCGGGGCTGTCTAATGAAAGATTTAATTTCCATGCGGGAACTCAGTAAAAAGGACATTCTTGCTCTGGTGGATATTTCCGGAAAGATAGAAGCCGGGGAGATTTCTCCGGATCTGAACAGGAAGGTAGCCGCCCTGATCTTTCTGGAGCCATCCACCAGAACTCACTTTTCTTTTGATACCGCCATGAAACGATTGGGCGGGCAGACCATTTCGATGATAGGGACAGAGACAACTTCACTTAAAAAGGGGGAATCATTCTCGGATACTCTAAAAACAATCAGCATGTACGCCGATATTATAGTGATCCGTTCCCCGATTGAGGGAGCGGCCCGATACGCTTCCGAATGCGTGAATATCCCGGTGATCAATGCCGGCGATGGAACAAATCAGCATCCGACCCAATCTTTGCTGGATCTATATTCAATTGTAAAAACGCAGGGAACTCTGGAGAATCTTACCCTCGGGATCGTGGGAGATTTAAAACATGGCCGAACAGTTCACTCGCTGGTCCAGGCGCTTTCCCACTTCTCCCCCACCCTGTATTTCTTCTCCCCTTCGTTTCTAAAAATGCCGGATGATCTTCTGGATGATCTTGCCGCGAAGGGGATAAGGTTTGAAGTCCGGAAGGAGATTGATGAGACCATATATGATCTTGACCTCTTATATGTAACCCGTATCCAGAAGGAACGCTTTAGCGATCTGGAGGACTATGAAAGAGTTAAAGGCTCTTATCGAATAACCAGAGCGATGCTGGCCGGGGTCAAAACTCATTTCAAGATTTTCCATCCTCTCCCTCGGGTAGATGAGATATCTCCCGAAGTCGACGACACTTCCTGTGCTTATTATTTTCAGCAGGCAAAAAATGGAGTATACATGCGGCAGGCAATAATTTCAACTCTTCTGGAGTGTTTACCATGAAACAACTGAAAGTGGATGCCATCAGGAATGGCACCGTCATCGACCATATCAGGGCCGGGAACGGACTGCCGGTAGCGAACTTACTGAATTTAGCCGGTTCGGATATACTGATGATCGGAGTAAATTTTCCCAGTAATAAATATGTCCGGAAGGACCTTATCAAGATCGAAAACCGCCGATTCTCGGCTTCGGAAGTAAATATCATTACTCTCATTACTCCGACCGCGACCTTGATCACCATTGAAGATTACGAAGTGGTGGAAAAGATCGCTTTGAAGTTACCGAAGCGGATTGAGAAACTTATTCTCTGTCCAAATCAGAACTGTATCACCAGCCGGGAAAATATTGATTCAAAATTTAATGTGGTCGAAGACAACCCGGTTAAAGTTCGCTGCGGTTATTGTGAAAAGAAATACAGCATTGAGGAAGTAACTATCAATCTAGTGTGACAATTCGATATTTCACCGGGCATTTATCATGCAAAAAGACGAAACAAAATATATCTTTGTAACCGGCGGGGTTGTATCGTCGCTGGGCAAAGGAATTACCGCCGCTTCCATCGGGGCTATCCTCAAATCCAGCGGATTGTCGGTAGCCATGCTCAAGTTTGATCCCTATCTTAACGTTGATCCCGGGACAATGAGTCCCTATCAGCATGGTGAAGTTTTCGTTACCGAGGACGGCGCCGAAACCGACCTGGATCTCGGTCACTATGAACGGTTCCTGAACCAAAATATGAGCCGGAATAATAATGTGACCGCCGGACAGATCTATGCCCATGTTATAAAACGAGAACGGCGGGGAGAATTCTTGGGCAATACGGTCCAGGTTATTCCGCATATCACCGATGAAATTAAGTCCCGGATTCTCCGTTTATCCTCCACCGCGGATGTAGTTATCGTGGAGATCGGCGGCACGGTGGGAGATATTGAAAGCCTCCCCTTTCTGGAAGCGGTCCGTCAATTTGGACAGGAAGTGGGAGAAGGGAATGTCTGTTTCGTCCACCTTACTCTGGTCCCCTATATCCGGGCCGCCGAAGAACTGAAGACCAAGCCAACCCAGCACAGCGTGCGTACGTTGCGGGAGATCGGGATCAGACCTCACGTCCTCATCTGCCGAACCGAGCATATCATGCCCTCAGCGCTATACGATAAAATATCCTTGTTCTGCAATGTTCCCCGGGCGGCGGTAATCCAGGAGAAGGATGTCGGGGCTGATTCAATTTACAGCGTTCCTTTGCTCCTGCAACAAGAGGGATTGGACCGGCTGCTCTTTGACACCCTGGACCTTCCCGCTCGAAAGAGTAATCTTCAAAAGCTAAGACTCCTCTTTAACCGGGGAGAGAGAGAAACTCTTCCCCTTATAACTATCGCCATAACTGGAAAATATACCGAGCTAAAGGATGCTTATAAGAGCATCCGGGCGGCCTTGCTGCACGCGTCCTGGAACGTAGGGGTGAGACTTAAGATCCGCTGCGTTGATGTTGAGGATAAGGATCTTTCCCGGCAACTCCGGACAGTCTCCGGGATCCTGGTCCCGGGCGGCTTCGGAGACCGGGGAGTTGAGGGCAAGATTGAAGCGGTCGGGATTGCCCGCCGACGGGGGATCCCCTTTCTGGGAATCTGCCTGGGAATGCAGTGCGCGGTGATTGAGTTTGCTCGTAATGTCTGTGGTCTAACCGACGCCCATAGCGCCGAGTTTGCGCCCGGAACCTCCCATCCGGTCATCTGTTTGATGGAAGAACAACAGAGAGTAACCGACAAGGGGGGAACAATGCGCCTGGGAAGTTATTCCTGCCAAATTTGGTCTCAAACGAGATCATATGCGGCTTATTCACGAGAGTTGGTCCAGGAACGTCACCGTCACCGATATGAGTTTAATAACGTCTATCGGAAGCGGTTGGAGGCAGGGGGAATGATTTTAGCGGGGGAAAACCCGGAATTGGGACTGGTGGAAATTGTAGAATTATCGAACCACCCCTGGTTTGTGGCGGTACAGTTTCACCCCGAATTTAAATCTCGTCCCCAGCAGGCTCATCCTTTATTCCGGGATTTCGTTTCGGCCGCCGCCCGGAAGGCAGGGAGATAATGACTAACGAAGCAAATGCATTGTCTAACGATTTGAATTTGTCTTGATCTTAATCAACCGACCACGTACCATATTTAAGCCTTTGCATCTAAGCTGATGCGGAAATCTTAATATTTAACATCGGCATAATCCTCACCGATGACAAACATGAATGCTATTATGAAAAATATCGTAATAATCGGCGCTTTCTGGGGGGATGAGGGGAAGGGGAAGATCGTTGACTTTCTGGGCGCCCGGTCCGAAGTGGTGGTCCGTTATCAGGGCGGGAGCAACGCCGGTCATACTATTGTTGTTGATGGCAAGAAACACGTCTTTCATCTTCTGCCGTCCGGAATGCTCTATCCCGACAAGCTCTGTCTGATCGGCAACGGGGTGGTGGTCGATCCCGGGGCTCTCATTACAGAGCTCAAAGAACTGGATCGGGCCGGCCATCCTCGAGGCGAACTGAAAGTCAGCGACGCGGCGATCCTGGTGATGGACTGGCATAAAATTCTGGACGGGATCGAAGGGGGCGAAATCGGAACCACCGGGCGCGGCATCGGACCGGCCTACGAAAGCAAGGTGAGCCGGAAGGGGTTCAAAACAGGTGAACTGAGAAATATGGATACCTTCCTCCCCAAACTCCGCCACGCCGTCACCGAGGTCAACTGGCTGCTGAAAAACAAGTATCAGGTTGAACCCCTGGACGGGGAAAAATTGGCGGATACATTTAAGGCATATTCTACCGCTATCCGGCCCCTGATTGCCAACACTTCGCTCCTGCTCTCCGAGGCGATCCGGGAAGGAAAATCAATTCTCTTTGAAGGGGCACAGGGAGCCCTGCTGGATATCGATCACGGGTTTTTTCCTTTTGTTACCAGTTCCAATTCCAGCATCGGTGGGGTATATACCGGAACCGGCTGCCGGCCCCGGGAACTCCAGGTCATCGGAGTGGTCAAGGCCTACTGCACCCGGGTCGGGAACGGCCCCTTTCCGACCGAGCTGACCGGCCGGATCGGAACCCGGCTGCTGGAGACCGGCGGCGAGTTCGGCGCGACCACCGGACGTCCCCGGCGCTGCGGCTGGCTCGACCTGGTTATGCTGGACTACTCCCACCGGATTAACGGGTTTGACGGGCTCGCCCTGACCAAGCTGGATATCCTTACCGGCTTGCCGGAGATCAGGGTGGCGACCGGTTACCGGATCCGGGGAGCGATCACCCCGACCCTGCCTTCAGTTTACGATCTGGAACAGTCCAAACCAACCTATCAGACCCTGCCCGGCTGGAAGGATGATATTACCAACTGCCGGAACTTTTCCGATCTGCCTCCGGCCTGTCAAGCATATGTCCGGTTTATCGAAGATCAGGCCGGTATTCCCATCCGCTACATAGGGGTAGGCCCGGGAAGGGAAGAACTTATTATCAGATAAACCGAATTCAAGAAATATTTCAAAGATTTTATATAAATCAACGACTCAATTCACCACGAAGATCACAAAGGACACGAAGAATAGTTGAGACACAAATAATATTTACCTCCATTTAAAAGAATCTTCGTGACCTTCGTGTTCTTCGTGGTTTAATTAGCTTATGAATCTATCCGATAATATCTCTCCGCTGGATAACCGTTACCGGGAAGTGGTCCGGCCCCTGGCCCGGTATTTCTCGGAAGAGGCCTTCATCCGTTACCGGATCAGGGTGGAGCAGCGGTATCTGCGGTCCCTGCTGGATGAACTGAATATCCGGTCCGATCTGGAAAATTTCCTGGAACCGGTCACAACTGAAGATATCGCGGCCGTTAAGGAGATAGAAATGAAAGGTCGGGGGGAGATCCCGGCCACCCACCATGACGGCAAGGCGATTGAGTACTTCCTCAAGACCCGTCTCGATCCCCGAGTTCAGGAATATGTTCACTTCGGTCTGACCACTGAAGATGTAAGCAATATCGCGCTGGGGTTGATGATCCGGGAGAGCCTGGAAGAAGAATTGATCCCCGCGATCGACGCCCTTTTGAGGGATATCCAGACCATGGCCCGGGCAGAGCGGCGAACCGCCATGCCCGGCCGAACCCACGGACAGTGGGCTTCCCCCACCACCTTCGGGAAAGAACTCTTGGTCTTTGCTCGACGGGTGGAGGGAGAAGTTGAGCGGCTGAAAACAGTCGAAATCGCGGCCAAACTGAGCGGGGCGGTGGGTAGTTATTCCGCCCTGAAGTTTACCACGCCGGAGATCGACTGGCTGTCCTTCTCCCGAAAATTTATCCTGAGTTTTGACCTCACGCCCGTCCTGGTGACCACCCAGACCGTCCCCCCGGAGAGCTACCTCCGGATCTTTCAGTCCTTTCAACTGATTAATTCGATCCTGATCGATCTGAGCCGGGACCTCTGGCGTTACATCTCCGACGGATGGGTGGTTCAAAAAACGGTGGAGGGAGAAGTCGGCTCTTCGGTCATGCCCCACAAGGTCAACCCCATTCACTTCGAGAACGCCGAAGGGAACCTCAAGATAGCCAACGCCCTCCTGGAATGCTTCGTCCGGGAACTGCCGGTCTCCCGGCTTCAGCGGGACCTTTCCGACTCCACCGTCAAGCGGAACTTCGGGGTGGCCCTGGCCCACTCCTACCTGGCTTACTGCTCCTGCCGGGAAGGACTCTCCCGGATCAGACCCGACCGGGGCCTGATGCAGAGACTGCTGGCTGAACATCCGGAGATAGTGACCGAAGGGATACAGACCGAGTTGAGAAAGCACCTCCTGAACCCCTACGAACGACTCAAGGAATTGACCCGGGGCAAGGTCATTACCCGGGAGGACCTCCACCGTTTCATAAGCACGCTGGAAGTTCCGGAAGAGGTCAGGGAAAAATTACAATCCCTCTCCCCATCCAATTACCTGGGGGAGATCGACCGGCTCTTCGAAGAGGATTAGAGCATAGCCCCTGGCTGAAGTTATTAATCTCGGTCCGGTCTTCCGCGGTCCGCGACCGCGGCTACAACCAGGATATGGATATGTAGCCAGAGTGGGGAGGATTGGGACCTAGCTTATCTAACCAGTGCCTGAACGAAAACCCCAAAAGTCAGGTCATTGCGAGGAGGGACGACGAAGCAATCTGTTTAGTTTGTGAGGAGATTGCTTCGTCGCTCCGCTCCTCGCAATGACAAAATCTACGCGTTTATGGAGTTTTCGTTCGGGCACTAATTATCCACGTAAAATCTCAAATATAGCAGGATTTGCCCCCGCTTATTTGCCGCCCCTTTCCCGGATAATCCGGTCGTGCTGATCGATATCTATCGCGTCCCAGGGGTAGGCGATCCACCTATCTTTAACTTCTTCTCCGGGAAAGTATCTTTTGACTTCCGTCGGGAACGTCCCCCTTTTTTCTTTCTCCTTGTTGTGAATTACCGCGACGGCAACCTCCTCCGGATTGTATTTGAGGAGTTCCCGGAGGCAGTATTCCAGGGTGGTACGGGAGTCATCCACCTCGTCGACCAGAAGCACCTTCTTGCCGGTCAGCTTCTCCCGCACCTCATCGATCCACTGGATCATCTGGGGGGTGGCGGCGGGACGGTTGTGGATATCATAATAAGCGATCCCCACCGTGAGGATCGGTAGATTAAGATAGGTCTTCAATATCCGGGCCGGGATGAAACCTCCGGTGCCGATAGCCACGATAAGATCGGGGGTAAATCCGGAATCCCGGATCATTCCGGCCAGTTTTCGAACCGTCCGGTGGATGTTCTGATATGATACGTAATATTTCTCCATATTTTTCTTCCTCAACTTAGTGTAATTAAACCGCGATTCTCGCCGCCGATTAAACTTTGGAGCGGAGAAATTTCTGCGAATGATTTTTCTTCTGACGAATCGGTCGGATCGGACTGATCTTAGCGAAAGCGTCCCTGCTCCTCCCTGCTATTCCCTGCTATTCCCTGCTCATCCTTGCTCTTCCCTACATTCCACTCCCCACTGCCCATATCATCTATCCGGTATTCCGCTATATACGGAAGTGTCCGGTAGGTCTCCCGGTAATCCAGACCATACCCTACCACCCAGACAT
>Ga0207996_1002019_pt1 | contig 12934 bp, 11 predicted proteins | sample AntAceMetag02UKG_FD_184773 | JGI IMG/M metagenome (GOLD analysis project Ga0207996, IMG submission 184773) | Saline lake microbial communities from Ace Lake, Antarctica - Antarctic Ace Lake Metagenome 02UKG (SPAdes) (version 2) | ecosystem: Environmental > Aquatic > Non-marine Saline and... | reverse complement strand
AAGTTTGTATCGTCAAAAATAGAATAGCTAAATCCTTTTTTAGTTCATAGTTTAAGATCCATGCCTGTAAAACAAAAAAGCCCCATCCTTCATATGGCTGAAGAAATGGGGCTTTATTTTTTTGTAATGCAATGGTTTGTCAACTGATTATCCTTTTTTGACTTTCAAAATCAGATCAAAAATAACTTAGAATATTATATATCATTTTAATGTATAAATCAATTTAATATAACTATTCAGAAAGATGCTTGAATTTATTATCAATAATGCAAGGGGACTTTATGGGACATCCTTGATGTGTTGATTACTTACTTTTCAATAAACTTAATTTGTTCTCCTTTATGGCATGTCTATTTTTAGAATAGATCGTATTCGAAATGTCAATATAGGATGTCCCCCATATTCGCATTTCGATAAATCGGCATTTAGAAAATTTGGCAGCTCTGCCATTTTTTCTAAATGGTTCGATACTGTCCTTTGTATTACACCTAATCTCTTCGCTATTCTTTCTTGGCTTAATCATGCTATAATCCGGCCCATAAAGCATTACAGGGGCCTTGAGCAAAATTAAATATTTTTTAAAAGATTCATAACATAAGGGTGTTCCATATTGCGGAATGAAAAACCTTTTTTCGGATACGGCTTGGATATTGAAATGCTAACGAGGATAATTTCGTTGCAATAGTTTTTTTTGGATGGTAAAAATATATTAATTATAAGGGGGAAGAAGCTATGCTTACAGCCGTAGAAGCAATTATCGAAAAAAATGGGACAGTTCGCCTTCAGAAACCTGTTCACCTGAGTTCGCCTTGTCGAGCGATAGTTACGATTCTTGATGAAAAATCGGAAATTATCAGTGAAACAGCTCTCTTAAGCGAGGCAGCTCTTTCTGACTGGAATCGTCCAGAGGAGGATGAAGCATGGTCTCACCTTCAGAAAGTTCAATAGTACTCGTCAGGAATTGTTTGCCGATCTGTTTTTTCCAACTGAAATTGGAACATCACAATACAAAGATTTGTCACAAAAAGCCCCAGATTGGTGTCCCAATGCCGATAGGCTTCAGAAATAAGCTCATTACTAAATTTACCGCGCAGCCCCACGTCAAAGACAAACTTATACAGGCTGATTTATAATTATGAATACACCTTTTCCATCTTCTTGATGGTCTGACTTATTTCTTCCACGAGCCACTTTGGCTTAACCACTCTTGATGGCGTCGTAAAAAGTCCCATCTACTGCGTTGCAGTATTTTTTCAGACCCTCGACATACTATATGTATGCCTTCGGTCCTGAAAAAACACTACGCCTTGTATATGAACCTTTTTGCTTAGCCATCTGTAGTTAAATTCGTGATTTTTTACGAGTTCATCACTCTTGCCTCATCCGCAAAAGAAAGCACCCATACTTTTAGCTCGTATTCGGATGAAGCGCTGAAGATAAATCTTGTTTCCCGGGGAATTATAACATCCTTTTCGTTAGTTCAACATTTTTAATTCTGTGCATTACCGGGGAGACCCCCCTCTATTTTTTCCGACAATGTGTATCCGAGATGTGGAGGATGTCGCAAAGTTTTCATATAAAGGTAAAATTGCAGGAGGTGAATACGGGCTTTCGGAACATTTAGCATCCTTACTTGCTAAGACTTGGCGCAGATTAAAAGAGCGTTTCCATGCCAACTATATGATGAAAATAATCACTTTTCTGAAGATTTGCTGTAATTTCTCCGCCTGAAATTAGAACCCGCTCTATTGTAAAGTGACTGGGAGCTTTCAGAAATTTTATTTTTCGCTCGATTTCAGGAATTATTGATGTGCTGATTGGCGTTATCGAATATTTACACTCAATTAATGTTAAGACTTGCCCTTTTTTATGTACCAAAATGTCTATCTGCAAACCTTCATCATGGCTTTCATTTCTTTTTCGCTGTCTGAAAAATGGCCCGAAACCGATAACTTGATGTATATCATAACCGATATTCTTAAAAATATTCAGTAGATTTTTCATGCACAGTTTTTCAAAAGCCAGCCCGAAATAATTATTCAGGCTTTGTCCGGCAACTTTATCAAACAACCCAGGCTCAGTATTGAGTTCGATAATATTCTTGCTTGGTTCAATATAATTGAAATAAAATCGTAACCATTCATCCCATAAAACAAGTTTTTTTGTTTTTTCTCCACTTGCGCCAAACGGCGCTTTTGGAGTAAACACTTTTATAAAATCGGCCTGTTCCAGATTATTAATATAGCTGGTAAGCCCGCCTCCTGAAGAGATTTTTAAATGTTTCCCAATTTCTTCTTTTGAGCAACTCTTTTGAGAGAGAACTTTCACTATACGCTCATAATTCTTGACTACTTTAAACTGCTCCTTAAATATGGTTTCAAATTCATTCACAAAGAAACCATTCTTTTGAAAACATAATCTGTCCACGTTGTCTGAAAATGATATTCGTGGATCAATTTGCTCCATATATTTTGGGATTCCGCCAAAAACCATTAAAAACTTTGCTATTTCAAAATCTGAACGAAGGTTTTTAAAAAAGGGTCTGGTTTCTGAGGCCGTCAGAGGTGGCAGCTTGATTTCAAATGTCTTTCTATTGTGCAGCGCTTTTGAATGGACAATATGTTTCAGCATAAAACTGGCAATTGATCCACATAGAACCAGAGTTAAGTCAGGATTCTTTTTCCAGTGATTATCCCAGTAATATTTCAAAAGGGATACAAGCTCACTTCTCCCTGAAGCCATCCAGGGAAATTCATCAAAGACAACATAATGGCGATTTGTTTTTATATGATATGTCAGGATATCAAAAACTTCGCGCCAGTCTCCGGCAACGCTTCGTGGTGTTTTTGTCTGTTCAGCCAGTTGATATAAGAAATGATCAATCTGTTTTTTTAAAGAAACATTTTGAAGCGCCTCAAAATACAAATCTCCTTTTCGTGACATTGCTTTCATTAATAAGGAGCTTTTTCCAATGCGACGTCGCCCGTAGACTATACCAAGTTCGGCACGGTTTGAAGCAATAACATCTTTTATTATATTTAATTCATATTTTCTTCCAAAAAACATAAATTCACCATAGATCGGCAAAGATTTATTGTCAATAATTGTTTGCCGATCTAACTCAAATTGAAACAGATCGGCAAAGATAGAATTAATTTTATCTTTGCCGATCTGTTTTGTTCAACTGAAATTGGAACATCACAATACAAAGATTTGTCACTACAAAAATCTGGGGTCAAAGCTTGAATTGTGATTTTAGCCCATAATATCGGTCCTTGAAGTCACGATCAGATGACAGTCTATCGGTAATTACCTTCACACACCTACTGACGGAAGAATAAGTTAAACCGAAATACTCACCGATAGCATTATTGGATAATCGTCCGGCTTGCCAAAGTAGGTAAACCAGCATATCGCGATTAGCTTTATCCTCAGGGCCTATCTTCTTTGCATTTCTGGCAGCATTGATATCAAATCCCAAATGCTTTGAAGCTTAAAAGACTATGGGGTCAAAGTTTGAATAGTGAATAAAGTAAAGTTAATTCACAATTCAAGCTTTCGACTTTGTATGACTTTTGCCAGACTTTCAACTCTTTGTAATTCTTTAGCACTTTACTCGAATCCTTGAATCCTTGACCCCTTGAATCCTCTGGGATCACACCTGCTCAATTGGAAATAGCCCACTTGTTTTAGCTTCTCGCCAGAGGCGAGCAAGAATTGACTACAACTAATCGGGAGATGATCCTTATTTGAAAGTCCTTTTAACCTGTTGTTTCGAGTAAAACGGCACATCTTGTTCACTTAATCTGTTTTTCCGTAATTTTTAGAAGAGTCGATTTTAACACCGGGAATTCTGTATCTTCAGAGGCCAAAAGATTTTTTTCCAGGCTTTTTATTGCTGTTGGGATATATTGCTCAAAGTAAGTTTTTCCCTTGACCCGGCTTAAATACCCGAATGCGCCCAGTATCTGAAGATTTCTTGTTATTGTGCAATATTTGTAACACAGATAAAAGTTTTTTTTGTCAATATGAATATATGATAAAAGCTTATCAGCGCAATAATCAAGAAGATGATTTTGAACATAACCGGGAAGCGCTACATATGGATCAATCAGCAGTGATGCAAGATCATATTGAATAGGGCCTTTTCTGCCGGCCTGGAAGTCTATTAGATAAGGCCTTTTGTTTTTAAGCAGGATATTTCTGGATTGGAAGTCCCTGTGCATCAAGCCATTAACCGAAAACTCAAGCAATTTGTCTGCCAGTAATGTAAACTCATTCTTAAAATCATCGTAGCATATTTTGAGATTAAGATAGCTTTTTAAAAAAGAGTCAACAAAATACCGGCATTCATTTTCAAGAATAATTTCTTTGTTATAAGATGATGTCTGAAATGTCCACGATAAATCAAATTGTTCAAGTCCGAAAACCGACATTTTTACGAGAATATTTATAACTGACTTATAATAGGATATAATTGATTTTGAATTTTTGCAGGCTTTAACTGCGGACTGGAGTTTGACGTCCCCTAAATCTTCCATAAAAACCATTCCTGAAAAAGCATCGTAAAGATATATTTTTGGAACCGGTATTTTTTTGTCATAAAGATGAAGGCCGATTGAAATAAAAGAGTCTGTCTCGGAAGTTCCTGACTTTCTTTTTATTCCATGATCAACAGCTACAAGGGATTTGTCTGCAGTGATCAGCCTGTACCATTTTCTGTCTGAACCATCTCCCTGCAGTTGAAAGCGTTTTATTTTTTTGGCTGAAGAATCAGGAAAGGCCATCTTAAAAGCACTGGGAGCCATCTGGTCAAAAACAGCCTCACTGTATCTTTCAGGGGTCCCAATATCTTTCCAGTAACATGTATCTGTAACATAAGCTTTTATTTTTTTGCCTGCTGAAATTAATTTTTTATAGACGCTGATACTGTCTGGAAAATTTTTGTCAGGTATAAAATCGAGAACTTCAGGATCAAGAACCTGTATTCCTGTAAAAGTGAGTTCCCTTGTGCAAGAAGATTTTATTTTTTCTCCAATTCTGTTAAATTTCCTGATAAATCCTTTTTTATCAAAACTTACATTGTTAAATTCCGTGCAGTCGTGAAGAACCAGAGTGGCATAATATTTATGTCTTAAATGGAAATCATATACCTTCCGGAGGTCAATATCTGTGACTATATCGCTGTTTATAACTATAAATGGTTTATTGTCCCAAAAATCGCCGGCATTTTTTATGGCTCCTCCTGTGCCTAAAATTTCCGGTTCGTAAACCGTATGTACTGGTATGGTGTATTGTTTTGATTTTAAAAATGAATTTATATTTTCATGAAGATGATGGGTGTTTATTATTACTGCCCTGCAACCTGCGGACTGAAGCCTGCAGATAATGATATCCAGCATAGGGCGGCCAGAGATGGTAAACAGAGGTTTGGGAGTAATTTTTGTAAAAGGAAGAAGCCGTATGCCGAGGCCCGCGGCAAGTATCATAGCCTTCATAAATATCTCATTGTTCCGCCATGATTAAAGATAATTGTAACTATTACAGATAGTTCAGGTAACGCTTTATTGCTTCTGTATAAAATTTAATTTGTTCAGCGTCTTTAGAGGATCTGGTTCCATGTGCAACAAAATAATCCAGAGCATTTTTATAGTTTATTTTTGAAAGAGCTTCTTTGTGTTCAATTTCTCTTTTTTTATACATACGATTGCCATTAGCCTGTATTTTTTTCAGAATATCTTTTTTAGCTGTAGAATTGTCAGGTAATCGTTCCAACTTCTTAATAACTATAAGATAAGACTCAAAGTATGTTTTAAGGAAGCTGGAAAAAAGTTTCAGTTTTCTGAATCCTGCCGATGTCAGGTTGTATGTGTCCGGAAGTGATGGATGTGGCATTAATACAGCCTCATCAATAAAGGCTTTTATATTTTTTCGAATAAGTTGTTCTGAATCCTGATCTGGATTATATGCAAATTCGTTTTTAAAAAATTCCTGGAGAAAATTATATTCAGGGTTAAGATCTGATGCAGAAAACTGAAATGCATCTTTTTCTAAAATAGCAAGAGCTGTAAATGCGGCTGGTATAAAAAAAGCAATACAGTTGTTTTTATAATATTCTAAAATCGGTCTTTTGTTTTCATTTACCGCAAACTGTGCGCAACCGAATCTGTCGTTCAAACTTTTTGAAGTCTGTATTATTAATTTTCTGCTAAGATAAGCTTCAATAGCCTGCTCAACGGCATAAACATAATCAAGCAGCAGTGTATCCGCCAGTTCTGCCTTATGAAGCAAAAGGTAGTTCATGTATGAATCTATATGTGACATCAAATGTTCATAACTAAATCTTTTTTTTGAGCAATTCAAAAGAGCGCTTGCGACAAGGGCGTGCGGAGTAACTACTGAAACATTATTTATAGCATTTATAATCCTGAATCCAAGGTTGCGGGTCAGTGCATTATGCTCCTTTGATGTCATATCTTTGATGGAAGTATTATTTTGTGCCATTAGTTCGTTTAAAGATATAGGTTCGTTAAACTTAATATATATTTTTCCATATCTTTTTTTAAGCAGTTTTCTTGCTTTAATGATCTGCAATATGCTTTCGGGTTTTTTTTGTCCTCCTTCAATTTCGTTAAGGTATGAACTTTCCTCCATGACCCGGTCATACCCGATATAAATAGGCACGAATATCATATCATCACAGACCCCGTCTTTATATGCGTTCAGCAAAATGGAAAGCAGCCCTAATTTGGGGAGTATTAACTTGCCAGTTCTGCTTCTGCCCCCTTCGATAAAAAACTCTATGTTAAATCCTTCTTCAAGAAGTTTGTGAATATATTCTACAAAAACCCTTGAATAAAGCGCTGCCCCTTTGAAGGTTCGTCTGATAAAAAAAGCCCCCCCCCCTCTGAATATTGGGCCCATGGGCCAGAAAGAAAGATTTTTACCGGCGGCAACAAGCGGGCAGGGCATATTATTGGCATAAAGAATATATGACAGTATCAGGTAATCTATGTGACTCTTATGGCAAGGAATCAGAATCAGCGGCCCCTTTTTAGACATGCTTTTTACCTTGTTAAGCCCATCCATATTGAATGTAAGCCCTTCAAATATTCTATCTGAAACCCATTTGATCAGTCCCGCAAGGATCTTGATTATTGCCATATTGTATTTGGCGGCAATTTCATCAAGATATTTATTGGCTTTTTTATGTACCTCCTGAAGTGGTACATTACGTTTTTTTGAATAGCCTTCCATAAAATCATGAAGGGAATCATTTGTAAGAATACTTTCCTTAATCTCTTCCCTTGATTTCAGGGTAGGCCCTATGGTGCTTTGGCGATGGCGGTTTATCTGCTGTAAAAGATCGCGTCTCAGTACAAGTGACTGATATTCAATGTCCTTATGCTGGATTTTTTCATTTTCTAAAAAATGTTTTAAATTAAGTGGCTCAGATGTTTCCATAAATACTTTTTCAGGGCTTTTAAAAAGAGTGATCAGACGCCTTATTTTTCCTGGTTTTTCTTCAGACCCAAGCAATATATCGGTTATGGTCGGGTTAGATCTGCGCGGGTTTTTACTGAAAAATATCAATTGGGGAACAATAAAAATCGGCCTGTCAATCGATTGCTGCATTTCGATAAGATATTGCAGGGGATCTGTCTTTTGTTTAACAAATCTGCGATAGAATCCTTTTTGTTCAACAAGTGAAATCAGTCCTGATCTGCCGTTTATAAGTTCCCGGCTTATGTAGCCGCTGCTATAAGGATTGGGCAAAGATCGGTTCTTAAAAAAATAATCAAAATATGATAACAAAATTCTCAGGATACGCGACACCGGCTGCCATATAAAAACCTTATAATCAAACCCTATTTCAGGAACTGGCAGTTTACGCTGCCTGTAGCGGGTATAATAAAAAAGATACTCAAAATAGCTTTTATATTTAGTAATATAGACAACAATGCCCTGTTTCCGGAGGTCTTTAAGTGTAAGCTCCAGTTCTTTGTTGGTTTTAATGCCCGAGAAGAAGAGTTTAAGCATCCAGGAAGATAAAATTCCTGTCCCGCCGGGCAAAAAGCAGAAATAGTGGTTATGTGTACCCTTAAGCGCTTTGTCTATCAAAGCTCTTAATCTGGTTTTAAATTTTTTCTTTTTATACAGCATGATTGATTGTCTTAATAGCCCTGTAAATTAAAATAATATTTTGTTTGAAGCTTGAGTAATTATGATGAAATCGTAAAAAGTAAGATTTGTTCGTTTTGTGAGCATTTTTGGGGAATCCAAAACTGCTCAATGTTGCTTACAAATGAATTTCAAATAACTCAACTGTATTTTTTACCGGTTATCGCATCGAGACCTTTGCAAAAACTCCCTTTTGCCCAAGTTCTGCGTCAGGCTCAAATTTCAATCCTCGAAATATCAATATATTCCTGTGGTTGAAATCTTCACCTTCCTTGAACTTAAACAAAATTGAGCATTTTCAAGGGTCTCGTAACAGTTATAATTAAATTAAAACCAGAAAAAACTCATGTATAACAAATAGTAAACAAAGAACCGGCCATAATAAAAACAGAAATTGTGCTGATAATTTGATCTTTTATTAATAACAATATATCAACAGGTTCTTTGCTAACGATTTTTAATACATTCAAACAGTTTTCTAATTTTAATTTAATCATAACTGAAGACTGATTGTTTAATTCCCTTTGTCTCAAAGCTTCATAGAGCAGCTTTTTACGAAGCCATCAATTATAACTGATGCGATAACCGACAAAAACCAGGTTAAATTATTTGTAATTACTCAGCCACCGATCTACGCTGATTATCACGGATATTTTTTCTTTTGTTATCATATAACTATTCAGGCACAGAGGGGCATTGATTTTTGCCAGACCTGCAAATCTCTATATGTTCTTATTTTGCTTTGTGCCACTGTGCCTTTGTCCCTGTGTGCCTGAGTAGTTACTGTATTTAAACCTATCTGCGGTCATCTTTGTAAATCTGTGGCTGAATAGTTACAATTATTTAAAGGTCGAGTTCTTCAAAACGAGTGAATTCTTAAAAATTAACCTTGCGTTGTAATGCCTGTTATGATAATTTCTAAAAAAATATAATTCAACATAAAAAAATAAAACATATTCTAATACATTTAAGTTTTATGGAGGATAGTTATTTATGAAAACATTAATTGGAGGAGCCATCACGGCGGTACTGGGTATTATAGGCATATCTATATGGTGGAAACCATTTTTGCAGCTTTTAGCAGGCGCTATACCAATAATGCTTTTATTGGGAGGTGGATTAGCACTTTATCTGGGGTTTGATGAACTCAAGGACAGATGGCAGAAAGAGGATGTGCCGGCGAGCAATGTGTCAAATAACCCCGAAGATGAAGAAAAATACAAAAAAGAAATAGATGATCTGAAAAAAGAAATCGATACATTAAAAACACAAGAAAAATAATTGGCTAATGTAATCATGAAACCTTTGAGACCATTGCAATGTCTTGCTTTTCAGGGGCTTCATGATTTTTCAATAGTCTTTTTTATAGCTGAAGTAGCAAGAAAATCCGCTCTTTCGTTTCCCTCAAGGCCGTCGTGGCCTTTTACCTTGATTAATTTCAGATCGCTGAATTTCGCAATCAGTTTTTTGATCGATTCTATTAATTGTATGTTTTTTTTTGCCTTCCACCCAAGCGTAAGAACCCCGTACGAATAACTGCTGTCTGTAAAAATTCTTACAGGATAATCATAATGTTTCAGCTCCAAGAGGGCTGTTTTAATTGCTTCAAGCTCTGCGATGTTGTTGGTTGCAACCCCTATATTTTTCGATATTTCCTTTTCGTGGTCTTTGAAACGCAGCAAAACTCCTGCTCCTGAAGGCCCTGGATTACCGGAAGATGCGCCGTCTGTATAAATAAAAATTGTATTCTCGCTTACAGCTTCTTTATTGAATTCTGCGTTGTGCTCTGTTTTTGTATCAAGCTTAACTGTAGAGTTTTTGTCTGGTCTGTTTTTTTTAAGTTCTTTATTCTCAGGTTGCAATGACTCAACAGGTCTGACCCCGTTTTCGTGAACCCAGTATTCATGATCCTGATCAAGCTGATATTTTATCAGGACCTTACCATTTGTTATAATTGGTTTTCCATTTTGTTCTGTTGCCATCCATACCTTGTTTTTTTTAAATACCATCCGTTTCCAGGCTGGTTGCTTTTTTTCCACTTCAGATCTCCTGAGACCGTAATATTTTGTTTTATCCAACAAAAATTTATTGTTACATGAATTACCACTAAGAACACACAAAATAAATTAAAAATGGTTGATTTATTTGTTTAACTGTAAAGATAAAATTGGCGACTCACCTTAATAAACTTATTTATATCATCCTCCCAGGATGCCGCCATCTCATCAATGTTGTCAAAATTTTCTATTTGTTTTCGTATTTTCTTGTCGCCGATTATAAGATCAATCGGAAATTTCTCAAATTCATACTCATATGGCGGCGGTTTCCAATCAAACTGATTTTTATTATAAAAAATTACAGCTCGGAGCAACTTGAGTGTGGTTATATAAGGCCGGTATTTATCTGGCTCGGTTATATGGATCTGGAAGCCCTTGCATTGTTTTCCCTGCCATTTGTTTGATGTGGGTTCAAATACGGTTTGCCTTAGAACCATGCCCGGCAGCCTGTTTAAGTCAGATTCAGATAAAATCTTTTCTGTATTGATAAACGGAGCTCCAAAAAGTTCAAAGGGCTGAGTTGTCCCCCTGCCCTCGGAAATATTGGTTCCTTCCCATAATACCTGGCCAGGGTAAACCATTGCAGATACAGGTGTCGGCAGGTTGGGTGATGGTGGAATCCATGGAAGGCCTGTGTCTTGAAAATACATACTTCTGCGCCAGCCTTTCATTGGGATAACCGTTAGATCGCAGCTAATCTTAAAATGGTTGTTAAACATAAGTGCCAGCTCGCCTATGGTTAATCCATGTCGCATTGGTATTGGGTATCTGCCTACAAATGATGAATATTCAGGAGACAGACAATTTCCTTCCACCATTAAACCGTTTATGGGATTTGGCCTGTCAAGGATCAGTACTTTTTTCCCGAACTTTTTCGCTGCTTCAAGGCAAAAGGACATGGTGTAAATAAAGGTATAAACCCTTGTCCCTGCATCCTGCAGGTCAATAATGATAACATCGATTAAATCAAACATCTCTTTGGCAGGAATTCTGGTTTTACCGTAAAGGCTGAAAACAGGAATTTTCAACAATGAATCAACCACATTTTGTGATTCTATCATATTATCCTGTTTTTCCGCAAAAAATCCATGCTGAGGTGAAAACAGGGCTGTGAGTTTACCTGGAAAATGTTTTTCTATTAATGCACGGGAAGAAGACAGGTTTTTATCAACTGAAGCAGAATTACTTAAAAGACCCAGGCGCTTTTTTGTTATCCATTCAGGCGGACTCTTAATAAAGTTTTCAAGACCTGTTTGGATCGGCGTGTTTTTACCATTAAAAGATTTCATAATTCTTGACCTCTAAACCACGATTTATGATCTAAAGCAATTAGTATTATATGCATAGAAGTTCTTCATGCAACAACTTTACTATTCCCGCCATTGTCTCGCCAGCCTTGCCATTTATGACTATGTCCGCAATCTTGTCACATGACGTCTCGCCGATGTTGATGATAACCAGTTTTGCGCCTGTTTCTTTTGCATATACCGGCATAAAAGCTGCCGGATGTACTACAAGTGAAGAACCTATGGCAATCAAAAGATCGCAATTCCCAGAGTGTTTTATAGCAGCGTCCATTGTTATTGATGGAAGAGCTTCGCCAAAGAAGATGATATCCGGCTTTAAAATACCGTGACATTTTTCACAGTCTGGAATTTCAATCCCCTTTTTTAGTTTTTCTTTGATATATTCAATATCATACTGTTCACCGCAACTCAGGCATCTGACTAATTTCATGGTTCCATGTAATTCAAAAACCTTATCAGGAGAATTCCCTGCCTTCTGATGAAGATCGTCTATGTTCTGTGTAATAACGCAATCAAGCTTGTCCAGTTTTTCTAATTCTGCGACAGCATAGTGAGCCTGATTAGGCATGATGTTTGAAAAAAGGCCTCCTTCAACGAGAATTTTCCATTGCTTTTTTCTTGTTTCTTCACTGCTTAAAAATTTTTGTATGGTAAAATCATCAGGCTCGAATTTGGTCCAGATTCCTCCGGAACTGCGAAAATCAGGAATTCCCGATTCCGTGCTGATACCTGCTCCGGTAAAAACAACGATCCGTTCAGAAATTGAAATCATTTCTGCCACGGCTCTGATCTTTTCATCCAAGAGGCAAGGATATGTCATTTTGTTGGCCTTCTAATATAGAACTCAGGGATAATCCTGAATTCTGAGGGTTTGTAATTTTTTTTACTCCAGACATTAACTGCCCATCACAAGCAAGGGTTCCGTTATAATTCGATGCCAAGTGCTTAAACTTAAAAACTTTATATCCTGGCATATCAATTTAAATATTGTGTAAAATTATTATGCCTATAAAAAGGAAAATCGGAACACCCACTAATGCTATGTACTGCACATTCTTTTTAAATATACTTGTCATTATTTGAGCTAAGCAGAAACCAATAATAAGTACTATAAATGGACTCCACCACTTAAACATGTAAGCAGTAGCGAGTGCTGAACCTGGTAAAGAAATAAAACCGGCAATTTTTATCAGAGAAGTATTTTTTTCATACCGGTTGCTAATATGCCAATTTTTAAGTTTAGCATAATGATCATAGGAAAGCACGACCCACGAAAAACTGGCGAGCAGAGTGAAAATGCTAATTATAATATAAGAATTCATATTATTTATTCTCCATAAAACTTTTTAATTAAGATACAGTTAATCGTTTTAATAATTCTAACTATTC
>Ga0207996_1002018_pt1 | contig 12934 bp, 7 predicted proteins | sample AntAceMetag02UKG_FD_184773 | JGI IMG/M metagenome (GOLD analysis project Ga0207996, IMG submission 184773) | Saline lake microbial communities from Ace Lake, Antarctica - Antarctic Ace Lake Metagenome 02UKG (SPAdes) (version 2) | ecosystem: Environmental > Aquatic > Non-marine Saline and Alkaline... | reverse complement strand
CTTACAGATCGTGGCAACGTCACATTCTTTGCGCGTGATCGAAAAAGCATATCAATCCTCACTCAAGAATAATATTGAGATCTTATATCTAACTAATGAGGATGGAAAGGTTGTTAAACGGGACTTCTCAACCTATGTGGAAATCAGCGATCACTTGAAGGTAGAGGCAACTCCACCTCCCAACAGAAAACCACGAAGAGTATCGGTCGTCTTTGAGGACAAGGAAGGAGAGTTTCTGTTTAAGCAGATTTGTGGTTCCAAGCTCAGGAATTATATCGGTTGTGCAAATACCTCTACTCTGGGCGCGGGACATCTGAAAACCCTTGCTAATATGTCGAAATCTCTGCCGGAGTTAAAGGGCATGATTTTTCTTCCTGACGGTGATATGGAGAAAACTTGGCTCCATCCGCCGAAAAATCTGCTTGTTTTACCGGGAACTGAGCGCCCCGAGACCCTTATCTATAAGCACCTTTTTTCTATGCTAGAATCCGATCCGTTCTGGAAGAGCATTAGCTCAGCCTATACGAGGCAATTCGCCATAACCTCTAAAGGAGGAACCTCCCTTAGCCACGGCGACGACAAAGATTGGGTCAAGGCTTGGTATAGGAAACAAAGTAAGTATTGGGGACGTGGCAATCAAAAGGTGTTCAAATCATGGGTAAAGGCTCATAAATCGGAATGCCTGAAATTCTGCACTAAATTCGTAAGGCTTCTGAAAGGGCGATACAAAGGCGAGGTTCCAAAGGACGTAATTGACAGGATACTTTCAGAGTTCAAAGACTCTTAACGGGGAAGAACATGGCAAAAAGAAAAACAAAATTAGAGTTAACCTGGATTGGAAAAGAAAATCGACCGAAGCTGGAGCCTCGGATTCTGATCGAAGATCCTGAAAAATCATATCACGCTGAACATCGTGTAACTGATAACGATATCTTCGACAACCGACTCATCTTTGGAGACAATCTGCTGGCATTAAAAGCCCTAGAACAGGAATTAACGGGCCAAATCAAGTGCGTCTTCATTGATCCCCCATATAATACGGGTTCTGCATTTGCTCAATATGATGATGGTCTTGAACATTCTATGTGGTTATCACTTGTACGAGATCGTTTGGAGCTTCTTTATAGATTACTATCTTCAGATGGTTCTCTATGGATTACGATTGACGATAATGAGTGCCACTATTTAAAAGTTCTTTGCGATGAGATATTCGGACGCTTTAATTTTGTTGCTAATGCTGTTTGGCAGAAGAAGTATACAGTTGCCAACGATGCAAAATATCTATCGGATAATCATGATCATGTGTTGATATATGCCAAAGATAAAAAATCCTGGGCAATTAATAAATTACCACGTTCGGATTCGATGAACGCTCGATATAAAAATCCAGATAATCATCCCAAAGGACCATGGAAAGCTACACCACTGCATGCAAAAAGTGGATCAAAGTCTGGGAGCAACTTTGAATATATCTTTAAAAATGGAATCAAGTGGTCACCACCAGTTGGAACATTCCCTAGATATTCTGCTGAGACCTTGCAAGCTTTTGATGAAGGCGATGAAATATGGTTTGGGGTTAATGGTACCGCCATTCCTTCTCGCAAGACATTTATGTGTGATCTAAAGAGTACCGGTGTTACTGCACTTACTGTGTGGCTGTATAAGGATGTAGGGCATAATCACGAGGCTAGAAATGAAGCGAAAGCAATGAATCCCGAAGACCCTTTTTCAACGCCTAAACCAGAGAGATTGCTTGAGCGGATTATTCATTTGGCAACAAATCCCGGTGATATAGTCCTCGATTCATTTGCTGGCTCCGGTACAACTGGGGCTGTGGCGCACAAGATGGGCCGGCGCTGGATCATGGTTGAGTTGGGAGAACATTGTCATACGCATATTATCCCCCGTATGAAAAAGGTTATTGACGGTGAAGATCCCGGTGGAATCACCAAGGCGGTTAACTGGAAAGGCGGCGGCGGCTTCCGTTATTATCATTTAGGACCATCGCTGATCGTTAACGACGAGTGGGATAATCCGGTTATCAATCCGGAATTTAACTCTTCCATGTTGACTGAGGCTATGTGCAAGCTAGAGGGTTTTGAATATGCCCCAAGTGAGGATGTTTATTGGATTCATGGGAAAAGTACAGAAACCGATTTTATTTATGTGACTACCCAGTTCATGAGCAAGGAGATGCTGACCAAAATCAGTGATGAAGTTGGTCCGAATCGCAGCCTTTTGATCTGTTGCTTTGCCTTCCGGTGCGATCCGAGCCAGTTCCCTAACCTAACCATCAAGAAAATCCCCAAAGCTGTGATGAGAAAATGCGAATGGGATCATGATGATTATAGTCTTGAGATTAAAAATCTCCCCCAAGCTCCCCCAGCGGGTGCTGAAAATCCGGATGCTCAATCGGGAACGTCCAAGCGTAAATTCGGTAAGGGCAAATTCGAATCGGAAAAGCAAATGAAGTTGTTTGGTGGTGAAGATCCGTTATGACGGAATTTTCTTCTGAGTGGAATCCCATCTTCAGCTGGAAGATTACAATTAAGGGAAAAATAGATGAGCATACAACACGTTAACGCTATTAGTAATCGATTGAGCCTTCGTCCCCCGCAGCGGGACTCCCTGGAGATTTTGTCCCGACTATGCGAGATCATCTCTTTGGAGAAGGACGGCAATACCGCCTTAGCCCTGGAGACAATCAAAAGCGAATTCCCGAGCGTGGAGGATTTTGAGCGTGATTTTCCGTCACTCTGTTTTGCTTTGGCCACTGGTGTCGGGAAAACCCGTTTGATGGGGGCTTTTATCAGTTATCTATATTTAAGCGAGGGGATACGCCATTTTTTTGTGCTTGCTCCTAACCTGACAATCTATAACAAGCTCACCGCCGATTTTACTCAAAATACACCTAAATATGTTTTTCGGGGGATTGCTGAATTCGCCAATAATCCGCCATTGATTATTACCGGAGATAATTATCAGGATGGACGCGGGATCAGACGAGATGGATATCTACATGGCGTTGATTGGGAATTAGATGTTCATATAAATATCTTCAATATCTCAAAGATTAATAGTGAGGTTCGGGGAGGAAAAGCGCCGATCATCAAACGTCTCGGGGAATACATTGGGGAGAGTTATTTCGAATACCTGGCCGGACTTGATGATCTGGTGATGTTGATGGATGAGTCTCATCGTTATCGAGCCAGTGCTGGAGTGCGGGTGATTAATGAATTAAAACCAATTCTTGGCTTGGAATTAACTGCTACTCCGCAAGTGGAGCGTGGACAGAATACCGAGTTCTTTAAAAACGTTATTTACAGCTATCCTTTAAGCAATGCAATGACTGATGGCTTTGTCAAAGAACCGGCAGTCGCCACACGGGAAAATTTCCATCCAGAGAACTATACCACCGACGGATTGGAGAAGGTCAAACTCGAAGACGGTGTCAGGATTCATGAAAATACCAAGGTAGAATTGGAGGTCTATGCCCGGAATAATGACCAGAAGATTGTTAAACCGTTTATGCTGGTTGTCGCCCAGGATACAACCCATGCCAACGCACTCCAACAAGTAATTGAGGCTGATGATTTCTTCGAGGGGAGATATAAAGGCAGAGTAATTACCGTACATTCGAATATACGCGGCGCGGAGAAAGATGATGTCGTGGAACAGCTCTTAACGGTAGAGCATCCGGATAATCCGGTAGAGATCGTTATTCATGTCAATATGCTCAAAGAAGGTTGGGACGTTAACAATCTCTTTACGATTGTACCATTGCGGGCAGCAAATTCCCGGACACTGGTAGAGCAATCAATCGGCCGAGGCCTGCGATTGCCTTATGGTAAGAGAGTGGGAATTCCGGCTGTAGACCGTCTTACCATAGTATCTCATGATAAATTTCAGGAAATTATTGACCATGCGAATGATCCCAACTCAATAATCAGGACCGGGATAGTGATTGGTAAAGACATCCCGGAGGAAGGGAAAAAGGCGATAATAGTCGAATCAAAGTTTGAAAAGATAATTTCCAGATCGGGACCGGAGGATGAGAGTGCAGAGAAATTGGGCGAAAAACGCAGCCTGTTCGATAAGCCAGAAGAACGGGAAGTAGCTAAAGCAACCTTCCAGGTCATCCGTGATTATGAGCGGCTGCGGGGAAGTGATCAACTCCAGCAAACTGAGATTCAAAAAGCTATTATACAAAAGGTTAAGGAGAGCATCCACCCGAAACAGGGAGTGCTCTTCGATACCGTTAGCGATAAGACTATCCAGATGGTCGTGGAGAAGACCACGGAGTTATACCAGGATCTATCGATAGATATCCCAAAAATAGTGGTGTTACCCAAAGGTGAGATAGTAGCCGGTTATGAAGATTTTGATCTGGATACAAGGAATATTAATCTGCAGCCGGTATCTCAGGATATACTTATTCAGCACCTTCATGATCTTCAACGATATAAGTTGCAGGATGGGACCGGAATCGTAAAAGAAAAAAGGCCCGAAGATTATCTAGTACGCGGGCTGATAGATTTTAATGATGTCAGTTACGATGACCATGCGGAATTACTTTATAAGCTGGCCGGTCAGGTGGTGGAACATATTAGATCATATTTAAGCGAAGATGATGATGTTTTGAATGTACTGCAATATCACCAGCAAACTTTGTCCAGCCTGATCCACTCCCAGATGCAAGAACATTTTGTGGAGTCGGCGACATCATACGAGGCTCATGTCACAAAAGGATTTCATACATTACGACCTAATAACTATACAGCCGGAGCGGATGAAACAGATCGTGATTTCAGGTTACCAATCCAGGAAGGTTCAAGAAGCCTAATAAGGAATATGATCTTCGGGGGATTCAGGAAATGCCTGTATCCAAAACAGAAATTCGACTCCGACCCGGAGAGACGGTTCGCGGTGATCCTGGAAAATGACGAAGAAGTGCTTAAGTGGTTTAAACCGGCCAAGGGAGATTTTCAGATTCATTATAGCCATGAAGCGTCGTATGAACCGGATTTTGTCGTAGAAACAAAGACCGGTAAATATATTTGCGAACCAAAGCGTGCTACTGATATGGGAGATAATGTGGTTCTGGAGAAGGCCAATGCCGCGAAGGTGTGGTGCGATCATGCTACCGATCATGGCAATAAATCCGGAGGAAAGCCCTGGAGCTATCTTTTAATCCCCCACGATCAAATATCCGAGCAGATGACTTTTTCCGGAATGGTTGCACAATTCACCTATCAAGATTAAATCGGATACAATAGATATGGATATTAATCTGGAAATATCCAGATATTCAAGTAAGGGCTGTTCTTTTTATTGAGGAGGAAGAAGTATGAGTAGAACCGTATTCACTAAAGTTGACTATGACCTTGGCGCACTGGTCAAATATATTGGACTAGGAGAAATTGGTTTGCCGGATATTCAACGCCCTTTTGTATGGAAAAATGCCAAAGTTCGCGATTTATTTGATTCCATGTATAAAGGTTATCCGGTGGGATATCTTTTATTCTGGCAAAATATGCTTGGAGAAGCCAACCGAACTATTGGTACGGACAACAAGCAGAAACCCCCCCGTCTGGTAATAGTGGATGGGCAGCAACGCTTAACTTCTTTGTATGCCGTTATAAAGAAAGTCGCGGTTTTACGAGAGAATTTCGAAAAAGAGCATATTCAGATAGCATTTCATCCACTGGAAGAAAAATTTGAGGTAGCGGATGCCGCTATTAAACGGGATAAGTCTTTTATCCCGGATATTTCTATTTTATGGAGTGATGATGCTAAAATAACCAGGATTATTCGCGAATATCTTGAAAATTTAAGGAAAGGTCGGGAGGTAAGTGAAGATGAAGAAACGGTTATTGAAGATCGGATCCTCAATCTCCAGGGATTGTTGAGTTTTCCATTTACTACTCTTGAATTAGCCTCAGATATTAATGAAGAAGCTGTGTCGGATGTATTTGTACGGATTAACAGCAAGGGCACACCTCTCAATCAAGCCGATTTTATTCTAACGCTTATGTCGGTCTTCTGGGATGAAGGAAGGGCAGCTCTGGAGGGTTTTTGCCGGGAATCCCGTAAACCTTCAACAGATAAAGCCTCACCATTTAATTATTTTATAGATCCCTCCCCGGATCAATTATTACGTGTTGGAGTTGGCGTGGCATTTAAGCGAGCACGCTTAAAGTATGTGTATTCGATTTTACGGGGAAAGGATCTTGAGACCGAAAAATTCAGCGAGGAACGCCGGATTCAGCAATTTGATCTATTAAAAAATTCTCAAGAAAGAGTATTGAATCCGCAGAACTGGCATGATTTTATGAATTGTATTCGGCAAGCCGGTTTCCGCAGTGGGAAGATGATAAGTTCCCAAAACAATTTATTATTTTCATATATTCTGTATTTAATTGGAAAAACCGAATATAAAGTTCCCGCATTTGATCTGCGACAAGCCATTGCCCGCTGGTTTTTTATGTCTGCAGTTACGGGACGTTTTACAGGATCGCCAGAGACAGCAATGGAATTTGACTTGGCTCGACTACGGGATATAAAAACAGCAAATGATTTCTTGAAAAATATTGAAAGGATCTGCGAGATCACACTTACCAATGACTTTTGGGCGGTTACTCTTCCCAATGATTTAGCTACTTCATCTTCTCGGAGCCCGTCTCTGTTTGCTTACGATGCTTCCCAGGTGTTATTGGGAGCCAGAGCTTTATTTTCCAGCGCCAAAATCGCCGATTTATTGGATCCGGCGATGAAAGCTAATCGCGCAGCTGTAGAGCGTCACCATCTTTTTCCCAAAGGATATTTGAAAGAGAAGGGAATTATAGGAGTCCGAGATACTAACCAGATAGCCAACTATGCCTTAGTTGAATGGGGGGATAATGTGGAAATTTCCGATCAATCTCCCGGCGAATACTTGTCCATAATGAAATCACGGTTTACTCACGATGAAATGGAAGAGATGTATAGAGTCCATGCTCTTCCACAGAACTGGGAACAAATGGATTATCGGGATTTTTTAGAAAGAAGGCGCGAATTAATGGCTCAGGTAATTGCTAAAGGTTATGAAACTCTAATACCGAAAGAAAGGGATGGGAGTATTTCTCCTACTGAGGTTGATTTATCGAGAATCGTATCCAACGGGGAGTCAGAAGCGGTGGAATTTAAATCGACTTTGCGTATTAATCTTCATACTGGCAATAAAGATCCACGTATGGAATTAGCGGTATTGAAAACGTTGGCGGGTTTTTTAAATACTAATGGAGGTATTTTAATTATCGGGATTTCGGACGATGGTAATCCTACTGGAATTGAAGTGGATGGATTTGATAACGAAGATAAAATGAGTTTACACTTGATAAATATCATTAAATCTCGGATGGGAATATCGGCTATGACAAATATTCATATCCATTTTGATGATCATGATAGCTGTAAAGTGATGGTAGTTAGATGCTATAAATCATCCAAGCCTATCTTTGTTAAAGATAGCGGGACAGAACGCTTTTATATCCGCACAGGCCCATCCACAGCCGAGTTGAGCCCCAGTCAAACTCAGGAATATATTAGCCAAAAATTTAATTTATAAACGGATTGAAAGAGAAACCACCGGAGGAGTGGAAAGCGAAGAAGAGGAAAGACTTATCAAGGAGTGTAATGACTGGGTGATCGGCCAGGGCCTCTCAGAAGGGGAGTATATGTACGAACTGGTCGATGAAGAAACCGGCGAACAACTGGCCATAGTGGACCTCGCCTGGCCCAACGGCCTCCAGGAAGGCCTAAGCAAACCCGTCGCCCTCCTGATCGACGAAGGCCCGGAAACCGAGGCTGCCGTAAACAAAGCCGGATACACCTTCTTCACCAGCGTAGAAGCTCTAAAAAAATATATCTCAACTGATATCTTAACAATTGAAGAAGTTGTTGTATCAACATGTCGGTAAAAATGCCGGGGTTGTATTTTTCCGAGCCATTTTTCATGATGAAAAAGTCAGATAAAGGCAGAAGGATAAAGAGACTTATGGACCTTGGAACGGAGAATGGTTTTATCACGTCGATTGAGCTATCTACCAATCTTCCTTCTGACCTGTTTAATCCGGAAGAGATTGAATCAACTAAAAACTTCCTCAAAAACTGCGGAATTGAGTTATTGGATATTCCAGATGAAGAAAAAACAAAAAATTTGGAAATAGCATCACATTATTCCCAGCAACCGGAAGAGAAAATCATTACTGTTTCTAGGATCAAAGAATCTCAATGTCCATTTCGCTATTATAAGAGCTATATTGAGGATCCAAAACAAGAACCATGTTTTGAATCTATCGAAAGTGGTATTGGAAAATTCTTTCATTCCTATTTGGAATCTCATTTTCGCTTGATAATTGCTCAGGGGGAGAGAGTGTCTTTCGAAGATGAAATTGATGTTGATGATCTTGTGAGGAGTTTCAAGATGTCCTTTATATGGGAAGGCAGGTTGCGTGACCCTTATAGAATAGTCAGGCGTGGTTATTCATTGGGAGATTTTATAGAAAGACTTGAAAGAGTGGGAATGAACTTCAATGAATTTTTTTACGAAACTCTTGTAGAGCATGAAGTCTTAGGAGTGGAGGGTCAATTGCAAATACGTGCTAAGGATCTTTATATACGTGGTAAGCATGATCTTCTTACAAAGGACGATAACGGGACGATTTATCTCTGGGATTGGAAGAGTGGGAGAATGCCTAAACCGGATTACTTCATAGATTTCCAACTGCAGAAGATACAACTGGGAATATATGCAATCTGGACTCGATACAAATTCAAACTTGATTCAGTTAAAGCAACCGCAGTCTTTTTAAGGGATGATGTTCAGAAACTCTCGGAAACATTTCACCCGGATATTGAAGAGGAAGTGCTTCTTTACATGGAACGCTGGCGGTCTCGACTGAACAGTTTTGAGAGATATCCCCCGATAGAAAATAATCTCTGTAGTTGGTGCGGGTGGAAGCCAGTTTGCCCCGCATTTAGATAGGTGTCGAGATTTCAATAATAAGCAAATCATATAATACTAAATATATGGCAATACGAATCTTGTTGATAATTGAAGTATGTAAAATGACATATTGCTGCTGTGTGTAGGTCAGATTAAATCCTCAGGCCATAATATTACATGACTATTCGGTTAACTCAGTATAAGTTCTGGGAGGAGGAAAGACACACGCCAGTAATAGACGGCCAAATAACTCTGACTCGTGGTATCTATAATTGATAGATATTTGATGCAATCTCGTTCTCCGGAAAAACGTGCGTGGAATTCCAGTAAATTCATTTTTTAACATGGTAAGTGCTAATTTTGAGGCATTACGAAAACCTATTTTTTATATCTTCTTAGTATAGCATAAGTTATTTACTGAGTTAACCGAATAGTCATGTAATATTATGGCAGATTTATATAAAACAACACAGGAAGGTACAGGAAGGCACTGGGGCAAATCTTGACGGCGATTTGGGCAACACGCCATCAGGGTTTGAGCCTGATTTTAGGTTACTGATTTTTCAGAGATACCCATTAAGGTTTGCATTAATGTCGCTCAAGAATGCCATCAAAATTCTATTTGGATCGAAATCGGGGCCAATTAAAACGATCCGAATTGGCGCTCTTGATGAACTTGCTACTAAAAAATTTTCCAGAAAAAATCAAACCTCAGAAATTCTCGATATACCTCTCGATGAAATAGATGTAAATCCGGAATACGCACAGGCCATAGACTATATTCAGTCAGATTGCCCCATAATTTTCATCACTGGTAAGGCCGGAACCGGCAAATCCACATTCATTCAATACCTTCGGGCGACCACCAAGAAAAATTTGGCTGTTGTCGCTCCTACCGGTGTGGCGGCTATCAATGCCCACGGCCAGACCATTCATTCTTTATTTCACTTCCCGCCACGCCCTCTCAATAAAGAAGATGTCAAGCAACTTCGTGACCGAACGTTATTTGAAAAATTAGATCTTCTTATTGTCGATGAAATATCCATGGTTCGAGCGGATTTATTGGATGCCATTGAGCTATCCTTGAGAATCAACACAGGGAATAGCGATAAGCCTTTTGGCGGGGTGCAGGTTGTATTTGTAGGAGATCTCTTTCAGTTGCCACCGGTTGTTGCAAGGAAAGAAGAAGCACGACTTTTTGGAGGGAATTATACCAGTCGGTATTTCTTCAGCGCTCATTGCTTGAAGGATCAGCATACCGCTTTTATTGAGCTAAACAAAGTCTATCGCCAGGAAAGTAAACATTTCATAGATCTTCTAACTGCCATTAGGGAAGAGGAAGAACATGAGTCAGCTATAGATGAGCTTAATAATGCATGCCTTGATAATAAGGATCGTTCAAAGAATAACATCACGTTAACCTGCACCAACGCTGTCGCGGGAAGGATTAACCATAATCGTCTTCAAAGTCTTCAGGGGAATGAATACGTCTTCCAGGCGCGAGTAACCGGTCAATTCCGGATCAGGGATAAGATGCCTTCTCCCTATGAATTACATCTTAAATCAGGCGCTCAGGTGATGTTTACCAAAAACGATTCACAAAAAAGATGGGTTAACGGTACTTTGGGATTAATAAAGAATATTTCCAATGACAATATCCAGGTTGAAACACATCCCGGCAGACAACTTTACAATGTCCCGCGCGTTTCCTGGGAGAACCTGAAATTTAAGTTCGACCTAATTGAGGGGAAAGTTATCGCTAAAAAAATCGGGGAGTATATCCAATTCCCTTTAATGCTTGCCTGGGCAGTAACTATCCATAAAGCTCAGGGAAAGACGCTGGATAATGTTCTGGTCGACCTAGGAACAGGGGCATTTGACTTCGGCCAGGTATACGTTGCCCTGAGTCGTTGCTCTTCCCTTGCCGGTATTACGCTAAAACGCCCAATTAGATTAAATGATGTTAGGTGTGATCCGGTTGTTAAAGAATTTTATCTTTTACTGAGGGAAGTAGCTGGAGCGGATGATAAGAACATTGATCAGCAAGAGAACTTAGAATCAGTTAGACAGCCGGTAGTTTTGGTTAATCGAGGATCACAATTTGTTGATGAATTTCAACGAATAGATATAGATTTAAATGAGGAGGAAATCTTTCCGTTCATAAGAAAGTTCAATGAAGTAAAAAGAAGTATTGGCAAGCCTCCTGAAGAATTTTTAAATGGGAAAACAGCCAATCCTCACAATGTTCAATCGTTTGAATTGAGTAAATATCTTAACGCTTTTGACCGAATAAGCATACACGATGATTACGTTCTTGATTATGTGTACGCCTTCGACGGAAATGGTGGAGAGCCTCTCATATATGCAAGAGAAATGAATGAAAAACCTCTTGCCTCCCCTAAAGAGTACTACAACAAATATTCACTTTCACGGCCAAAGATGTTATTAGGACAAGAACCGACCCACGAAGATAGTCGCCCATATCTTTCATATCTTCAATTTGAAAATACGCCATTAGGTTTTTTTCAATTTGCCATTTTATGCATGACAATTCGTCGCTTTTATTTGTTTTGGCACTCGAACTATAACGATAGGAAATATATCCTGACTAAAGCAGGGCTCAAATCGTCCTTTGAAAATAGGACTAGAGGTATATCACTTCATGACATCGAAATACTCAAAACCGTTAAAATAAATCCCAGAATCAAGATTATGGATAATTTGGCTCAGGTAACAGTACTTAATTTTGAATTAAATATGGGCTATTCCTATCTACATATTTATTTGAGTCATCCTAATATATTCAAGAAATTTGAGGATGAATGTATTATCAAGAGCAAGATAACGGTATTATATTAAGAGGACATCATAGTAATCGATTGAAATCAAGTCAGTTGCGTATTATTGAACAAATATTTTTAGTTTTTGGGGTCGCCCATTAAAGGTTTTGCGTCAAGGGTAAATTTTAATAAAGGGCGCAGGGTCAAGCCCGGACTATTGACTGGGAGCAACTATCACGGACGCCGAGAATAACCCTCTTTCAATGCAAAATCGGCCATTCAGATTGCCGGGAAAGGGGAGGGGTGCAGACAGTCAGCCATTGAACTTTTTCCCCTGCCGCTCAAGGTGCTTGCATCCCGATGCATATCGGAGCAGTAGGGGCACAAGAATTGGGGTCAAGAATTGGGGTCGTGAGAATTGGGGTCGGACCACACTAACGTGGGGAATTTCAAAGACTTATCCATAGAATAGGGTCAAAAATCGGCCTTAGACGCGTTTTTCGGGGGCAAAAAGAGCTTCTAAGGGCTTTTATTCCACAGGATTCAGGCATTGTCAGAGGATCGGGATCGTAAATCAAGACCACAATAGCCCGGTTGGATAAGACCGGTTAAGACGGGAGGCTAAAATGGAAAAGCTAGAGACAATCCCCCTTGACGCGATCATCATCCCCAAAAATCACATCCGCGTTCAGAGTATCGGCGAGAAGACAATCAAGAAGCTCGCCGACTCCATCACCTCCTCCGGCCTCCTGGTGAGAATTATCGTCCGGCCGGTTGGTCCAGGAAAGTACGAACTGGTGGACGGCGAACGCCGGCTCCGCGCCTTTCGATCCCTATACGAGAAGGAAGGCCGTAAGTAGGTCGGGATTCCGGCGATAGTGGAGGAGATGTCCCCTAAAGAGGCCGTCCGCCGCCAGGTGACGATCAACGAGAATCGGGCGGACCTCACCCCCTACGAGAAGGCGAAAGGCTACAAGCTGGCTTGGGAGACCGGATACTTCACCAGCTAGACCTTACTCGAAAAGGGTTTCGAGTAAGCTCCAGCTACCGCGAACTGGCCCTGACAGTGGGGAAGTCCCACACCTCCGTCGTCCGCTCGATCGGCATATTCGATAAGTTTCCCCAAGAGATCATTGATGGGTTCGAAGCCGGGACGATCAAGCAGAAG
>Ga0207996_1002016_pt1 | contig 12941 bp, 11 predicted proteins | sample AntAceMetag02UKG_FD_184773 | JGI IMG/M metagenome (GOLD analysis project Ga0207996, IMG submission 184773) | Saline lake microbial communities from Ace Lake, Antarctica - Antarctic Ace Lake Metagenome 02UKG (SPAdes) (version 2) | ecosystem: Environmental > Aquatic > Non-marine Saline and... | reverse complement strand
ACTCAGGTTGATTGACTATATCTGAGGATCCATAGGTCTGTGCATACTCATTTTGGACATGGTCCGGTACTGACGCTTTTCTGGGGTATTATTGATGCCTGGGGCTCCTGGGAGTTATCAAATAGTAAAGAACCGAAGACAGCCTAGAACCAGATGGGTGACTGGACGGAATAGTTCTTTAAGAACTACTTCTTAATCCAAAACCCGACGAAGTAACAGGCGTGGGATAAGTGATTGGAGTTGATTGTGAAGCTGAAAAATCTCAAAATAAATTCTTTAGGCGGTGTTTTGGGGTTTAGCGCCGTTCATGGAGGACTTTGTCTTAAAATTTACCCTTGACGCAAAACCTTTAATGGGCGACCCCAATTCTTCCATCATCCCCGGAGTTGGTCGAGTACCAGGACGCCCCCTTGATACCCGCGGTAACTTTGATGCCGGAGACCGGCCGGCCGGTGCGATCGTCGACCACCGTTCCCCGCCAGGAAGCCGCCTCCGATACAGTCCCGCAGAAGATCAACGCCAGGCAAGAAATCGCCACCCAGATGATTGTTTTATTCCGTACTATTGAATACACCATTTGTCATCTCCCATTGATCTTCTGGTTCTAAACATAGGGGTCAACAGATAGGGTTCAAGGCTTCCGCGGTCAGCGACCGCGGCTACAATGTCGGACCTCCGGAGCCGTGGTAGTTGGCCTAGAATTTGGCTTCCGCGGTCAGCGACCGCGGTTACAATGTCGGATCTCCGGAGACGGGGCAGCTGGCCTCGCTTTTGACTTCCGCGGTCAGCGACCGCCGATACAATATCGGATCTTCGGAGCCGTGGTGCCTGGCCTCCCTTTTGGCTTCCGCGGTCAGCGACCGCGGCTACAATGTAAAGACCTGACGGTCGCCGCTGCGAACTTCTTTATGGATGCCCCTTCAGGCCAATGATATGTAAAGTATTTTATTAGGCCCGGAATAACCCGGGGCTTACTGAAGGTTGACTCACACTGTATGATATGCTTACATGAACGCAAACATCCGCCAAGAAAATTTATAGTTTAAATCCCCTCCACGCAACAAATATTTAAAGAAGGATGGATAAGGGTCTCCACCTTTCTCTGACAAATCCAGAAGAGATCATTTTCCGGAGACATTTATATTGAACATTTGAGACTTGACCGATTAACATAGGGCCGGTTATCATTTTCTTAAAACCTATAAATCCTATAATATAAAGGTAACCAATGAGCTCAATGGTTTTGCCGGATCTAATTCAAAATAAGGAAGAACTGGATGAAATCATGTCCAATCCTTCCCCTGATCTTATTGAACTGATGAAATCTCTGCGGGGAGATATTCTCATTCTGGGCGTGGCGGGTAAGATCGGGATCAATCTTGCCCAGGCCGCGGTTAAGGCCATCCGGAGCGCCGGAGTGGATAAACGGGTAATAGGTGTCTCCCGTTTCTCCAATCCGTCGGACCGGGAGAAACTCACTGCTTTCGGAGTTGAGACTATCCCCTGTGACCTGCTCGACCGGGCGGCGGTGGATAAACTTCCGGCGGTTCCCAATGTCATCTTCATGGCTGGAAAGAAGTTCGGGACCAGCGGGGCTGAGGATCTGACCTGGGCGATGAATACCGTTGTCCCCACTCACACGGCGCAACGGTTCCAGGAGAGCCGGATCGTCGCCTTTTCCACCGGGTGTGTCTATGGGGATGTTTCCATCCATAGCGGTGGTTCGCTGGAGTCCGATCCGCTCCATCCGGTCGGTGATTACTCTCAGTCCACACTGGGGAGAGAGCGGGTCTTCCAGTATTTCAGCCGGGAAAACAACATCCCGGTCTGTATCATCCGTCTCAATTACGCCATCGATCTCCGTTATGGCGTTCTTCGGGAAATCGGAGATAAAGTTTTCCAGGGGCTCCCGGTGGACCTCACCACCGGTCAGGTAAACATCATCTGGCAGGGAGATGTCATTAACCAGACCCTGCTCTGCCTGGAACATTGCGCGACGCCGGCCAACATCTTAAACATGACCGGACCGGAGACGGCCTCGCTCCGGTATATCGCCCAGGAATTCGGAAAACTCTTTCAGCGGGAGGTTCTTTTTACCGGAGAGGAGGTCGATAAAGTATTATTGAGCAATGCGGCCCGGGCCGCCGACCTTTTCGGCTACCCCCGAGTAACACTCTCCCGGATGATCCGCTGGATAGCCCACTGGATTGAGATAGGGGGAACAAGTCTGAATAAATCAACACATTTTGAAGTAAGGGACGGTAATTTTTAATATGAAAATACAGGAGATACCGGAAGAGATCAGGAAAGAAGTAAAAAGAGGAGTCGTTATCCCCGCGGTACCGCTGGCGCTTACTCCAGAGCGACGGTTGGATCGATCACGCCAGAAAGCGGTACTTAAATATTATATCGACGCCGGGGTCGGAGGTATCGCGATCGGGGTACATTCCACCCAATTCGCGATTCGCGAACCGGGGATAGATCTTTTTCAACCGGTCCTTTCTCTCGCCTCCGAGACAGTGGATGAGCATACCGATCAGCGCGGATCAGGGATACTGAAAGTCGCCGGTGTCTGCGGAAGGAGCGATCAGGCGATTCGGGAAGCGGAATTCACCCGAGAGGCCGGTTATCACGCGGTTCTTTTGAGTCTGGCGGCCTTTCCGGATGACACTGAAGACGTGATGATAGAGCATTGTCGCCGGGTGGCGGATATTATGCCGGTATTTGGTTTCTATCTCCAGCCTTCGGTGGGGGGGAGACTTCTCTCATACTCCTTCTGGCGCCGGTTCTGCGATATTGAGAATATCCTGGGAATTAAGATCGCCCCTTTCAACCGGTACCAAACTCTGGACGTGGTCCGAGCTGTCTGCGAAGCGGACCGGGAAGATGACATAACCCTCTACACGGGTAACGACGACAATATTGTTCCGGACCTGCTCACCCAATACCGGATAATAACCGGAGCCGGGAAGAAAAGGGTCCGGATCGCCGGCGGATTGCTGGGGCACTGGAGCGTCTGGGTCAAAAAAGCGGTTGAGCTTTTAGAAGAAATTCACCTGATCACCGACTCCGGTCAGGCGATACCCCCAGAACTCTTGACCCGAGGCCAGGAGATCACAGACAGCAACGCGGCCTTCTTCGACGCGGCCCATAATTACTCGGGCGTGATTCCCGGAATTCATGAAGTCCTGCGAAGACAGGGGATTTTCCAGGGGCGCTGGTGTCTTGACCCGGAAGAAGAGCTCTCCCCCGGCCAGGCCGCCGAGATCGACCGGGTTTACCGTTCCTATCCTTATCTCAATGACGATGATTTCGTCCGGGAGAATCTGAGCCGCTGGCTGGAAGATTGATCCTGCATTTTTCGGAGAATAAACAGATGACCAGCTTTGATGCCTTCTGGAATAAATACCGGAAATCAATAATTGAATTCCGACGAACGCTTCATCGCTACCCCGAACCTGCCCTGAAAGAATATCGCACTTCCTCCATAATCCGGGATGCGCTAAAGAACCGGGAAGAAATAGATATCAGACCGGTCGAGGGGACCGGTTTGGTGGCCATATTGCAGGGGAATAAACCCGGACCTGTGGTTGCATTACGAGCGGAGATGGACGGACTGGAGATTACCGAGCGGACCGGCCTGGAATACCGTTCCCGCAATAAGGGCTATATGCATGCCTGTGGACATGACGCTCACATGGCGATTCTTCTCGGCACATTGCACTATCTGGCTAAGACAAAGAATAAGTGGGAAGGCTCCGTACTCTTCGTCTTCCAGCCGGCGGAGGAAAAGTTCGGCGGCGCGCGATTGATCATGTATAGCGGTCTGCTTAAGTTGGCCACGTCTATTGCGGCGCTCCACCTCTGGCCGGATCTCCCCGAAGGGATATTCGGGATCAGGGAGGGAATGCTGACCGCGACCAACGACTATTTCCGGATCACCGTCCGCGGCCGGACAGCGCACGCGGCCCTGCCGGAAGATGGAATCGACGCCCTCTATACAGGGTCAAGAATAATTAATGAACTTAAGTCTTTGGTCGGGCGGGAGATATCCCCGCTGAAGCCGGCCCTGATTCATATCGGAACCTTCCGGGCTGGAGATAACTACAATGTTATCGCCGATCGGGCGGTCCTGAAAGGAACTGTCCGGACCACAGATCCGGAGACCAACAAGTTTCTCGAAGGGCGGATCCCGGCGCTGGCTCGCCGGATCGGAGCGCTTTACGGCGCCAGGATTAAAGTGGAGTACATCAAACAATACCCTTCGGTAGTAAACTCCCCAATGGTGACAGAAGTTATCAGGCGGACTGCGAAGAGAATTTTTGGGCCGGACCAGATCCAGCCGTTGGAGCGCCCGGCCATGATCGCTGAAGACTTCTCCTTCTATACCGAACGGATTCCCGGAGCCATGATCTTCCTTGGGACCAGATCCCCGGAGAAAGGATTTATCCATGGACTTCATAACAGCCGCTTCAACTTCGATGAGGAGCTGATCCTCTCGAGAGGGATCAGGTTGCTCGGAGAATCGGCCCGGGCACTACTGAAGGAAAAACACTGATCAAATATCTAAGAGCTTCCGGTAGAGATTAAGATGTTTTTTTCGATCCGGAAGGTAGGTGGCAATCTCCCTCCATTCTTCCACACCCTGATCGGTCAACTCTTCAATGGCCAAACCTTCGCCCTCCTCAAGCCCCGCCAAGACCCGCCCGGAAGGGCTGACAATACAGGAATAGCCAAACTTGGTGAACTCCCCTTCCCTCCCCGTCTGGCAGGCCATGGCCAGGGGAATCGTGTTTTCCAGAGCCCGGATCGTGGCCAGACTACGAGGCTGCTTGTGGCACCACTCCCAGCGGTCGATCGGTCCCCAGCGAAGCCAATCGGTGCTATTGAGAATATATTCGGCCCCGGAGAGGACCAGACCGCGGATATACTCCGGGAAGCAGAGATCCATGCAGATAGTCAGCCCGAAGGTTCCCAGCTCCGTCTCTACTATTGCCGGAGAGTCGCCCGACTCAAAGAGCTCATTCTCGGTAGAAAAGAGATGAACCTTACGGTAAGCCGCTAGAAGCTGACCGGCCGGGGAGATAAAGACGGCGGTATTAAAGTATTTTCCCTCCGACTCTTCGATTAGACTGCCATAAAAATAAACCCCCAACTCCTGGGTCAGATCGGAAAGAAGGTCCGTAGTCGGGCCTGGTACTGTTTCCGCCAGCCCGGAAATATTAGCGCCGATATCAAATCCGGTGCTGAATGTCTCAGGAAGGAGAACCAGTTCGGCTCCCAGAGAAGCCGCCGACCGGATAAGAGCTTGCGCTTTCTTCAAATTATCGGCTTTCTTCCCCGGAAAGCTGTTCATCTGACATACCGCTACTTTACATCCCATTATTCTACTCCTTTTTAAATAATGATATGGCTGCGAGGAGGATAATCGCCCGAGCAATCTGGTGATACCAGCTCTGCAGATTCCAGAGTGAAAGCAGATTACCCAGAACGGCCATAAGTAATACCCCGGCAATCACGCCGGTCAGCGAACCTTTCCCTCCCCCAAAGGGGATGCCTCCGATCAGAACCACAATGATCGAATCCAGGGCGAAAGTAGGACCTATCCTGGGATCCCCGATTCCCATCCGGCTGGTCAGATAAAGTCCGGTCGCGACCGCGAAGAGCCCGCTGACCAGATAGGAGCAGAACTCGATCCTCCGAACATTTATACCCATCAGCCTCGATACCTCTCTACTTCCGCCCAGAGCGTAAAACCATCGTCCATAGACCATCCGATTCATCAATACCCATCCCAATCCAAAGACCGCCAACAGGATATATAAAGCCGAAGGAAACGGCCCGATTGTTCCCCGGGATACCTGCCGGAAGACCGGGCCGATCGATCCAAGCGGGGTGTGGGTAATCAGCAAGACTATACCGGCCCCTATCGACATTGTCCCCAGAGTGGCTATAAATGGGGTGATTTTTAATTTTACCACCGAGATCCCGTTAATCGTTCCCATAACCAGCCCGATGCCAACACTGGCAAGAATCGCCGGAACAATCATTTTGTCATTGCCGCTCATGATACTGGCTGAAGTGATCGTGGTAAGGGTTATGGTGGAACTTACCGACAGATCAACCCCTCCGGCGATCATCACTATCGCCTGCCCCATCGCTACAATCCCCAGACCGGTGGCATGCCGGATGATACTGGTCAGATTATAGGACCCCAGGAAGTTAGGGATGGTAAAGATCCCGATCAAAATCAGGGCCAGCAAGGTTGAGAATACCACCAGATAAGATGGCAGCTCACGTCGAGAAGAAGGCTGAACCACCTGGCTCCGGTCGGACCGACGCCCCTTTTCCGGAATACTATCCGCGGTTTGTCCCAGGGCCGCCCGCATAATCTTTTCTTCGGTTGCCTCTTCCCGGTCAAAACCGGCGGCCAGCCTCCCCTTCCGCATAACCAGAATATGATCGCTTAATCCCATGATCTCCGGGAGTTCTGAACTAATCATCAGGATCGCCATTCCCTGATCGGCCAGGTGGCGTAGATGACGGTAAATCTCCATCTTAGCGCCCACATCCACTCCCCGGGTCGGTTCATCGCAGATCAAGACCCGGGGATTAGCAAGAAGCCACTTTCCGATCACCACCTTCTGCTGATTCCCGCCGCTCAGATAGAAGACATCCTTTTCCGTGCTTGAAGTACGGATATCCAACCGCTCAACCATCCGGTGGACTTCTCTTCTTTCTTCCTCGACATTGATTATTCCGGCCTTCTTCCTTCGATCAAGACTGGCCAGAGCCATGTTCTTTCTCACGGACAGTCCCATAATCAAACCTTCGGTCTTCCGGTCTTCCGTAAGCAAGGCCATCCCCTGTTTTACCGCACCGCGAGGATGACGGACGCGAACCGATCTTCCCTCAATCCTGATCTCACCGGTGGCGGGACGGGCCCCGAAAAGCGCCTTGGCCAACTCGGTTCTTCCCGCTCCAACTAATCCATAAAGACCGACGATCTGACGTTCTTTAACGGATAAGCTGATATTTTCAAGCTCGGGAGGCGAATTAAAATCCCGGACCGAGAGGAGTTCTTTGCCCGTTGTTTTCGTCCGCGGGGGGAAGATACAATCCAGCTTCCTCCCCACCATCAAAGTAATTAACTCATCGGGGGTAGTCTGACAGATCTCACGGGTGCCTACCCAGCACCCGTCTTTCAAGACGGTCGCCCGATCGGCAATTTGAAATATCTCCTCCAGGCTATGCGAAACATAGATGATCGAAATACCACGCCCGCGAAGTTTATTGATCAGTAAGAAGAGTTGTTCCCGTTCCCGGATCGAGAGAGCGGAAGTTGGCTCATCCATAATCAAGATCTCCGCGTCCAGGGAAAGCCCTTTGGCGATCTCGACCAATTGCCTCTGGGCGACACTGAGGCCGCGGACCATCCGTCCGGGATTTAGATCGGCATCCAAAGTCTTCAGTACCCGACTCGCGACCTGGTACTCCCGGGAGCGGTTGATCCACCCCGCTTTCCTTGGCTCGCGGCCCAGAGAAATATTTTGCGCGACACTAAGATGAGGAAGGAGTGTATATTCCTGATAGATAATGGCAATCCCCCGGTCCCGAGCTGTTTCCGGATCAAAGGATCGCATCTCTTTTCCCCCGATAATAATCTTCCCTTGATCGGGAGCCAGAGCCCCGGCCAGGATCTTCATCAGGGTTGATTTTCCGGCGCCGTTCTCGCCGACTACCGCGTGAACCTCACCCTTGCGGACCTGGAAGGAAACGGAATCCAGAGCCCGGACACCCGGGAACAACTTGGTGATATTATCTATAATCAGGGCCGGTTCGGCCTCGGGGATATCGCTCATATCGCAAAGCTATAAAAAATATTCGGGGGGAGAAATACTCCGGTCCGAATCCGAAGCTTCTCCCCCCGGGTCATTGATTACTTGGAGTAGTACTTATTAATCCATTCCTCGGGAAGTTCGTTTACGGCAAAATACTGGTCGGTAAGTTCCGGCCGGTAATATTTGTCTATCGCGTCCTTCTCAAAGGTTACGAAATCATACTCGACATAGTGAGGAACCGGCTCACCACTGAGAATCTTATTTGCCAGATCGACACAGGTAAGAGCAAGAGGATTTCCTCCAGAGACGGCTAAAAAATCAACTCCCTTCTCCTTGGCCAGCCTCAGCCATCCATTCCAGTCGTCGGCGGTGATGGGCGGAATAGGTCTTCCAGCATCAAGCAGCGCTTCGACGGCACCCAGAGCCATCTGTCCGCCATCGGCAATAACCCCGTCAATCTTGGGATTGGAGGCAATAAAGGCTTCCATCGCCTCTTTGGCTTTCACCGGAGACCAATCGCAGTATGCCATGTCAACCAGCTTGATTCCCGGGCTGGCGCTCAGGGATTTTTTAACTCCGCGGAGAACATCTTCGGCGTAGGTAGTTCCAGCCATGCCCATCAAGGCCACCACATTCCCTTTCCCGTTAAGTTTCTTCGCCATCCATTCCCCGTACACTTCGCCTACCTTTTCATTATTCCGGGTAACCCAGGTAACATACTTGTCGGTATTGACTCCGGTGGAGGCTACCACCACCGGAATTCCCATATCCATTGCTTCCTCAACCGCTCCGGCCAGAGCTGCTTCCGAGGCCGGATCGACAAAGAGGATATCGACCTTCTGCCCGACCAATGCTTCAATGTTGGCAATCTGTTTTACCGGATTCCAGAAACAAGCATTAACTTTAAAGTCTTTAAATTTGTCGGCGTACTTCTCATTGACCCCGTAATTGAAATGGTGGCTGAACATTGTCATCCAGGCATTGGTATCACCCAACCCGGCTCGACCGGCCACACAGGGTCCTTCTTTTTTGTACTTAGTGGTATCAACCATCTCTTGCTTTTCGCCGGCATAAGCCGGGAGAAAAACCAGAGTACCAACCAATACCACTCCCAGTATGATCAGAATGCTTTTCTTCATCAGCATCTCTCCTATTTTTCCGATTACATTGTAGATACATTAGCGCGAGCTGAATCAGAGATTCAAACCCGGCCCTTAAACCCTATAAAGCCGAGTGTCTTATCGTATTACACCTCCTTTTTTATTCTCAAATCATTACCTTTCCAGAGAGCAATCCGCCCGGAGAGCCACTCCCAGTCCGCGGAGTAAAACGCCACCGCGGCAAGAATAACCGCGCCCCGAACCAAAAATTTATACGCTACCGGCAGTCTTAAAAGCAGGACCAGATTAAGTAGTCCGGTCATCAGGAGAATCCCGGCCACCGTTCCGGAAATTCTTCCCCGTCCACCGCCCAGAACCGCGCCCCCTACCGCCACCGCCGCGATAGAATCAAGATCATAACCAATCCCAATCTCCTGGTCCGCGTATCCCAGATAGCCGACCAGGACCAGGCCGGCCAGAGCGGCCAGGCCGCCGGAGAGAACATAGCAGATGATTGTGGTCCGATCCGCGTTTATTCCGTTTAGAACAGCCGCTCGGGGGTTACCCCCGGTGGCAAAGATCGCTCTTCCCAGAGTTGTCCTGGTCAGAATAAAACTGACCACCACCGCAACCAGAGCGAAAAGAATGACCGCGTTCGGAATCGGACCGGTCGAGGCGCTCCCTATAGTCCGGATAAAAGGAGGGAGCATCCCGGAAGGGGTAGCCTGAGTAACCAGGAGCCGAAATCCCGTAACCAGCATTCCGACAAATAAAGTTGAGATAAAAGGCTGGACCTTTCTTTTCGCTACCAGCCAGCCATTTCCAAAACCGATAACCATACCAAGGGCAAGGCATACCGGAATCGCTATCCAGACCAGTTCATTCTGCCCTTTGGTTATCTCTGCCGCGGTTACTCCTGCCAGCTGCATTACCGCGGCAACAGAGAGATCAAGTCCTCCCGCGATCACTACTACCGTCTGTCCGACAGAAAGAATACCCAGGGCCGAGGCCTGGCGAAGAACATTTAAAATATTTTTAGACTGAAAAAAAGACGGAGAGACAAAAGCGGCAATGACGATCACACCGACCAAAAATACATATACCATATGTTCGTTGATGATCCGGCTGATGACCCCGGAAAAATCGAACTGGGATTTTGGTTTTCTCATTGAATGAGCGGGAAGATATCCCGCGACTCCATCACCCTGCCATAGTGGTTTTCTATTATGTAGAGTCCTACTTCTTTTAATTTTTCATTAAAATCCGGTCCCCGGCGGGAGAAGCTGGCCAGGCAATCGGATACCGCGATCACATGGTACCCCAGGGAAAAAGCCTGGTGCATGGTATCCCCGGCGCAGATATTGGGTCCGGTCCCGGTTACAACCAGGGTCTCAACTCCACGGCGGCGGAGCACGGTATTCAGGTTGGTGCCGGTGAAGGCCCCGTAGGTATATTTAGGAATTATCAGTTCTTCCGGAAGAGGTTTCAACTCATCAATAAATTCAGCCCCCCATGAACCGGGAATGGTAACGGCCGGTTCCCCCCAAAAGGCGTACCAGGAGCCGGGGTTTTGATCGATATCATTGATCATCCGGGTATGAATGATTCCAAACCCACTATCACGAACCGACCGGAGAAGCCTTTGCAGTGCCGGAACGATCTGCTTCACACTGGAGGTGTCGAAACCGAACTGGGCCATCTTCCCTTGCGATGAGACAAAGTCATTCTGCATGTCAATCAGTAGAAATGCAGTATCTTCAGGTCGAAGCAGGGGGCCGGGATGGGCTGCTTGCCGGTCTGTCGCTTGATCATCACTCATCGTAACCTCCTTTTAGGTACGATCACTAATGGGATATCGAAAATATGCCTGCTATATGGGAGCACGCACGTCACACTCAAAGAATTCCAACCTGGCTCGATATATTAATCGGGGCGAAAAAGATAAACCAGACTGGTGAATAAAGTAATATATCCATGAAAATATTCAAGGTTTTTCCGGATAGGGGTCAAGTATACCCTTTGCTCTTCTCTATTTTTTCTTCCAGCTGCCTTAGTTCTGCCAGCTCTTCCTGGTCGGCTTGTTTGGCTTCATAGGTTTTACGGTTTTTATCGAACAGCTGATATATTTCCCTTACCTTCTCTTCCATTGCCGCATTGCTGATTGTTCCTTTGCCTTTCAACAGTGGCCTTTCATTAAAAGCTAAAATCCGATCCACATTGTTGTGCCAGAACTTCATGGTGATATCGAATCGGTTTTTGGTTCTCAATTCAGCAGTTTCCAAAAAGATAACGACCAAATGGTTTAAGGTGTCAATTTCATCTTCACTTAGATAATTTTTAGCGATAAAGATATCCTGTTTTCTGACCACATGGCTTTTCCACGATGTTAGCGCCATGTTGGGCTTATCTGCATCGGCCCGTTCCAGTATGATTTACGCCGCGGTTTGCCGGGTTACGGCATAAAGCAACTTGTTTTGGGTTTCGGCAAAGAACATCTGTGTTGCTTTGTCGGTTTTGTCGTAATCGCTGCTTAAGGCAAAGAGATCCCGGACTTTCTGGTAAAAGCGTTTTTCAGATGCCCGAATCTCCCGGATGCGCTCCAGCAGTTCATCAAAATAATCGGGTCTGCCGCCCGGATTTTTCAGGCGTTCATCATCCATGACAAACCCCTTGACCATATACTCTTTCAGGTGATGGTTGGCCCAGATCCTGAATTGGGTGCCCCTTTTGCTTCGGACCCTGAAACCAATGGCTAACACCATCTCCAGTGAGTAGAAAGTGACATTATAACCTTTGCCGTCGGCGGCAGTTGTTAAGTAATCCTTAACAACTGATATTTTGTTTAACTCCCTGTCTTTCAGTATATTGGATACGTGCATGCTGATGTTGGGCACGGAGGTGTCAAAAAGTTTCGCCAACTGGTTCTGATTCATCCACACCATACGGTCTCTGGCATAAAGGGATACGGACGCTTTGCCGTCCGAGGTGTTATAAATGATAATATTTTGCCTGTCGTCATCCATGATCAATCCTCAGAAATATTTTTCCAGTTCCAAGGAACTGGCTTCCAGGGCCAGGAGAAAAAATCAGGATCACACCCCCATTCCGGGACATCCTCATGCTCAAACTATAACGAAGTCCCTCCTATCAGTCAAACTGATTAATCTCATCTTAGCCTCCTCTTGAATAAAATATTAGGGGATGGAGGCAACTTTGCAACTTACTGCTTTTTATTGAAGTAATCTCGTTGATTGCCTTCCTATCTTGGAAATAATCCGTGGTTTTTCCATTTTTTCCGGAATAAAACGCTCACTTCTCCGACTAATAATATAGGGTAAAAATCTCGCGCAGACTGCGCGAGATTTAAATACGAAGGTACTCGCGCAGCTTGCGCGACAATTGGATTGGAAAGGGGGTCTGAAAGCTTACAATATCGGTCTTAGGCGAGTTTTTCGGGGTCAAAAAACGCTTCTAAGGCTGTTTCCCCCGCAGGAATAATACTAAAATTCCATTCCAGCAGCCCAATGAATATTAGGGATATTAGGGGATCGAGGCAACTTCGCAACTTGCTGCTTTTTATTGAGATAATCCCATTGATTGTCTTCCAAAATGGAAAAAATCCGCGATTTTTTCCTTTTTTTGGAATAAAACAGCCACTTCTCCGACTAATGAGTGTGAGGAATAATAATAAATCTAAATCTCAATGTTACCAATGCGTTCTTCCGGGTCGGAATAGTTGGAGCCCGGTGGCGCGGGATTGAAAAAATGAATGGATCTGAACTTCTTCAGCGCAGCGAGGGCAAGACCCTTGAGTTCAAACGTGACCTATCATCACCACAGAATCTGTTAAAAACCATGGTTGCCTTCGCCAACTCCGCCGGTGGTAGAATGATCATTGGTGTGGACGATAAAACTCGATCACCGGTAGGAATCAAAAATCCCCTCGATGAGGAAGAGCTCCTATGTAATTTGATTGCCGATTCTATTAGCCCCCGCCTGG
>Ga0207996_1002013_pt1 | contig 12950 bp, 14 predicted proteins | sample AntAceMetag02UKG_FD_184773 | JGI IMG/M metagenome (GOLD analysis project Ga0207996, IMG submission 184773) | Saline lake microbial communities from Ace Lake, Antarctica - Antarctic Ace Lake Metagenome 02UKG (SPAdes) (version 2) | ecosystem: Environmental > Aquatic > Non-marine Saline and... | reverse complement strand
ATCGAAATTTTTCTTAACAATTATAAAGAATTAACTGATGAATCAGGGCATCAAAGAATCGTGAGAAACGGTTATCTGCCCGAGCGCAGTATTCAAACCGGTATCGGCCCAGTGCCGGTTAATGCGCCACGGGTACGTGATCGGCATTGCGATTCAACAAATCGGATACGGTTCAGTTCATCTATTTTACCGGCCTATCTGCGTAAGACCAAAAGCATGGAAGAATTGATTCCATGGTTGTATCTAAAAGGCATATCCACTGGTGATTTTAACGATGCTCTTTCCGCCCTGGTTGGCAAAGATGCCCCCGGCTTATCATCTTCAACCATCAGTCGTTTAAAAACTGTCTGGGAGAAGGATTTGCAAGGTTGGCAAAAACGTGACCTCTCGAACAAGAGCTACGCTTATTTCTGGGTCGACGGTATTTACTGTAATGTACGCATGGATGATAAACAGTGCCTGCTTGTTATTATCGGGGCAACCGAAGACGGTAAAAAAGAACTGGTGGCCATTGACGGCGGTTTTCGTGAAAGCGAACTATCTTGGTCACAACTATTGATTGATCTTCAATCCAGAGGGCTTAAAAATGGTCCCAGATTGTGTGTTGGTGACGGAGCCCTGGGTTTTTGGAAAGCCATTGCCAAAGCATACCCGGATAGCCGGTGGCAGCGGTGTTGGGTACATAAAACGGCCAATATCCTCAATAAATTACCCAAAAAACTTCAAAGCAAAGCCAAACAAAAAATTCATGAAATCTGGCATACTGACGGCAAGCATGAAGCCGAACGTCTGTTGAATGATTTCATCCAGGCATATGAATCAAAATATCCCAAGGCTGCAAAATGCCTTGAAAAAGACCGTGACGCCTTGTTAACCTTTTATGACTTTCCAGCAGAACACTGGCGTCATATTCGTACCTCTAATCCTATAGAATCAACTTTTGCTACAGTGCGGTTAAGGACATCCAAAGTCAGGGGCTGCTTTTCTGCAGATACGGTAATAACGATGGCATTTAAGTTATGTCAGTGCGCTCAGAAAAGATGGATACGCTTACATCATCCTGAGCGCTTGGCGCAAGTAATAAAAGGAGTAAAATTTGTGGATGGAACAGAAGAAAAACGGATCGCCGCCTAATTTTTCCATACACAACTCTTGACTATAACTCGACGACAAATCTTCCTTCACAATCTTGTTCTGCAGCTAAAATATGAGCTGCAGCGACATCTCGTACATCAACGAGCGGACAATTTGTATTTGGAACTCCTAACCGCAGTGCGCCCAGTTTCATGGCTTCTATTATATCAATTGTGGGTGTATTACGTACAAAGCCAGGTCCGGAGATTCCTCCAGGTAGAACAGTAACTAGATTAATTTTAAGTCTTTTAGCAATTTCCCAACCCAATTTTTCTCCCTCAGTCTTTGCACGGAAGTAAGGTACTTTTAGGTCTTCCGTCCAATGAGTTTCATCCGAGGGGGGTGCACCAGGATCTGTGAGCGGTAATGTTATAATAGAAGATGTCAAAACAATTTTTTTAACCTTAGCAGCAGCCGCAGCTTGAAAAGCATTTTCAATGCCTTTAACTGATGCATTAATGATTTCTGAAGCCCTGCCTGGTTCCACATAAGAATAAATAGCAGCAGTATGAAATAAAATATCGACACCTTCCATAGCTGCTTGCAGTTGATCAAAGCTGTCCAATTCAGCCTCCACTACCTCCACGTTACCAAGTGCCTTGAGCCTTCCTAATTTGGATGTATCTTCTAACGACCGAATACTTCCTCTGATTTTGTGGTCTGTTTGGAGCAATTTTTTTACCAGATTAAACCCAAGATGTCCGTTAGCCCCAGTAACAAGGATTTGCATAATTTTCCCCCTTTTCAATAATGAACTATGAAAACCAGATTGTTATTTAGCATAAAACGAAATTTATTCAGGGCATCTATATGTTGTGGTTTGATTACCCAATAAAAGATGTCAGATACATAGCAGCTATACGTAGTCGGGGTGCGGATTCGCAGTTTTTGGAAACAGTAGGATAAATGCAATAAATACAAATAAAGCTAAGACAGCAGACATAGTGAACATCCAGTTTCCTTTACCTGTAAAAGTGAGTACCCCCAAAGTCAACGCGGCAAGTCCGTTGTCTATGATAGCGAATTTGATAATATCCACATTTTTAACGGGATCTTTATAAGCAAACCAGTAAAGAAATCCAATAGCTGTCACAACGGCTCCGAAGGTTCGCAAGTATGCGGTATCTTTCGGCATGGCGAGCCCAAGAAACTCGAACAATGCGGGAGGTCCAATTAGCATGGGTAGTCCCCAGAGAAACAAGCAGGCCGCAACCTTTATCAAGAGAACTGTTCTTAACCAAGACAACTTAGTATTTTCCTTCATAGCACACCCCTTTCCGATTTATTGAGATACCTAACGAATTTCGGACTTGTCAAAACATTTGATATTTGCCAATATCACCGCCGGTCGCTCATTTATTGTCCGGTAGACATCTTTTCAAAAACAACAAAACCCCACCTCTCAAAATTCATCGAGAAACGGGGTCTTTTTTTTATTATTCATCGTATCTGATTATCCCTACCTGTTAAAGGTTAAGAGCACTTCAGATCTTTATCTTTAAGTGAACATAGAAAAAGAAGTACCAAGTAATATCTTAAAAGTCAAGTTTTGAATGAAATCGTATTAATTTACAAACAGTTCAATATAATAAGTTGTCCGATATTGGCCATAACATTCAACCGATGTTAACCCGACTTTGAAAATTTAGCTGTTTCTTGACAAAAGGCAAAAAAGCATTTACTTATCCTTTTATCCTTATATGACGAGGTTCCCAGTGTTCACTGAAACAAATTCACAACATATCTTGAGGAGATCAGATGGAAATAAAAACTGGTGGTCAGGCGGCTGCACAGGCTTTGATCGCGCATGGCATTGATACAATATTCACCTTAAGCGGCGGACATCTTAACCCAATTTATGTCAATCTTGAAGATTCCGACATTCGCTATTTTGATACCCGGCACGAGCAGGCTGCTGTCTGGATGGCGGAAGCGTATGGCCGTTTCAAACGCAAGCCAGGAGTTGCCATGGTAACGGCTGGACCAGGTTTCACCAACGCTCTGACTCCTATTGCCAGTGCCATGATGGCCGCAACTCCCTTGGTTTTGATCTCAGGGTGTGTTGGGTTGAACATGGTGGAAAAACTTGATCTTCAAGACATGCGGCAGCTGCCCGTGATTGAGCCGATGGTGAAAAAAGCCTTTGTCTGTCATAAGCCGGAACGTGTTGGAGAGTTTATTGACATGGCGCTTAGGGAAGCAGCCAGCGGTCGTCCCGGACCTGTTTATTTAGAGTTGCCGGTTGATGTCTTGAACGGCGCAACAGGCGATCCTAACGCTGTTAAGATTCCTGTGACGAAGGTTGAATCACGAATTGTGGACCATGGCAAAGTAAACCAACTGGCAGAGCTGATCGCCAGGGCGAAAAAACCGGTTCTTGTTGCTGGAAGTGGCGCCTGGTATTCTGATGCCGGAGCAGCGCTGACCGAGCTTGTCGACAAAACACACATTCCGATTTTCACAGCCTCCAACGGTCGTGGCGTGGTATCCGATCTGCATCCAAACTGTTTCAGCGGCATGTCCCCGATTCGACCGGGTGCCTCCATACACGCGAGTTTTGGGACAGATCTATTTATCCTCCTTGGATACCGGATAAACCTTTTTTCCATGTTTGGGGACACAATCAACCCGGAAGCCAAACTGGTTCAGGTTGACATTCAACCTGAAGAGATCGGTCGTAACCGACAGATTGATTTACCAATTCACAGCGATATCAAGACTCTGGTTGAGGAGCTGAATCTATTTATCGATAAAAAAGGGAATAGTGAAGCATTGAAGAAACAGTTTGCCGGTTGGAATGATGAGCTGAAACAAGGTGAAGCTGAGACTCTGGCCCAATCCCAACCTTTATGGGAAAGTGATGCCAATCCGATTCATCCACTCAGGCTTTCAAGGGAGATCGATAGTTTTCTGGATCGGGATGATGATATTCTCGTCACCGATGGTGGGGATACGACGGTGTGGATGACCATGACGCGGACCATGCGTAAAGCCGGTCATTTCCTGGAATATGGACTTTTCGGTAGTCTGGGAGGCGGATTGCCAAATGCAAATGCTGCAAAGCTTCTCTATCCGGACAAACGGGTCCTGCTGATCACAGGTGATGGCTCTATGGGATTTAACTTCATGGAGTATGAGCGCGCCATCAAGCGAGGCTTGTCACACGTCACGGTGATTTCCAACGACCAGGGTTGGGGAATGATCCGTCACAGCCAGGTGGTCAAATTAGGTCACTCCATCGACAGTGTCACCCATCTTGGAAACGTTGAATACCATAAGTTTGTTGAAGCCATGGGCGGGGTAGGGTTCCTCGTAACTGAACCCGGGGATATTCGACCGGCTATTGAAGAAGCCTTTGCATCTGGTAAGACAGCCTGTGTGAATGTGATGGTTGACCAGGATGTGATCAGTCCTGGAAGTATGGCACTTGCTCAAGTGGGTGCTTATAAAATGTAAATAAGTTTTAGGCAATGAATCCGGGGTTGAGAGCAGGATTTATTTCTGTTGGATCAAATCCTCTTCCACGGTATTCATTCCCTCGAAAAAGATGTGTCCGGCTTTGATAGCGAACGGGTGCCGGACACCATTCATCAGGATGAAGCTTTTGGAGCGATCCTGACCAGGATTCCCAACATGAGGAAAAGTAACATGAAATCAGCGGTTTTCAGACAAGGGCAGGGCCTAGTTTTCGAAGATCTCCCAATGCTTGAGATCGATGACGATCAGGTTTTGATCAAGGTGGCTAACACCGGATTTTGCGGTTCGGATCATTCGATCGTTGAGGACGGAGGGGCCGCGGACGGTACAGTGCTCGGGCATGAGATGGCAGGTACTGTTGCTGAGATTGGTGCCAGTGTCCAAGGCGTTCAAAAGGGAACCCGCGTCATTTTGCGGCCCACCTATTGTGATAGTTGCCCAGGGTGCCGGAACGGTCGCCCACAGCTATGTTCAAATAACCGTCGCACTATTGGGGTCGGTGACCTCCCGGGTGGGTTTGCGGAATTTGTCAAGGCATATCCGCAGATGCTGATTCCGATACCGGATAATGTAGATTCCCAGAGCGCTGCGTTGGCTGAAGCATATGCGGTCGGTTTACACGCTATTGACCTGACTGGTGCCACGGGTGGCTCCGCCCTGGTCATCGGTGCGGGAACCATTGGCTTGACGGTGGTTAAGCTGCTAAAAGTCAGGGGGTTTAACCCGATCGTTATTTCCGAACCGGTGGCAGAAAAGCGTGATTTGGCCCGAAAGTTTGGTGCGGATATCGTTCTGGATCCTTTGTCAGATAATTTGATGGCCGAGGCCTTTCAGATTAACAGCGGATGTGGCTTTTCATCTGTTTTTGAGTGTTCCGGTCTTAAATCCCAGCTGGCAGTTGCCATCGATCTGGCCGGTCCAGGTGGAAAGGTTTGTCTCCTGAGTGTTCTGCATGAAGATGTTTTGGTGAGCCCGATAAACTTGATGTTCAAGGAGGTTGTGCTGTATTCCTCTTACGGCAACACCCATGCTGAAAACATTCAGTGTCTGAAGTTAATATCTGAAGGCGTATTGGATCCGCTGCCGTTAATCTCTGATTGGTGTACCCTGGACGAGCTTCCAGATGTGTATCGTGACCGTATCAATACCGGTCAAGCGATTAAGGTGATGCTGAAAATCGGCGAAGAATTTTAGCCGGTTGGTAATGAAAGTAAGGGAGATATGTATGTCAGTACAGTTCCAGCTACGATGTAAATACATGCATTATATGGGTATTCATACTCAGGTAGTCTCAACCGTTGAGACGGAAGCGGAAGCCCTGGAATGGGTTGAACACCAGCGAAATGGCGGAAAACGCCCGAAAATGTCCGAGGATGATCCCATTCGTACCTGCCCGATGGTTCGTTGTCCTTTGAAACTTCCTGTGCCCCGCTATTCATACAGGCGAATCGAATCTTGATTAAGTCGAAATCGCGATTTAGTGATCTGACGAAGTCACTGGGAGTTGATCTGTTCCCAAACGGTTTTTTTTTCAAACGCAAGTAAATATAGAGTGGGGAATATCAATGGCGACACCGTTTGACATGAGTTATTTTCTGGCGTTGGGTTTTATCGGCGTCTGCATTTATTTTGGCGTTTTACTCCGTGCCAGGATTCGGTTTTTTCAAAGGTATCTGGTTCCATCATGCATGATCGGTGGGATAGCAGGGATGATCCTGATGAATTTAAAGTTGATCCCGCTGGAAGTCGAACTGTTCCAAGCTATTGCCTACCATTTTTTTATAATTTCATTCATTTCCATTGGGTTGACGCCGCAGTTTAAGCAGCCGGGGCAGAAGGGAAAAAACAAACAGGTTCTCCGGGGCGCAATCTGGATGGGATTGATGAACGGAGGCTCCATGGCGTCCCAGGCGTTAATTGGATGCCTTTTGTTCCTGATTCTCAGTGCCGTCGGGATCAATTTTCCCCTGCAGTTCGCCCTGTTTCTACCGCTGGGTTTCACACAGGGGCCTGGTCAGGCACTGGCAATTGGTAAAGCGTGGGAAGCCACCGGTCTGACCAATGCAATTACCATGGGACTGGCATTTTCGGCGACTGGTTTTCTGTTTGCTTTTTTTGTCGGGATTCCCCTGATTAATTGGGGGATTCAACACGGCTTTTCTACATTGGGAAAGGTTCAGCTGCCCTCTTTTTTCACCAGGGGAACCTACCAGGAAAAGGAGCAGAATGAACCACTGGGAATTCAGACAACCCACGCGGGCAATGTTGATTCACTTGCCTTCCAGGTTTGTACTGTCGCGATCGTTTACATGTTGACATACGGTTTATTTGCGCTAGTGAATAAGATCTTCGGCAAGCTTGACCCTGCCTTCTGGGGCTTTTTCTTCTTCTTCGGCCTTCTGGTCGGTATCCTGTTCAAGGTAATTATGGGCAGGACAGGCAGTGGTCATTTACTGGACAGAGGGTCCCAGATTCGAATCACCGGCTTGAGTGTGGATATTCTGCTAACCGCTACCCTGATTTCAGTGAAGGCCGGTGTTGTTTGGGATTACATTATTCCCCTGGTTATTGTCTGCCTGGTCGGAGGCATCTGGACGACTTTCTATGTGGTTTATTTTGGGCGTCGATCCGGAGAGATGGGATTTGAGCGGATGATCGTCCAGTATGGTGTCAACACCGGAACCGTTTCAACCGGCCTACTCCTTCTTCGGGTGGTGGACCCAGAGTTCAAGACCACTGCTGCCCTAGAAACTGGTCTTTATTCACTGGCTGCCACTCCGTTTATCATAGGTGTCATGGTGGTTATCACTTTCGGTGCTAAATGGGGTTTGACGGTCTATCATCAAATCGGTATCTATTTGGGGATATTTACACTGAGCCTGGTGTTGATGAAATTGTTCGGTTTCTGGAAACAGCGGGTATGGTAGATTAAACTGTTCCAGAAATAACAACTGAATGGAGTGAGATAATGAGAGAAGAAATGAGTTGTGATCCCTTTAGCCTCGAAAAAGCAGTCGGTCATTGTTAAATAATCCGGCAATAAAAACAAAAAACGAAGGAACTAAGATGTATGAAGAGATAAAGGGAAAAACAGCCCTGATTACAGGCTCCGGGAAGCGAAACGGTATCGGGTTCGGCATTGCCGAGCGACTGGCATCAGAGGGCGTAAATGTCGTGATATCTGATCTGGTCATTCCCCAAGAGGCTGACGAGTATGTGGCCTTTGGTACAATGGAGGGAATGCAGAAATTGGTAGCAGAGCTGGAGAAAAACTATTCGATTAAAGCAACCGCAGTAGGGTTAGACGTCTGCGACAGCGAATCGGTTAATGCAGCCATGAAAATGATTGAGGAAAAGTACGGCCAGCTGGACTACCTGTTCAACAATGCCGGTACTGCTATGGGAGCCGGAACACTGGTGCACGAATATGACGAAGCAGCCTGGATTAAAACGGTCGATGTTAACTTTCATGGTGTGTTTCGCGTCTCTAAGGCTGCTGTTAAGCTGATGAAAGGAGGCTCGGGCGCCATTGTCAATATCGCATCCAAGGCCGGGAAATCCCCTGCTCCATTGAACGGCGCATATGCAGCTTCCAAGGCAGCGGTGGTGATGTTGACCAAAGTGATGGCCCTGGAATTGGGACCGGAGAACATTCGTGTCAATGCAGTTTGCCCAGGTTTTATCAAAACGGAGCTGCAGGAAGGGAACATCGCCTTGAAAGCTATGCTGTGGGAGATTGACATCCCCGAAGCGGAAAAGCGAATGTCAGACATGGTTCCGCTGAAGCGTATGGGAAGTATTCAGGAGGTGGCTGACTTGTGTGCTTTCCTGATTTCCGAACGATCCTCCTATATTACGGGACAGGCTCTGAATATCGGTGGTGGGTTGCTGACGGAGATCTGATCCGTTTCAAACCGCCCTGTTATATACATTCTGTAACGGTAACGATCCAGTAGATGCCTTTCACGGCATGTTCTGAGTCATTACCGCTGCGAAACTTTCATAATACCCGGCTCGATCCGGTTTTCTGGTGGAAGATGAAGAGATGAATAAAGAATTATTTTCAAATGCCCGTTGGCATCACATTGCCATTTCTGTCTGTAACATGGAAGCAATGGTGGCATTTTACCGGGATATCCTGGGATTTGAAGTTGAATGGCAGCTAGACCACATTAAAGCTGAAATGATTGATACGATTGTCGGGCTCAAGGATGTTGATGTACACATCGCCATGCTGATCGGATATGGCACTCGGATCGAACTGTTCCAGTATCACCAACCCCTAGGCGAAGAGCAGTCGCACCGGCAGTGTGATTTAGGATATACCCACATCTGCCTACTAGTCGATGATGCCGTAGCACTTCACGAAGCCTTGGTAGCAGAAGGAATAAACTTTGTCTCCCCTCCCGTGAATCATCGCCCTGACGGTTTTTGTTGCTATATGCAGGATCCGGAAGGGAATGTTATTGAGATGCTGACCCGCAAAGACCAATTGTAAAATGATAAGAACTTTTTTCCGGGACGGCCATTGGGCCATTGGGGACGGGTATTGATTTATTGGCATAGATTATTCCATCACCTTGAGTTGCTTTTCTTTCACAATTCTTTCGCCCCGTTTTGCCGACTGACTGGCCGTGGGCTGTGAAATGCCAAGCCGTTTGGAAAGCTCCAGGGTGGTGATGCCAAGTTCCCGTGTTGCCCAGTGACACAACACGCTGCGAGCTTCAACCGTATCCGGATACCTTCCCTGTCGCGTAACGATATCCCGGTCTACGCCCAACAGGGTTGCCACTTGACCCACCAGCCAATCAAAATCATAGCCCTTGGCTTGATAATGGTATCGACGTTCAAGTTGCTGTTGGCAGCTTTCTAAAACCGCCTGAACAAAATTGCCATCCCCCAGGATACGTTCATCTCCTTTAATTCGGTCTTTTGCCCCACGCAACGTTTTGGCGGGAACCCACCCGCCCAGACTCCGTATCAGACCGCCGCCAACCAGTTCAGGCCTTTTCCCAACGCTGACACCTTTTTTGACAAATTTGCCGTATAGACGCCTCGCCTCGGATACCTTTCGCCCGAACATAGACAATACATATTCCGTATTTTGCCAATTATTGTTATATTTGCCCATTAAAGCACTATGCCCTCCATAGGAAAACCCCTTTAAACTTTTATAGTCCGGCACAAGCCCGGCACGTAATGGGTTCAAATGAATGTAACGTACCAACTCCAATAAATAAGGGTCATGCTGGCAAAGAATTGATTTGTATCGATTCTGAAAAAGATGGCCGTGACGACGATGTCGCCGGTTGAATTGGACGGCATAGCTCGTCAAAAGCCTTCTCATTACGGTGGCGATCGGCGTAAGACCGGTACGCATCAAGAGGTGTACATGGTTGGGTATAATTGCCCATGCAAAACAATCGGTATGTGTCTCGATCAGGACTTGACCGAGACGGTTTACAAAAAAATCACGATCGGCATCGTCCCAAAAGATTTTCCGACGTTCAATTCCACGTACGATGATGTGCTGAAGTGCGCCCGCAGCATCAATTCTGGCTTTTCTTGGCATGCAAAAGCAAATAGCAGGTAATTTTAATCATGTCAATCAATATATCAATACCCGTCCCGGATGCCCCCATAGATTTTCTAAGTTTAAAATAATATTGTTCACATGCAGTTAGTGTCCATTTATAATCATTTGACAACAAACTGTTTTGCAATGAGACTGACCATCCATTTACCAATACCCGTTGCCGCCTGTTCTAAAGTTGAGAACCGATCATAAACAGTCCTGACCTCTCTAACCTTATCATTATTGTCGAACTCCCAAGCACACATGGCAGGTAACTCAACGGATTTACCTTTGACATTTGCTTTGATATGATGCTCAAAGAAAGCTTTTTTGTCAGATACGATAATACCGTTTCCTGCGCTTTCAGCAGTCCACGACATCTGGCTATTTTGCCAATTCAGAAACTTTTTAATTTGTTCCTTGCCCACAAATTTTCCAAAAGGTGTAATCCAAACACCGTCATCTGAAAAAAAATCAGCCGCTTCTACACTCTTGCCTTCTTCCATTGCCTTTAAGCAGTTTATCATAAGATTTTCAATTTTAGTCATGTTTTTTTCCTTTCTATAAATTGTTTGTCTTTCTTGAAGATGGCTACTCCTAAGTACAAAGAATATACCTTAAAATATCAGATAGATGAGGCAAAATCATTGATGACGCCGACTGTTAAGTGACAATTATTCTTGAAGTCATCGGTCGCATTAACGTTGAGCAGAGGGATGCGGTGTTAAGCCGCCTTCCTCTCTTTCTGACAATACAAGCCTTGTATCAAATCATCACACCTTTAACCTCTCCACGGTTTCCTCAGCAACGCCCGTAGAAACTTCCAGAACAGGTATTCTATTGACAGTTCCGCCTGCGAGTTGCATCTCAAGAGCGGCTGATGCCAGCGCCTTAGCGTTATCGCACTCTAAGACGGAAACACCTACCATGGTACCTGGGGGAAGCTCGACACCGGGAAAGGGATTTGCCTGACACGAGTATACAGATAAAACCTTATAGCCCTCCGGCGGATTTGATGCCAGTTTATCGATCGCTTTCGCAATTTCGGCCAGCTTATCAATATGATACGTCGTGAAACTTAAAAATTTCATTTTGCACCTCCTACATTGGTTTAAAACACATAGATAGTAAAACCGGTATAACCCCTGGTGTCGGGTCTAAGATTTGTTGCCTGGATATAAGTACGATTGGGTGTTGTGGATGGATTTTCAGCTCCTGACAAAATCAAAAAAGATCCTGTTGGGAGCAAAATAAGCAGATTTTGAGGGGCTTCTCCATAGAATTTATACCTGTTGATAGGTTAAAGTTTAAGGGAAACCAGTATTTATTTCAAGCAAGGGTAAGTATTCAAAGGCCAAGAGCCCGATCCAACGATGAGTAGGAATTGCGAATAAGAATTTAGAAGAAATTACAATAAATGCAAAAATGAGCTTCAGATGAGCATAATGTTAAAATTAAAATACTATGGAAAACCATGAAATGTCAATAAAATTCGAGTGGTGATACATTGAGAATATCCCATAAAATAAGAATTTGCCAAAATCTGTGGCACCTTGTTATAGCACTATGGTGAATTTAGCTTGTGCTTTGGAATGGATATCTACATTCTGTCAAATGTTGAAGTTAAATTATGATATGCCTGATATACGCCTGATTTTTGTGCCTATAGATGCATCGAACCAGATAGACGACCCAACTCTTATCAGGATTCAACAATTCACTCTTTCCTTCAATTTTTTGCCCGCTTTGAAAAAAGGAAGTTTTTTCGGAGCGATCTTTACCTTCTCACCGGTTTTGGGGTTGCGGCCGGTGTAAGACCCGTATTTTTTTACAAAAAAAGAGCAAAACCCACGGATTTCAACTCTTTCCCCTTTTGCCATTGCACTTGCTATTTCGTTAAAAAAAAGACTTACGACCTTTTCAGACTCTGGTTTGGAAAGACCGGTGGAGTTTTTCAGCACCTGGATAAGTTCAAACTTGTTCATACGTTCAATTCTCCTGAAACATGTTTTGATTGAAAAATGACAAAGAGACAATTCGATGAAAGGATAATCAGCCCTGATCCATACTTGAGCTGACAGATGCTACTTTCTGATATTCGAAAACACAAGTTTTGTGATTTTGTTACGTATAGATAGCAGATATCACAACAACTATCGAACTTGTGATAGGTTGGAGTAATCACAGGTTTTGAAAAACATCATATAAAATACTCCAAAAGCCAACAACCCATCCTACAAATACAACCGAAACCCAGATTGTGCCGATCTGAATATAAAGAATATTTACATAGTATGACTTATCTTCTTCTGCTGGTTTGTAGCTCGCAATTTCTTTCAAGCCGCCCGGAAATCTTAAACGAACCTTCGTGATATTTTCTCTGTAACGACGCAAATCTTTTTGGAAGCGAACTAAAATGTATGTCCCAACAGCTGCTAATAAACCGGATATTATAAAGAGGATAATTTGTATAGGCTTCTGGTTCAGCGCTGTTGAGAGCCCAATAATAGCCGCAGCTAAGAGAATCATCGTATAATAAGATATTTGCCATTGTCGATTTTTTGTGTATTTCACATCATCAATCAAAATCTGGTAATAAGAAATCCATTGATCTAATTCAGTAGGCATGTTTCTTATCCCCTTAAATGTCTCTTTGAGTACATCGTGCGTATTCCGCCGCATAGTGACCACTCATTCCGCTCCAAACTGACCACTGATTCCGCTGCATTGTGACCACCCATTCCGCTCTAAACTGACCATCGAT
>Ga0207996_1002007_pt1 | contig 12992 bp, 13 predicted proteins | sample AntAceMetag02UKG_FD_184773 | JGI IMG/M metagenome (GOLD analysis project Ga0207996, IMG submission 184773) | Saline lake microbial communities from Ace Lake, Antarctica - Antarctic Ace Lake Metagenome 02UKG (SPAdes) (version 2) | ecosystem: Environmental > Aquatic > Non-marine Saline and... | reverse complement strand
CTTCCAAAGGCGGCATACTATAATGAGAATTTCCATAATTAACATGACAGGACGGTTCACTCCCATACGGACCCTCCCAACCCAAAACAATTTCATCATTCTCAGGATCGAGTTCGAGAGGAATATTTAGATCTTCTTTTGTGACGACGGTGTACTGATATGGAGGAAAAGCAATGTCATTAAAATAACTAAAACCGGCATTACAATATAGATAGCAAAAACAAAGTGTTGGAGGATCAACATAAGAATTTTTTAACTCGAGATGCCATTCTTCATCGATCCATTGTAATTCGTATGCGTAAGGACCTGGAATTATAATATTGGCATAGCTTAAAGAGACACTTATTAAAAAAAATAGTACAAGTAAATATTTCATGGTTGCCTTCCTTTGTAATTTTTAAAAAATCATTGAGACACTCTATAAAAGTTCTCTTAATGATTTTTTCTTGTTGTTCTGATAATTTATGATTAATTTTCTCTAATAACTCTAAACCTAAAATGACTTTTTGATTGATTTATGTCAAATAAAAAAAAATTGCAAAGTTGCAAAGTTGCAAAGTGCCAAAGTTACAAAGTAGTAAAGAGCAAAGTATCTGAATGCTAAAACCAACTACTCGACTCGGAAGTTGCTGGTCGGAGAATTGGAACGAGAAAAAGATTTCCAAGTTTTGTTAACTCATCCTAACCTTCTCTTTAAAAAGAAAGAGAAGGAACTAAACGGTAGAAAATCTTTTCTTCCCAATCTTCCTGCTTTTCTCCAACTCCCCTCTATTAAACTGAAGAGAGGGGTCGGGGGTGAGTTTTACTTCCTCAATGCTGCTTTTGAGAATCTACTTTCAGGAATTTCTACATCAAACTCGATAGAATCGATGATAAATTCTGTGCCTTTACCTTTTTTCAGAACATCTTTAAAAACCATATTTTTAGGATACCAGCGTTTCCCGATCTTGAAGACTTCATTTATCTCTGTAGTTTTAAGCAGTTTGCCGCTTTTCCCAAAACGCTCCTCCCGCAGGGGAAGAAACCTTTGCTTATCTATCCACACCTTTTTGGTTTGATAAGCAGCATTTTCCTCTTTGGCTGTTAGAAGAACGATCCAGCAATCTCTTTCAATAACAATTTCTTCACCTGTAACTTCGGCATTATAGATTTTGATCAGTTCATTTTCTTCCATCATATCTTCATAGGAGAGGTCGGAACCCATCATAGATTGACGCAGCATATGACCGGATATTTGAATGGTTCTATCTGAAGCTGGATTGTAGATCCACAGTTTGTCTTCCAGCTTTAGCATCTTGGTTCCTGCATCCCTGGGTGGTGAAAGATATTCGGAAAAAGACCTGTTTTCACCTTCTGCCCAGGATTTTATCTCCATTGTTCTGCTTCCTCTTCTACCGTGAACTATCATCCGTGAGGTCGAGACGGCATTCCTGGAATACATATTATCATCTACTTTTTGGATGAGTTCATTCCCATCGGGAAATTCAGCAAAAAGAGTAATTGCAATTAATAGTAATACGATTATAAATATCTTTTTCATGTTTCCAACTCCTTGAATAGTTGTGCTGTATTTCTTTTATAAATTCCAATGCCGGAAAAGATCGCTCCAACAGCAGAAGCAACAACACCCGGTAAAAAACCAATGTAATAACTTGCTGGAGTTACTTGTGCTCTCATTGTAGCACTCATTATTACTTTTGAATCTTTCAACATTGAAGACATGTCGATTCCATAGTATTGGAGGAAATATGAAAATACAAGCCCAATAGCTGTTCCAATAATTGTTGCCGCAATTCCAATTAAAATAGATTCCAATATCAATGATCGGTAGATGTGTCCTTTACTTTCTCCAATAGCCAGTCTCACTCCTATCTCTCCGTAACGCCGGATCCCGTTCATAAGACCGGAATTCCACAACACGATTGACATTATGAAAATGAAGAAAAATATGAATATTCCCATTCTCTCATCCATAGCAGTGAGCAGGAATTCCATCTGTCCTTGTGCCCTCAAGGGAAGCATAATTTCAGAAAATTCATCATCTTCATTACTGTATGTTTTATTGAATATTGCAGAGATCTCAAAAGTAGCATCCTCATCATATTTGGGTAGGAAGCCAAGAATTTCACTGGCAGAATCTTCCATATCCAGAAATAAGCGCACGTCAGCGATATCTACGATCACAGCTCCGCGATCCATAGCCTGAATGCCAAACCGAACCATACCGCTTACCGTGAAATTATGCATTGCCATCGAGCCATACATTGTGCTTCCGATGATCGTTACCTTGTCATTAATATTTATTCCAAGTTTTTCTGCAACTTCCTGGCTGATCAATATTTCACCCTGTTTAGATGGAAGATTTCCATTTGAAAGAGCTTCCATTAGATTCAGAAGATCTCGTTCGTAGGAATCGGTGAAAAGGTCGACTCCAAAACCGATCACTTCGCCCTGACTTAATGTTTCTCCACTTTCATCTGGTAGATCCAGCAAACCACCGAAATAGATTCGCGGCTGCCAATGCATCTGGGGATATTCATTGTTAAGAACGTCAATTTTCTCAGTCACGCTCATCAATCCCAGATCGTAAGGTTTTTGATCGATCATTTCATTGTAAGCTCTGGTTACAATTTTCACGTGTCCTGTCTCAAAACGGGCATTTTCTGCGATCATCATTATCTCATAACCATTTATCCAACTGTAAAAAAGAACGGTTAACATCACTCCTGCAGCAATGATCAGAATGGGGAAGAAGCTCCTGGTGCGATCCCGCATGAGTCCTTTTGCTAGGAATTTTAACATAATTCTATCCTTTTATAATTTCTGTTGGTTCAATCGTCCCGATTGAACCATTCGTTTCTCTTTAACACCGTCTCGGTGTAATTTATGAACCATTTCTATTTCTCTATCGAGACGATTGGGTTCAAACATTTCATTCAATCTGGTCCCCGATTTAATCGGGGATTGAACGAACGAACAGTCACTCCTTGCAGGAGAGGGTTGGAGTGAGGTTTTCACTTCGTCATCTTTCCGCGCAGGGCATCGGTTGGTTTTAGTTTCGCTATCTTTCTGGTGGGAAGAAAACTCACAATAGTAACAGTTATCAAAATTAATACAATTGTTCCAACAACCAGCTTCCAGCCATAAACCGGATATAGTGCATCATCCAAACCGCTCAAACCCCATTCCTTTGCATCCATTCCAATTTGCATTCCTACTTTTTCAAAATGTTTCAATAAGGGAATTCCATATACGGCACCCATCAAAATTGCCAGTACTGCGTGAAGAATACCTTCCAGCGTAAATAATTGAATAATTTTCGGGCGTGTCATTCCCAGTGCCATCATTGTACCCATTTCTTTGCGGCGCCGGAAAATGGAAAGTATCTGTGTATCGAAAATCGCCAGCATAGCCAGGAACAACATAAGAAAATACATTATAGATGAACCGATAGTTTTTGCCTTGATCATGTTCGTAAGATCTATTAACAGGAAATCCAGATCCTTATAATGCCAGCCGGAAAATTCTTTTCTATACATCTCATCTTTTATCGTGATGATTGTTGCTTGATCCGGTAAACCAAGCATTTCCTGCAGAGTTTGTAGAGATATCCAGATCTGATTACTCTCTACGGTGATCACAGTAGTAGAAAAAACGTGAGCAACTTTTATATCGCGAGCATCATAAACTCCGTTTTTATCACGCCAGCGCAGTACGATATAATCTCCTCCTTTGATATTCAAGTTATCTGCAAATCCGGAACCGATAATACAATTTATCTCACCATCAGGGTCTGCTAAATATTTGGTTGGAAGTTCTATCAGACTCTGATCCGGGGCGATTCCTTTGAGCACAATGTTTCGCATTCTTCCTTCGGGATAGATTGTAGCAGGAGAAAGCAGAATTGAAATTGCTTCTCCTTCTTCTATCAGCTTTTGCAGATCTTCGGGGATCGCTGCGTGGCTGTCTTCCAATGTAAATGGATCGTACGGATCATAAGTTTCCTGCCAGTATTGTCCACCTGCAAAATCCCAGTTCTTCATTTCACGGGAAGCATCTTCCTGCCAACCCATAAAGAATCCCTGTAAGGCTATTATAACAAAGTAGGAAAGCGAGAGGATGAAGATATTCAGCCAGGTTCGCAAGCCGGCTCCCATGATATTTTTATAAGCAAGTTTGAAGATCATCTGTTCTCCTTTGTTTGTAGTTGGTTCAATCGTCCCGATTGAACCATTAGTTTTTTCAATAACACCGTCTCGGTGTGATTAATAAACCACTTCTATTTTCCCGACCGGGACGGTCGGTCTCAAACATTTCATTCAATCGAGACGATTGAACGGACAAATAATTAGAAAGATCATGATCAACCTCCGTTCACTATTTCGTCTTTAAGGGTTCTGCATAATTCAATTTCAAACTCACCCTCGGTCCCTCTCTCCAAAAAGAGGGATGACTTCATTTTCCCCTTCTCTTTGCAAGAGAAGGGGTTAGGGGATGAGTTGAATAATTGGATTTTCTGATTTTTTCTCATTATTCTCAAAAACACCTAATTATGCAGAACTCATTATTTCGTCTTTATCAACTTTGCCATCGAGAAGGGTGATCTTCCGTTTTAAATAGGAAATTACTTTCTCATCATGAGTAGAGAATAAAAATGTTGTTCCCAGATCTTCGTTGATCTTTTCCATAGTCTTTAATATATGATGTGAATTTTCTGCATCTAAATTGGCAGTTGGTTCGTCTGCCAATACCAAATCGGGTTTTTTCACAATTGCTCTGGCAATTGCCACACGCTGACATTCTCCTCCTGAAAGTTGGGCAGGACGGGATTTTACCTTATCGGAAAGACCAACCCACTCGAGTGCATCGAGTACCGCTTTTTTCCTTTTTTCAGCAGACATTCCCAACAGGATTAAAGGAAATTCCACATTTTCAAAAACAGTGTAAACCGGCAATAGATTGTAAGTTTGGAAAATAAACCCAATGTGTTGACTGCGAAGTTTCGCAGCTTTTTTGGATGATAGTTTCCGAATAGAATTTCCCATTACGTTCACATCACCTTCACTTTGTGTGTCCAGCGAACCGATGATGTTTAAGAGCGTTGTTTTCCCTGAACCACTGGGTCCTACAATGCCGGTGAATTCTCCTTTTTTAAATTCCAGGTCAATATCCCGAAGGGCTGTGAATTTTCCACCCCCAATAGGATAGTGTTTGGTCATTTTTACGATTTTGATTAGATTCATTTTTTACCTCTTTTTTTTAGCCGCTAAGGACGCTAAGAATCACTAAGTTTTTTATTTCGACTCGAGAGTAAAGCATCGAGTCGAGAGGATACAATTTTTCATCTTCGTGTTCCTTCGTGCTCTTCGTGGCTCATTTTCTTTCCTAAAAACTATACCCGATCATCATCTTTACTGATTTACCATCATTTGAAATTTGGTCTGGATTAAAGCTATCAACTTCCGGATTCCAGGAAAGATTCAGGTAAATGCTCAAATGATCGTAGATTCTTTGATAGGAAACAAACCTGTACCAGTTTTCATTTTCCCAGTTATAAACTATCATTGCCACGATACTATCAAATAATCCGATGGGATAATTAAACGAGACGACAGATGATTCTGCTTTATAACTGCTTTCAAGAGGATCACCTTCCGACTGTGAATAAATAAAATACTCTCCCAGGATATGAATTCCATTTCCAAGAAGGATTGTATAATCCGCTCCGAGCGTAAGAAATTTTTCCCAATTTTGATTAAATGTATTTTCGCTGTATTTAGCTACTACTGCTTCCATCCATAATCCAATTTCAAAATCCCAGCGTGCATCGAATCCGAACCTGCTTTCAAGAGTATTATCATTTTCAAGTTCTCTGTGATGATAGGAAAAAGCAGCTTCACAGAATTCGAACGGATATTGGATCCTGCCACCAAACTCGAAGCTTTCTTCTTTTGATGGGAATACTTCCAATCCTTTAAGTTCATTTTCTGCATAAATACCCCAGAGCCAGATATTGGCATTGTTCAGGAAATAATATCTAAAAAGAGCTGCCTGAACACCTCCGGTTTCTTCCTGCGGATCACGCGGATCGATAGTATCAAACCATTTGAGAGAGCGAAGAAGCTGAGCATGACCAAAATTTATCTTCTGTAAACCAACACGTGCTTCAAACTGACTGCCAGAATATCTCATCCAGCCCCGATAAATTTCTGCATCCTTTTCTTCAAAATGAGTAGAATCATTTTTAATGTATTGGTAAGATAGATCTGCTATTATTTCACTGTCTATCTTGAATTTTTTCTTTTGGATGATATTCATCGAAATAGTTGGCTTATATTGAATTCCAAGATGATATTGCTGTGAACTGGATTTTTCATAAATAGATGCAGAACTCCAGAAGTCGTTTTTCAAATTAAAAACATCTGCCTGGATTTGAGAGCAGAATAAGATCATTAAACAGAATACTTTAACTTTCATTATATTTTTCCATAATTGCATTAACGATTTCTTCATCAAATATTTCTATTGAACCTTCCGGTGCGCCTAAAATTCTTTGAATAGATGTTTGATACAGATCAAAATGCTTTTTCATTTCCTCTATATTTTCGGGATTTTCATTTAGACTCATCATAAGCTTTGCATTGTATTCCCCCAGGGAAGTTCCGTAAAGAAGGATGATACGGGCAGTTGCTTCCGGAAATTCTATATCGAATGAACCTTCCTTCTTTCCCTGTTCAAAAATTTTACTCATCAAAGGGATCATGATATCAACGGAGCGATTGTTCATTTTATGTCGCAGCAAAAGGTTTTTATCATTATAAAGCGCATTTACAATGGTTTTAATTATATCGATATTTTCTGCTTTATACATACCTGCCTGACGGTAGAATTCGTTTAATTTGCTAATTGCGTCCAAAGAATTATCATTCACCACTAATTCCAATTTTGAAATGATTTCTTTGGTAAACTCTTCCACGATGTTATCGAGCAGGTCTTCTTTGGATTTGAAGTAATGATAAAAAGTTCCTTTGGAAATCCCGATGGTTTCAATGATAAAATTTACGGAAGTATTTGCATATCCGTTTTGATAGAAGAGCACTCTGGCAGTATCCATTATTTCTTTTTTCCTTTCTGCATATTCTTTCACGATTCTCATCATTTATCTCCTGAACATTCATCAATAAACTAAACCATTAGTCTATACCGACCGTCGGTCTATTAAAATATTTTTATGATCTATCCGTCAAGATTTTTTTTTATCCCCCTTTAGAAGGGGGAACAAAAGGGGGTTTACTCTTTCATTTTTCAACCTCCAAACACATTTTATTTCATACTGTTAACTTATTAAATCCTTGACACATTTCTCCAATTTCTCATTTCTTTCAAGGTTTTGAAACTCAACATTGATGATATTGTAAAATGTTAATATCGGAAATGATTTGAAAGAAATGTTAATATAGCCTACCGGTCTTGATGTTGACAAGCTGGAGAGATATAAATTCATTCTTTTGAGGGCAATATGAAAGAAATCGCTTTACAAACTGTTCTAGGATTAGTTCTATTAGTAATCAGTTGGAAAAGTACCGCATTCAAAAACCATCATTTCTGGCATTTTGCTGTTGCCGTTTTAGTAATAGGTGTTGCAATCTTTAACGGTTGTAATCTAAATATCAAGAATTCAGAGATTACAACACTTAGTGATCAGCTGGTTTCAGTTCGAAAAGAAAACGCAGATTTAAAACAAGGGCAACATGTCTTAAATGCAAAGATAGATACATTGTCTAATCGCTTCACACCAATCGAAGATTATTTAACTTTTGCATATCCAGGCAAGGATATAGATGAAGCCTTAGGGATGATGAGAGCATATATTGAATCAACATCCCAAAGAGTTACTACGATAGAAGATGGCTCGAAACAAAGAATAATAACAGCCGAACAAGAAAGGATCTTAATTGATAGTTTATTCCTGATTAAAGAATTGAGCAAAATATACATTTCATATGATGCAAGTGATTTAGAAAGTAGAAATTATGGATCACAATTTTATTCAGCTATAAATAAAGTAGATTTAGATATTGATACATGGCTAATTAACCATATGGAAACTTCACATCCAAAAGGTATAATAATATTGTCAAAGTCTGCAGAATCAGACATTTTACAAGATAAAATTTCGAAAGTATTTTTTAAAGCTAACATTAATCATAAATGTGAACGAGGAAATATTAATGACGATTTTGATATTAACATAAAAATTGGACCAAATTAAATAGTTTAATGACGTCTTATACGAAGCCAATATTTCATTATCTTTGAACGTGACAATAAGCGCAGCTATAATGGATTGTTTGGTGAGTTGAATAAAAAGAAGCTCGATTAAAAAATCGAGCTTCTTTTTTTAAGATGAACAAATAAGTCTATACTACTGAAACTTGAACGGCTCTCATGCCTTTATCAGTTTTTTCAGTTTCAAACTGTACTTCTGCACCTTCAGGTAGTGATTTATAACCATCACCTATAATACTTGAGTGATGAACGAAATAATCCTTTCCATCTTCAGATGAAATGAATCCAAATCCTTTTTGTTCATTAAACCACTTTACTGTGCCTTGAGACATACTAAACTCCTTGATTTTTTTATGGGATAAATCCCATGCGAAAAAGTCTAAATACTGCTATGTATATTCCCTATAATTAAATTGGGTAAAATAATAGAAGAATTAATTACACTTAATCATTGTGTGCCAGATGATTTTTCGCTAATTTATTGTCAACCTGTTAATTTTTTATAGTAATTAGTTTGGCATTATTTCACATACACTGTTTTAATGTTAACAAATTCCTTTATTCCGTAATGCGAAAGTTCTCTGCCAAAGCCGCTTTTTCAACAGCAGCAGTTGCATGTAAAAAAGTTGTATCAAAAATAGGAATGTCCACATCTTCTTGTTTGATGAGAAGAGGAATCTCGGTACAACCTAAAATAATTCCTTCAGCACCTTTTTGGATAAGGCTATTTATAATCGAAATAAATTCTTTTTTTGATGATTTTTGAATTTTTCCCAAAGCCAATTCATTGAATATCACATTTTGAATCAGGTTTCTTTCTGAAGCAGCAGGAGTAATTGCATCTATTTCGAAATTACTTTTCAGTCTGTCTTTGTAAAAGCTCTTCTCCATTGTTGTTGTCGTTCCTAATAGCCCAACCTTTTTTACACCTGATTTCTGAATTTCCTTTCCAGTTACATCGATAATATTCAAAATGGGAATGTTGATATTGTTTTGAACCTGTTCATAAACTATATGTAAAGTGTTTGCACAAATCAGCAGAAAATCTGCTTCAGCTTTTTCGAGTTTTAATGCGATTTGAGTGATGAATTCAGCTAACTTTTTATTGTCTCCTTTTATTTGAATTAGTTCTTCAAAATCTAAAGAATACAATAATATTTTTGCAGAATGGTTTTTTCCCAGTTTTTCTCTTACAGTTTCGTTTATTATCTTGTAATAAAGCTGAGTGGATTCCCAGGTTGTTCCACCTATTAGTCCGATTGTTTTCATTTTTCTTTCTTAGCAAATAGAATTGCTATTCCTTTAACAATCAGCAAACTGAACAGTAATGTCGGCAAGATTTCCGGTTTAATACTTATCACAAATTCATGAATATAACCCAAAATTCCAATCCCCAGAATTGGAATTCCATCTGAAAAACGTCTTGAAATCATATTCAACTCCTTTTTTGGTTTGAGAATGATTCTGCATAATAAGAAATGTATGTCTTTCTGAGGACATCTTCGAAGAATTTTCTTACGAAGAATCTCATTTTGAGCGGAGATCCTTCGATGGAAAAGCAAGAAGAATTTCTCCAGTCTTCGCTCGCTTCGACTTGGCAAGCAGGATGACAAAACACTCAATTTTGAAGAACTCATTAAAGTCAACCGTTGTAAAGATCAACCTGCATTCGCAAAATTTTAAATCAAACACTCAGTCAGATTTTAATCCGGCAACTGACTGAAACCTGACACGGTTTTATTAGAATAAAAATAAAAAATTAATCAATAATTAAATCCGCAATCAAGCTCGATTGTATTACATAACGGACAAAACTAATGAATATATAAAAATCTCTTTATACTCTTTTTAGGAGTTTTTTCAAATTCTTCAGGATAAAGTTCAATCTTGGCAACAGTCATATATTTTGGAAAATGATTATTCATCAATCTGAGATTTTCCTTCATTTTCATATCTAATTTCTGTTCATCGATTCCTGTAGTATCTACAGCTTCCAAATCCGGATAGACCAAAGCGACCAATTGTTTATTTCGTTCAATCACAATAGATTCCTGAACATAAGGAAGATTATTGAGAAATGCTTCAATTTCTTCCGGATAGATATTTTGTCCTGAAGAACTTAAAATCATACTTTTACATCTGCCTTTGATGAATATCGTATTTTCCTTATCAATGATTCCCAGGTCACCTGTTCGCAACCATCCATTTTCCAAAGCATTTTGGGTAGCTTCAGCATTTTTATAATAGCCAAACATCACATTCTCGCCGCTGACCATTATTTCACCCACAATATTATATTGGTCTTTAGAATCAATTTTTACTTGCATCCGATCCACGATTTTTCCGCAGGAACCTTTTTTAAATTCATTCCAATCAGTATAGCTTATTAAAGGTCCGCATTCAGTCATTCCATATCCGATAGTATATTTGAATTTAATTTTTCTAAGAAATGTTTCCACTTCATTGTTTAATGCAGCTCCACCAATCACGATTTCATAGAAATTTCCACCGAAAAATGCAGTTAATTTTGCATTTATTTTCTGGTTAATTCTTTTCTCGATAAAAGGAATTTTCATTAGAATCTTAATGAGTGTTTTATTCAATGTTGGTTTGATTTGCTTTTTGTAAATTTTTTCAATAACCAGTGGAACCGTTAAAATCAATCTTGGTTTGATTTCGCTAAAAGCTTTAATCAAGATTTTTGGAGAAGGAATTTTTCCCAGAAAAGTAATATGACATCCAATTATGAAAGGATAGAGAAATTCAAAAACGCAGCCAAAAACATGAGCAATCGGCAAGAAGGAAACGATATTATTTCCAGCATTCAAAGGCATATTTGAACGAGCGAAAACGATGTTGGAAGCCAGGCTGTTATGAGGAAGCATCACACCTTTGGAAAAACCTGTAGTTCCTGAAGTATAAATAATTGCAGCTAATTTATCATTAGGAATTTCCTCCAAAACGAAATTTTCAGCATTAAGTTCATTATCAAATTTTTCCAGATATCGTTCTTTAGCTTTCTGAACAATTTGCAGCATATTTTTCTTCTTTTGAAAAAGGATAGAAAAATCATTCAGGGAAATTACTGCTTCTAAATTAGGCATATTTGAATCATCCAAATTTTCATAAAGACTATCTTCGGAAAAGAAAAAAATCGAATCGGAATGATTGACAATATGATGCACATCATCCGGTTTGAAGTCTGGTAGGATAGGAACGATAATAGCTCCGTAGGTGACTGTTGCCAGATAAGTGATTGCCCAGTTCACGGAGTTTTTTCCTAAGATCGAAATTTTATCATCTTTTTTGATATGACTCTTCTGAAATATATGGTGTAAATATAAGATTTTATCAGCAATTTGAGAGTAATTTAATGTATCACTTTTATAATTGGAAAAGGCTGGTAAATCCCAATTTGCTTTGATGCTGTTTTCTAAGAATCTAACTAAGTTTTCTTTAAGCATAACTCCTCCATTAATAAAAAATAATTTACTTTTTTGTAAAAAGCTGAATATTATTAAATTAAGATTAGAACGACCTGCTGGTCGATAAGACACTCGCCCTGGCAGAACGATTTACAAGAATCTGATTTCACGAAAAATCATAAATTCCCAAGCTTAAATCCAGCTCTCCAAGAATAATCATTTAAATCTGAAAAATCTACAAAATCCGATTCAACATCTTTGACGAATCTTTTACTCAAGCCAAATTCAATGTGAAAAATATCAGTCATACTTAAAACTACGTGAGCACCCGGTTCAACAATAAAAAAGTGATCGTATTTCCCGCATTTCAGTCCACCATAACCAAGAAGAGAATAAACTGAAAAATGAATCAATTCGTCAGGGAAAAAAATATATTCCAATTCCAAACCACCGTAATTCATAACTGTTTTATTGGTTTGTACTTTAATTTTAGTAAGCTGTGAGTAATATCCCAGTCCTACAACATAACGTCTGTTACCCATCCAGCCAATTCTTCCACCCAGAGAAAATGCAATATTATTAGCAATAGTAGTTAACTGAGCAACAGGTCCCAGAAACCAGCCGTGCTCTACATAATAAAATGATGGAAAGATTCCGAAAGTCTTTTCATCACTGATAAAAATACTTCCTTTTGCAAACAGGGGTGTTAGAAATAAACTGATGAGGAAAATTAAAAATATTTTACGCATTTTTTATCCTACCTGATTTCTTTTGTCAGATTTATTTTATTTGAAAAAATGTGCAAGTCATTTGAGATTTTTTCCTTTTTCATTTTAAAATGTTCGATTACACCGAACATAGTTTGTGATTTTTCAACAACTTCGTAACCGAGTTTTTTATAAAAAAATACAGCATTTTTTCGAGCATTCAAGATAATTGATTTTGCACCTTTTTCTGTCAATTTTTTCTCTAAAGCTTTCAGTATTTGAATTCCAACTCCTTTTCCCTGAAAACCTTCTTCCACAGCCATATAGCGTATTTGTGCTTCAGTTTGGGAATTAAAATGTCCTCGTCCGCAACCAACAATTTTATCGTTAATACAAGCGATAATGTGAATGCTCTGATCTTCTTTATCATCTTTTTCGCTACCAACAGGTTGATTCCAGGGTTGACGTAAAATCCTCCAACGAAGGTTATAGTATCGTTCGAATTCTTCTTTTGTTACAGGTTCTCTAATTTTTATGTCGAGTTTTGTCATTCATGTTTTCCTTTTCAATA
>Ga0207996_1002006_pt1 | contig 12994 bp, 12 predicted proteins | sample AntAceMetag02UKG_FD_184773 | JGI IMG/M metagenome (GOLD analysis project Ga0207996, IMG submission 184773) | Saline lake microbial communities from Ace Lake, Antarctica - Antarctic Ace Lake Metagenome 02UKG (SPAdes) (version 2) | ecosystem: Environmental > Aquatic > Non-marine Saline and... | reverse complement strand
GTGCGCGCCTTGGGCCGCAGCGAGCACCCGCTGGTGATCGTGTTCTATTTCCCCCTGGTGGCCTTGCCGCTGAGCCTGCCGGTGCTCTGGATCGATCCGGTGCTGCCCACCGCCGTGGAACTGGGCTGGCTGCTGGCGGTGGGACTGTTCACCCAACTGGGCCAGCTCGCCCTCACCCGGGGCCTGATGGCCCTACCGGCCGCCCGCGCCACCGCCGTGAGCTATGTGCAGGTGCCGCTGGCAGCCCTGTGGGGCGTGCTCTGGTTCGGGGAGTTAGTGGCTCCAGGCACCTTGATGGCGGCCGTTCTGGTGTTGATGGCCACGTTGCTGAGCTTGCGCAGGCAGCGGGCGGCATAGGAGGCCTGGCCTGCAGCGAGAGGTTGGGTGGTGGAAGGTTCTCTATGGGGCGAAGCAGGGCTTGGTCTGAGCGAATCAGGACAACGACAACAGCAACAAAGAACTACGGAGATATAGAGCAACGAAGGCCAAAGAAAACCAAGAACAATGACAAATAAAAATCTGAGCAGAGAACAAGATGTTGGATATTCTTCGCAACCAGTCAATCCTCTTGTTGATAGACTCGCAAAGATTCAATGCATCGACTATCTCGCCAAAGAAATATTTCCCAATGAGAATATTTTGACGGCCATCAATACATTTATCAGGCAGCCAACTCGCATAGAGCGACGAACCGACACGTGGGTCCTGAACTCGCGAGAATCATCTCAGGCTCGACTCAGGCCCGTCCTTCCTTGCCGGGATCCAAACCATCACAATGGCCTCAGCGCCAAAACTTTTGAAGCCACCGATATGTAGCGAGAGGAACAAGTGGTTCACAGAACCGTGAACCACGACTAAGCTGAAGAAGCGTGCATCAAAAACAGTGATACCACAAGGGTTTTGATCCCATTTCCCCGATGCTGCAGGCTTGGTTCGCAGAAGACCAAGTCGGACAGAGAGCGGTTCACAGAATCATCCAATAACAAGTTGATTTGTCCGCGTTTTCACGGTTGTATCGGGTGCGTAGACTATTTGCGCGGCAAATTAACTTGTCGCTCGAGCAGACACCGCCTGCTAGCCGAACGTCGTTCGGCAGAACGGCGGTGCGGCTCAGCTCCTTGTTCGGTGGATCGGTACAGGCCATAGAATCTTTAGCAATTTGTTGCTAGTAGCGCCGAATGGACGCACTCTTTGAATTCCTGATTAAAAACTCAGGGGCACTATCAGTTTTGTTTAGTGCGGCAGTAACGGTGGCCACAGTTGTATACGCCATTCTGACTTGGAAGTTAGTCACAGAAACCAGGCTTTTGCGGGAAGCCCAAACAGAGCCTCGCATTGAGATTACGGCTCAGCCATTTGAGACTGCCTTTAATCTGCTACGGCTCCAAGTACGAAATACAGGGTTTGGTCCAGCTCAGAGATTACGATTTCGGATCAAGGTGATTAATGGTGGTGAGCCAGCCCTGAGAATGCTTAGTGAGTTGACCAAGCCTAACTTCTTCGAGAAGGGAATTGAGTATTTTGGCCCTAGTCAAGAGAGGTTCTCGGCATTCACGAACATGACTGTTGACTTCAATGCAAAAGTGGTTGCAGTCTTTGAGGTTTGGATGAGGTATGAAAGTGCTACAGGAAAACGATATGAGGCAACGACTGTTATTGACATGGCTGAATGGAAAGGGGCGCAGCAGCTTGGAACTCCAAGTATCCACAAGATTGCAAATAGCATCGACAGGATTCAGCGAGACATTGGTCATTTAGCGTCAGGCTTTCGCCGTCTCGGAATTAATGTATACACCCAGGATGATCGCGATCAAGAGAATGATGAACTGCGCCAACGGTTTGAGGATGAGCGGCGTAAATCAAATGAAACGCAGGATCTGCCTCTTGGGCTTCATGAACCCACCGAACAACCAGATACAGAAGACGGGCCGCCATAGCTTTTAGCAAGTACGCTGGTTACCTGCCCGCTTCTGATCTGGAGCGTTGGAAGGAGAAGGATCTGTCAAAGAAGGGATCCGTTCCCGACGAGCAAACCCTATGCTCCCAACAAAGAAAAGCCCACTTATGACGAACTTTCAATCAGCCCTGAGCAAATCCCGTCTTGTTTGGGGTCGAAAAATCCATTATTAAGCCTGGTGATCTCGACGGCGGTGAAATCATCTATGACGCCCCCCTCTGCGAGAAAAGTTGACGTCTCTCTATCTCGACGTCTTTCACCACTAGGGGGCTTCATGGAGCAGTTCAATGCATCGTTACAGCGAGGCCGTCAAGGCTGACGTGAAGAAGGCGGATGAGCCCACCGCACAGATGGTCATCAATCACAAAGAAAACCCGGCAGTGAAGGCCAGATTCGGGACTCGGTTTATACACCACTCAATGGGTCACGTCCGAGACATACATATCATAGTTAATAAACATATAGATTATGCCGATGAACAAGCCGCAATGCACTACAGAGAAGCTCAGTAGCATCCACCACAATGGGTCGCTAGCAAAAGAAGAACTTGCAAGTCTGACACCTTTAGTCATCGAAGGCGCACTGCGTGCCTCTGTTGTTTGGCTGGATATACTAATCAGATAACCCCTTTGTTGCTCGTGCAGCTGGCTCGCAAGTTTCAACGAGCAGATATAGTGAATCGACTGGAAGAAGCTAAGAGTTGCCGGTAAAAGCAGAAGTTGTTGGACAAAGTGAAATGAGTCTTTTCCGCCGGCGTATACGAGAACTGCCCCAACAACAGCAAAGTAGTACGAATTCACTCTTAGCACCAGCCCTAAATAAAATCTGTATAGATCGACGAATTCGATGCTCGGCTTTGTTGAGTAGCCTTTGTAACACGACAAGTCACTCATCCGAAATCAACTATCGGTATGGATACTATCCTGATATCCACTTGGAGGACTATCCCGTACTGCAACAATTACTTAATATTGCGAGCCTGAAGCTGCAGGAGGTGTGAAGAGAAGCCATGGCTGCTGAAGCAAAGGACGCCAGCACCAAGCGGGGTGCAGACAAGTTCCCGCTTTCCTCAACGAAAGGGCTGGTCACAGCCTCAACAGCAACCCCCCAGCAGAATTCAACCGCCCTTGACCCACCCCGCATCCTGCGGCCAACTGAGCCCAGCACCTCCACCAGCAATCTCAAGGCCCCGGGCTCTACGCGAAAGGGGTGGCAGTTCGCAGGTGATGGGGCCGGCACCGATGGCCCTAAATGCGGCCATCTACCCGGTGTCAACTACGTAGGCGTCCCAGTCTGGAATCGCTGCGAAGGAGAAGGATTCAACCTTAGTCACCTTCACGTGCATGGGATGACCGGCCTCATCGATAGAGAGGTCGACGACAATCGGAGCCTTGTTCTCTGAGCCCCGACCTCCCTTGCCAACATTGCGTTTTCCTCCCAAGTAAGCATCATCAAGTTGAACCTTTCTCAGCCGTAGATAGGAGACCTCTCGCTCACTCATCGCTTGTATAAGCTTGTTATGTACCAACCACGCAGTGCGGTAGTTGATTCCAAGCTTTCGCTTCAGAGAGAGTGATGAAATGCCTGTTTTGGCGTCCCCTAAAATAGATGGCCTGGAACCAATTTGTCAGCGGCAACTTCGTGGCCTCCATGATCGTCCCTTCGGTGGCTGTTGTCTGATGGCGACAGCTTCGACATTGATATCGGCTGTGGCGACGCACACCTCTGATGAGGCCATGGTCAATGGCTCCACAACGTGGGCAGCGGAATCCACCAGGCCAACGAGCATGTTCCAGAGCGGACTCGCATTGCTTCTCATTGCCGTAGAGCTCAAGGAACTGCGACAATTACATTCCAGCTTAGAAGTGGACCCGGCTGATCGGCATGACACCAACCCTAATAAATGTCTACCAGCCTTGCTCTGGAGGATCGCCTGCGGGGCTTGGTGCCTAATCCAGAGGTATCTTGTACTGGCGCTAAAATGTCCAAGCTTCTAAAAACTCGCATGGAGCAAGTCTGGCACTAGAACATTCTCGATTATCAGCAAGGGGAAATGGGAGGTTTTACCAATAATTTCCCTTCCACCCTCGCCGAACACCATCGCATCGTCGGTAAACTGTATGAGCCTTTGGAAGTTTGTGATCCATTGGAAGCGTAGATCACTGGAAAGAAGCAGGACAGCCGCCGTTGTCTGGAGGCAGTCCTGAATAAAGCTCTGTCACCAGCTATGTCAGAAGCGGCTTAGCCCTTCGGCGGGAAAGGATCGTTGCCGTAGCTGTCTCGATCTCTGATCAGACCGTTTGGACGATGGATGATGACGTCGCTCGCCTTGTTCCGGGCAATCTGCTCAGCCCGCTGCCTTGCCTCTTCCTGAGTAGGGAGGCTGCGAACGGTGTAGCGGGTGTTGCCCTCTCCCTTGACGGCCCAGCCGTCGGGGCGCTTGACAACGTGTTGATGCTTGGCCATAATCACTTATCCGAATTAGTAATAGTGTACTGGAGTTTATTGGGATTGCAAGGCCTCTGCGGCGGTCCATTCCAGTAGCCACTGGGCGAAGAGCCTTGCTCATCTTTTGATGCCAACCTTGATGAATTTATTCAGGGCTCAGTTGCTGCGCCCTGCTAGATTCGTGATTCAGGCTTATTCACTGAGCAAAGGCACCTTCCAACATCACCATTCACCTGAGCCGCCGCCCTGAGTTCAGGCTGTAGCCATGAGTTTAGTGCGACCAGGTGATGGTGGGCGTTAGCCATGCCAATAGGATAACAAAATCTTCTCTTGACAAGCAAGCGCAATTAGTGTATTTTGGTAAAAAGCTTCAGACTCATGAAATTTCTAAATCTTTTGAACCAAGAAAAAACCAATGTTGTTATTGAATCTTCTGGCGCTTCTACAGTAAGTATTCTTGAAACTCTCCTAAGCCCTGAGGGGAAAAAAGAGCTGAACGATATGGCCGAATTCGCCGGGCAGCACAATTTACGGCATCCTCGTCTCTGAAAATATTTATCGCTTTATCTGTCTTTGGTAAGTGCCATTCAACTCGCTTCTATTGCCGCTAGTTGGAGGATTTCTTTTCATTTCTTTCTGGAATAAAACTAAGTATAATGCAAAAAGGTCGAACGGACAAAGGCTAATACTCGAATCTGCCTTGTGGGGCACACTCTTATTTGGAGTTGCTTACGGAATAGTTCGATACCTAAGCTGGATGTATCCAGCGGTCTATTCGATATGGCATTACTTGATGCCGTATCCACAGCTAGGAGCTCCCATTGGGTCATTGTTGATCGGTGCATGTCTTCCATTTATCCTTAATGTATTTTGGGATGAGAAAGAGCAGAACACTAAAAGCTACACAGGATTTTCCGATTATTTTGGCCTTCTATTCTTTAGAGCACAACTCAAGAAAAAGCCTGTAATGATTACTCTTCGTAACGGAAAAGTATACATAGGCCTAATCCATGGCTGCAACACTCCTGGCAAACATGACGGAGGAGGGTCAATATACATACAGCCCGCGTTAAGCGGATACAGGCGTCATGTCAGCCATGAGATGCACATTACAACCGATTACACCGCAGTACTTCAAAGTATTACGGTCAATATAGAAAAAGAACGCCTAAAGCATGATGAAACCCTGCAAATTATAAATAGTAAGCAACTCGCAAATAAGGAGAAGGATTATCTCATGCAACCCAAGGAGAAGTTGAAAACCGAACTCAAACAACTCAGGGAGAAGGAGAAGACCCATCGAAAGCAACTGAGTGAGAAAGAGAAAGCCGCTGAAGCAAGGCTTAATGACTTGAAGCTGGCAGTATCAGTTTCAGATATAGTTTCCGCTGTGGTCTTTGATAAGTCTGTCTATGGGCAGTTTAATCCCATGTCTAAATCCTAGTTTGTTGCGTAATGAGAATAGGCTGCATCGTGAACTAATCTATCTTCTCGCAATTAAGGCATAGGCGACTGGAATTCATCTATAGAGCCAGATGGCTAACAATGCCATCCACCAGAGCCGCCACCATGAGGAGTTGGATTTAGCGATAAGCACCCTGCGGCCAGGTGATGGCAAGCGTTGAACCAAGCCGCTGCGCGGCAGATTCAACAGCCTACAGACACGCTCATTGCTTTACTCTTTGCTGTTCCGATACATCTTCAGAGGCAGTTTGCGTACTCACTACGCAATCCATTCAAAGCCATCTACAATCTTGATGAAGCCGTCTAAGCCATGGAGCAAGTACTTCTGCTTACAGATTGCGTCAATCATGAAGAAAATCTGAAAACCGGTCTGACTTATCTGCAGTAGGCGCCGACCACCAAGGGCCTCTGGAGTTGAGGGCTTGTTCAACTTCGGATAAGATCGTGGCTGCGCACGATCTATCCATATTCGTTAGCCGGATAGAGAGACTTTTCAAAGGTTGCCAGAGTATTAGCTTGGCACAATCGTGCGATCAAGAACCAACCCCTACTTGCCAGTGGCACCAATGCCACTAAAGTTGAACCAGCTACGGCAAGCTTCAAGGGCGCAATGAAACTCTTGCTCGATACCAACGCGATAATTCCCGCAGAACCAGTCAGCCCTGAAAATATTGAATCACAGTCACCAGTCGTAGCCGATCTACTTCGTCTAATTGCTGAGGGCAAGCATCAGCATTATATTCATCCAGTCTCTATTGAGGAGCTAGAGGGAGATCAGACATCTTCCAGGAGAGAAGCGAGAAGAATTCTCGTCTCAAAGTATCCTCGATTGCCTGCACCACCAAAAACAATCCACGAATCAATCTTAGATAAGCTATCTGATCTACCGCAAAACAATCACGAGCAGGCTGATTGCTTGCTTCTGACGTGCGTAGTCGTAGATGCGGTTGATTACCTTGTAACTGAAGACAGGGGAATTCACAGGAAAGCCAGGCAATTGGACATTGCGGAGAGAGTCTTATCAATTTCTGAGGCGGTTGCTGCTCTACGAGGCCTGCTAGAAAAGATCCCTAGCCCACCACCAGCAGTTGACAGAGTCTTTTGCCATGAGATTAACGAAAGTGATCGAATATTTGAAACGTTAAGACTAGACTATCAGGAGTTTAACGAATGGCTGAAAAAATGCAAACGTGAACACAGGCCAGCCTGGATAATCAAGGTGCATGGTGGATTGTATGCGGGGATTTGCATAATGAAGGCAGAGACAGAGAGCGAGTATGGCCTCAAGTGTCCAACACTAAAGATCTGCACTTTTAAGGTAAGCGATCAGCATAGAGGGCGCCGCTATGGCGAATTACTTCTCAAAGCTGTATTTGACTACATATCAAGCAATCACATTAGATCCACATACCTAACCGTTTTTGACCATCACAGCGAGCTTGTGAGTTTGCTTGAAGCGTTTGGATTTCAGCAAACTGCCGTGAATCCCAATGGGGAATCAGTAATGGCCAAACAGTTCCAAAGTAATGAGCTTGAGATCGAAGCTCTCTCATGTCTAGATGCTCATATTCGCTACGGACCACCCTTCATTAAGCTTAGTGGCAATAAGGTGTTTATTGTTCCGATTAAACCACAGTGGCACGCATTGTTATTCCCCGAGCTTACGGATCAAACATCTCTGTTTGCTGGAACATACCCATTCGGCAACAGCATAATGAAAGCTTATCTTTGCAACTCGAATACTAGAAGAATTAGCCCTGGGGACATCCTTTTATTTTATCAGTCGAATAGCGCCAAATCAGTTTCTCCTCTTGGTGTAGTTGAAAAAACGCTGGTCTCGTCTGAGGGATCAGAGATCCAGCGCTTTGTCGGCAAGCGGACAGTCTTTAGCGCTTCAGATATAACTGCGATGTGTAGAGGTGGGAAAGAGACCCTAGCAATCCTCTTCCGACAAGACCGCAACTTAATCCCACCTATGACGCTTGATACACTTAGACAGGCGGGCTTGCTGAACGGACCTCCCATGTCTATAGTAGAAGTCAAGGAACCAGGAATCTCATGGCTCTCTGTCAAGATCCCTCAGTCGCCTTGATGTCCATTCACCCAGAGTATGCCAATAAGATTCTCAATGGATCTAAGAAAGTAGAGTTTCGCAAGTGGATGTTCAGCAATGCACCCTCTATTGTAGTCATTTACTCTACGTCTCCGGTCTCTCAGGTGGTTGGATATTTCACTGTAGATGGAATAGATGCCTCAGATCCAGCAAGCCTTTGGGGCATGTACAAGGAAGTTGCGGGTATCAAGCGCAGAGATTTTAATGATTACTTTAAAGGCGCTGAGCGAGGGATCGCAATTAGGGTTGGTAAAGTTCATGAGCTATTAACGCCTTTGCGGATTGAAGAGCTTATTGGATCTAAACGACCTCCACAGAGCTTTAGATATCTAGATTCTGATCTCTGCTCTCAAATATTAACATCTAATATTGCCTCGGCTTAGGTCTATGTTGCGCTGCGCAGCCAGCAGAAGCAGCATGACCGAATTCATTTATGTCAGACTCGATAAATCTTAGTTGTGTGATTTCTCCTCTCCTGTGATTTGTGCTGTGATTACCGGCTAACATCAAGATTCAGCGGACGGGCGTAATGATTCCTTGAATGCACACACAGCGCATCCCGCCTCAGATCTTGAGCGTCAGACACATAACAACTTCCGACACCCTGCCTGCTTCTCTCCTCCAATCCGCCCAACCCTGTGTGCACCGCCTTGCCACACCCCCTAGGAGCACACCATCTCCGTTAAGCCTTGCCCAGCGCGTAACCCTGCTGGCATCCTGAGGGGACAGAACTCCTCCGCCCGTTGACCTACGCCGCTGAAAGCCCGCAGAGCGACGCCGGCAGCAACGATGACCTCCACGACGATTTCCTCGGCGCCCTCGAAGCCCTGGGCGGATCAGCGGGCAACGGCCGCCTGCGGGAAACGCTGGAGTGGGACGAAGCCAGTTACGAAGCGGTGAAGGGCGACCTGCTCAGTCGTCGGCTGATCGTGCCCGGCCGTGGCAGGGGTGGTTCGGTGGCCCTGGCGGATGGGTCTGCGGGAGAAGCCTCCAGCAACGGCCAGGGCGCCAGTTCTGCCCCCTCCCGCCATGCCCCGAACGGTTCCCGCGCCGCCGCCCCCAGCTCGTTTGAGCAGGCGTTCCGCGCCATCGACGACTGCCTGCGCAAGGAGGCCGGCTGCGGCACCGAGCTCGACTACACCGAGCAGACCTCCTGGCTGCTGTTCCTCAAGTACCTCGACGGGCTCGAAGACGACAAGGCCGCCGTGACCGCATTGGAGGGCCGCAGCTATACGCCGATCCTCGATAAGCCCTACCGCTGGAACAGCTGGGCGGCACCGAAGAACGCCAGCGGCCAGCTCGACCACCACGCCGCCCTCACGGGCGACGACCTGCGCGACTTCGTGAACCAGCGCCTGTTCCCCTACCTGGAGCGCTTCAAGCAGAGCGCCAGCGGGCCGAACACGATCGACTACAAGATCGGTGAGATCTTCGGCGAACTGCGCAACAAGATCAGCAGCGGCTACAACCTGCGCGAGATCATCGATGTGATCGATGGCCTGCGCTTCCGCTCCCAGGCCGAGAAACATGAGCTCTCGATGCTCTACGAGGAAAAGATCAAGCGGATGGGAAACGCCGGCCGGAATGGTGGGGAGTACTACACCCCAAGGCCGCTGATTCGCGCCGTGATCCAGGTGGTGAATCCAACGATCGGGGAAACGGTCTGCGATCCAGCGGTGGGCTCAGCCGGGTTTCTGTGCGAGGCCTTTGATTTCATGCGCCGCCGCGGCGAGCTCTCCACCGCCGATCTCGAAACCCTTCAGACACGCACCTTCATTGGCAAGGAGAAGAAGAGCCTCGCCTATGTGATCGCGATCATGAACATGATCCTGCACGGCATCGAAGCACCCAACATCCTTCACACCAACACGCTCGCCGAGAACCTCGCCGATGTGCAGGAAAAGGATCGCTTCCATGTGATCGTTGCCAATCCGCCCTTCGGCGGCAAAGAGCGCAAGGAAGTGCAGCAGAACTTCCCGATCCGCACCGGCGAAACCGCCTTCCTGTTTCTCCAGCATTTCATCCGCGTGCTCAAGGCAGGCGGGCGCGCCGGCATCGTGATCAAGAACACCTTCCTCTCCAACACCGACAACGCTTCGGTGAGCCTGCGCCAGAAACTGCTCGAAGAATGCAACCTCCACACCGTTCTCGACTGCCCCGGCGGCACCTTTCAAGGAGCGGGCGTGAAGACCGTGGTGCTGTTCTTCGAAAAAGGCGCGCCCACCCGCAAGGTGTGGTTCTACCAGCTCGACCCCGGCCGCAACCTGGGCAAGACCAACCCACTCAATGACGCCGACCTCGCTGAGTTCATCGCGCTGCAAAAAACCAAAGCCGACTCGCCCAAAAGCTGGAGCGTGGACTTGGCGGCCATCGACCCGAACACGTTTGATCTGTCGGCCAAGAACCCCAACGGCGGCGAGGCCATCGCCCATCGCAGCCCGCTGGAGATCATGGAGGAGATTGCGGCGCTGGACGCCGAGAGCGCGGAAGTGTTGGGCAACATCAGGGCGTTGCTATGAAGAAGGGGTGGGAAATTAAGAAGCTGGACGACGTTTGCCAGACTGGTTCTGGCGGCACGCCGTTGAGTTCACGCAAAGAGTATTACGACAACGGCACAATTCCTTGGTTACTCAGCGGCGAGGTCAGCCAAGGCGAAGTCCGCGCTGCGACCAAGTTCATCACCAAGCAAGGACTAGAAAACTCGGCTGCACGACTCTTCCCGAGGGATACCGTTCTCGTTGCGATGTATGGCGCGACTGCGGGACAAGTTGGGATACTCCGTTTTGAAGCAGCTACGAATCAGGCCGTTTGTGGAATCCTGCCCAACAAGCTCTTTGTCCCCGAGTTTCTTTTCTATTACTTTCTCGCGAAGAAGGACGACTTGGTTGCGCAGGCTGCCGGAAACGCGCAGCCGAACATATCGCAGATTAAAATCAGGAACACCGAAGTTCCCCTCCCCCCGCTGGCCGAACAACAGCGGATCGTCGGCCTGCTCGACGAAGCGTTTGAGGGCCTCGCCACCGCCAAAGCCAACGCCGAAAAGAACCTCCAAAACGCCCGCGCCCTCTTCGAAAGCAACCTCCAATCCGTCTTCACCCAGCGGGGCCCAGGGTGGGTAAATCGGCAGCTTTCCTCGCTCTGCGTCGAGATAACCGTGGGCCACGTCGGTTCGATGAAGACGGAATACAAGGCAAGCGGCATCCCTTTCCTTCGTTCGCAGAATATCTGCCCGTTTGAGGTTTCGATGGAGAACGCGATGTACATTGACGAGGCATTCCATCGTGCTCTCAAGAAATCTCAACTGCGCCCCGGCGACCTTGCTATTGTGAGAACTGGCTATCCGGGAACTGCGGCCGTCATTCCGCAAGAGTTGCCGGATTCAAATTGTAGCGACTTGGTGATCGTCCGCCCGAGCCATGAAGTGAATCCACATTTCCTCGCCGCATTTTTCAACTCTGCTTTCGGAAAGCAGCTTGTCTTAGGTAAAATTGTCGGAGCGGCACAGAAGCATTTCAACATTACAGCGGCCAAGGAAGTGATGCTCCATGTTCCACCAATTCCAGAGCAGGGCATCATCGTCGCGATGGTCGAAGACCTCCGCGAAGAAACCCAACACCTCGCTCGTGTTTATGAACGAAAGCTCGCCGCGCTGGCTGCGTTGAAGAAGTCGCTGCTGCACCAGGCCTTCAGCGGCGAGCTCTGAGCCATGGCGTGCGGCCCCAGCTTCTCCTTCGCTGCCGTAACCGATGCCGTGACTGACCACCCACTTCAGAAGCGCGGTGATAGCGGGGCGGAGGTGTCACGGTGAATCCATTCAACCGGTTCTAGAATGGCCACAAAACAGGGGGAGCGCATGTCGATTGATCTTTCCGGCGTCGTGCTTGACGCTCTCACTGTGTCGGAAAAGGTGCGTCTTCTTGAGCAGGTCTGGCAAAGCCTCTGCAGCCATCCGGCGGATGTCTCCTCACCTGAATGGCACGCTGAGGTGCTGCGGGAACGCAGCGATAGATTGACAGATGGCAGGGCTACGCGGATCCCATGGGCTGAGGCCAAGGCCCAGCTTCAGCAACTCGGTGGATGATCATCAACATCTCTTCAGATGCTCTGAGAGATCTGGAGCAGGGATTCTGGTTTTACGAGCAGCAGGCTTCGGGTTTTGGGGGCTATTTCCGTAGCTGTTTGCTGGCCGATATCGAATCTCTGGCCTACTACGGAGGGATTCACGGGCTTGCCCATGGTTTTCATCGAGCGCCGACGACTTGACCGTGGTCGCTGTTCTCGATGCCCGCAGGGATCCTCTCTGGACGCGTCAGCGTCTTGGTTGACGCCACCGTAGGCATTGATGTGGGCGGCGCCCGCAAGGGCTTCCATGCCGTTGCCCTCACCGGCGCCGCCTATGCCGGCCAGTTGGTCATCGCTGATGTCCAGGAACTCGCCTATTGGTGCCGCTCGGTGGTGCGCGCCAGCGTGATCGCCATTGATGCCCCCTGCCGCTGGAGCGCGGATGGCTGCAGCCGCCCCGCCGAACGGCAGCTGATGGCCGAGCGGATCCCATGCTTCTCCAGCCCCAGCCGCCAGCGGGCGATCGAGCACCCAACGAACTACTACGGCTGGATGCTGCGCGCCGAAGCGCTCTACCAAGCCCTGGTGCCCAGCCATCCCTTGCTCACTGCTTTGCCCGCAGGCGGAACGCGCCGCTGCTTCGAATCCTTTCCCCACGCCATCACCTGGCAGCTGCACAAGGCCCTCGGGCTTCCCCCTCCCCAGGCGCGCCGCAAAGTCCAGGAACGCCGGGCTCTGCTGCAACGGCTCGGCCTCGATTGCCGCCCGTTCACCAACATCGACTGGATCGATGCGGCCCTCTGTGCCGTCGCCGCCCAGCAGCTCGCGATCGGTGGCGAGTGCCGGGTCGACGGCGAACCCGTCGGCGGTGCGCTGATCGTGCCCAGCGGCCCACCAGCTCAGGCCAAAAACGCCCATTAGGATCGAGAAATGGACATCAAGCGTCACGG
>Ga0207996_1001999_pt1 | contig 13034 bp, 3 predicted proteins | sample AntAceMetag02UKG_FD_184773 | JGI IMG/M metagenome (GOLD analysis project Ga0207996, IMG submission 184773) | Saline lake microbial communities from Ace Lake, Antarctica - Antarctic Ace Lake Metagenome 02UKG (SPAdes) (version 2) | ecosystem: Environmental > Aquatic > Non-marine Saline and Alkaline... | reverse complement strand
GGAAGGAGGGGAGATTACAGAAGGTTTAGTTCTGAAATTGCACGGGATATTGATGAATGGGATCAGGGAGGATGCGGGGAATTACCGCCGCCACGCAGTCCGGATCGTAGGATCGAATGTTCCGACAACTAACTACCTGAAAGTCCCAGTCCTTATGACGAACATCATGAAAGATACAGTTTGGGGTGAAAAGGATGTGATCGGATTTGCAGCCCGCATCCACAGCAGGTTCGAGCAGATACATCCCTTTTCCGATGGGAACGGCAGGATAGGGCGTCTCCTCCTCGTCGCAATTCTATTGAAGAAAGGTTTTGCCCCGGCGGTAATTGCTCAGGAAAAACGCCGGTTCTATATCCTTTACTTAAACCAATCTCAGATTAAGGACGACCACAGCCGTCTCGAAGATTTAGTCTGTGACGGTATAATGGCCGGCTATGACCTACTCTCATAAACTAAACTATTGGAAGCAGTGTTTTTAGTTGATAAATAGCCAATAAATCCGCGATGATCGAGTTCAAACTGGCGGACATTGGAGCTACCAAGAGGTAGGCATTGCAAAACCGTCATAGGCGGAGATCCAACGCCTTCTTTGTTTATAAGGACATCAAGATCTGTCATAAGATAGTATCTAATAGAGACTTCCCCTTTTGTATAGCTCACACTATGGATAAGCTGACTCATAAGACATCTCTTATCATATGGATTGTTTATCTTTTCCCGCCCCTGCGCGCCCGCTGTCGCTTCAATAGCGGGTTACAATGGCGCGCTTCTACCCTAACAGGAATATTTATTGAAAGGCTTTGGGGATTTTTTGCAGGCGGTCGCCCCGCGACGCGACCGCCTGCATTATATGATGTTGGATTATTCATTCAGAAAAATATTCGTTTGTGTAATGAAATATTCTTTTTGAAAAAATTACTCTTTTTACAATCCTTTTTCTTAAATGTATGCTTATATCTCCTTCTAATGTAGGTATTTAGCAATATCACTATTGACAAAACCGATTTTATAGTTTACAATATCGATGTATATAATGATAAGTAATGTGTTGGGAGTAGGATATTTATATTAGTTTTTATATTTTTATCCTATGTCCTGATATAATTTTTATAAAAAGGAAATTTTTCTTGCGAGAATGCAAGAAAAGAAAATGTCTTTGTGTCTATAGAACCAAGAGGGATTAATGAAAAGTGACGTAAAACACATATGATCACAGATGAAATAAACGTGGATTAGCGCAGATATAACAGGACTCCTCGGAGGTATCTACCTTTTAAGGGGAGATCCTTCGATTCCCCGATTTATCGGGGGACCGAAGGATGACATTTGGGAAAGAAAGAGAAAAAGATGGAATTATGAACACAAAGAGCCCTTTGGGTGTGAAGAAAAAACATAACAAGGCACTTATCAAAGTTATCGCTCTTGCGGTAACGATTGCGTTCCTCTGCCAGAATGTTGTCTGGGCAAATCCTAATTCTTTTACAAACGGCGAGCGACGAGTTACAAATAAGAAACTTGCCCCGAAATCTCAGGTGAAAAAAGTCTATGAAGCGTATGAAAGACAAAAGAAACAAAATGAATTGAAAGGTACCCCTAAAGAAGAGAAAGAGGCGAGAGAGTTAAAGGAACAGAGCGAACTCGCTAAAGTTAAGCCTTCGAAGTTTAAGCGAAGTAGGCCTGAGGAAAAAAGGATTGAGAGGATAAAGAAGGAGTATGAGCAGAGGTTTTATCCTATGACTGAGACACGTTTTGATGATTTACCTAAGGAGACGCGAGAGATCCTCATTTGTGTTGGGATATCTGATGATTTTGTAAAACTTATAAGGGTCTCAGGTAAATCCGCGGGATATATATTAGAAAGCGGCTTGCCTGCCATAAAAAAAGCATTTGGCATAAGGTTTGTCAAAAAATACTGGAAGAATATAGTAAGTCAATTAACCAGGCTTTGCAGTAGCACTACGAGCGATAACCTCGAGGATATTTTAAACCTTCTTCTAGATGAAACATACCTTTTGATCTTAAAGAAGAAGAAGGCTGATTTCTTTATGCATTTTAAATTTTATAATACCGTTATTCAAGAAAGCGGACATTTTCCGTTTCCGCGTTCTGCTCTGGAAGGGGTAGTAGCGGGTGTAAGAGAAAACGATGTAAATGTATCTTTAGACAGTGAAGAGCAAAGGTTAATTCTTGATTTTATTGCCGTAAGCTATAATTTTTTTCCTAAAAATTTTATTTTTTATAAGGAAAAAAAAGAAATTGAGGATTCGATAAAACAATATCCTCTGGCTGACGGACATGTGCATTTTAGCGGTTCAATACCTCCTCACTTTTTATGGAAGAAGTTATTGGAGTTGGATGAGAAGGAGATAGAAAGTATAGATTGGAAAGATATAAATACCAAGTTGACGAGGATATATAAGAAAGAGGTAGATTTAAAAGCTATTGTAGATGAGGGAAAGAGAATTTTCAGGGATAAGACGGATAGGGAAGGTAAAAAAATTTCCACTGAAGAAGTAGAAAAGAGATTGCAGGAATTGAGGAGGATTTTTACTGGTTTTATCCAGTATGACCCATCTAAGGGTGAAGGGAATTTAGGGGATTATATTGATCTATATTCTGTGGCAAAGAATTTGGTGGAGGGGCTTTCCGAAAATAATCCTGAGTTTATAAGAGAGATGGCCACGGGGATTGCTATGAAGGGGTACGAGGATGGTTTAAGGTTGTTAGAACTTCGTACTAGTTTGCCTACAGATGAAGACGAGGTGGAACTTTACCGGAGGATTTTTGAAAAACTCAATTATATTAAGGAAGGATTGCAGGATGCTGAGAGAGATGTTAACTCGCGATTGGGGGAAAATGAGATAGGTCTTGAGACAAAGATTGTCATAACGCTAGAGAAAAACAAAGAAACGGAGACTAGTTTAACGCAGACCAAAGTGCTGCTGAAAATTTTGGAAGATCACCCCCAACTGCGTGAATATGTGGTAGGTGTTGATGTGGCTAATAAGGAACAGTTGAAGGTCCCCACGCAATTTATCGAGCACTTTGAGCTTATTGAGGAATACAATAAAAGGCTGGGTATAGAAGGAGAACCAAAGTTAGGTTTAACATACCATGTGGGAGAGGATTTTAGTGATACATCCATAGAAAGCGCGATAAGGCATGTCCATGATGCGATAAACCTGGGGATAGGGAGAATCGGTCATGGGTTGGTGCTGGGGATCGATGTTGAGCAATTTAGGGGCAAAGAAAGTGAAGAACATCTAAGTGAGAGGATTTTCCAGATTTATTATGACCTTAAATGCGTAAGGTTTGATGCGATTGGATTAAAGAGAGTTGGGTTGGATATAAAGACGGATAAGCTCAAGAAGGAATTGCAAGGATACAGTAAAAAATATGAAGATGTAAGGGCAGTTGCAGACCAGATTAATTTAATTTTAGATAATAATGAGTTAGATAAGGAAAAAGAAAAACAACTTTTTGCAGCTTTCCATGAAATGAGGGATTCGGATGAGTATGCCCCTGTAACTATAAAATATAACTCCAAGAGATGCTGGGAGTTGATAAAACGCCAAAATTATGTTCTTAATAAGGTAATTGAAAAAGTGGTTGCAATTGAGTTTAATCCTACTTCCAACGTTCTTATTGGTCCCATCCGGTCTTATGCAGAACATCCTATAGGGAGAATTATTGATTATATGTATCCTACAACTGAATTCAGGAATGGCCTAGCCGGCCAAAGGCCGATTGTTACTATAAATACAGATTCTCCAGGTACATTCGGCATTAACATTGTCGAAGAATATAAAAGAATTGTTGTGGCTCTAAAGCTTAGCAAGCAAGATATATTGAGATTGATTATTAACTCTTTTAAGTATAGATTCAGCGGTTATCCATTACGTTATTTTGAAGCAATTGAACGTAAATTAGACACGCAAATAGAAAAGAAATTCGAGGGATATCAGATCGCGCAGACTCAGTTTGGGAATGTTCAACTTGCTATTGCTTCAGAGACTGCCAAAAACATTATAAAGATGCGTAAAGAGAAAAAAACATTTCCTACCACGTTTATTCTTCCTCCCGATATTTTGGTGGGAGGATATAACTACGCAGACATAGAATTTGTGATGTATTTCTTTGCATTTGTTGTTGGAAAGGGACTAAAGATAAACCTTGTTCTTACCGTCAAACAAGAAATTGCCTTGAGAGAATATCTAAAACAGTCAATGTTCGGAATAGATTTTAAATCGTCTGATTGGAAGAAATATCGAAAAAAGTGGATTAAAAATTTGGCCAAGGCGAGGGGGCGAGAAGCGGAGGATCCCGCTGTATCAGAAGAGATCAAGGTTATAGAAAAGGGTATTCAGGCTGCTCATGAAGCGCTTGCTGTGCGCAATCTGGATGGGACACCCAAAACAATTGATGATTATATAAATTTTTATCCTCTAAAGGAAGGCAAGGCATGGGTAACTATGATGGATGTTGAAAACCCTGAAATCCCTTTAGGTCAACTTGAAATAAAACAACGTAAAAACAAACCTGAATTTGTGATTAAAGACTTTGCGCGCGCTAAAGAGGTAGATGGAGAATACGTATTTATAAGGATACGAAATCCTGTTACTGCTGGGCTGGAAGTAGATTATACGAGGCCTTGTGTTCTCCCTGAAAAAATTCCTTTTGAAGCAAGAAAAGCAGTATCAGCGAAAAACCGGCCGCGTTTTGGGTATACCGTTTTAGCTAGAAATAATGGGTTTGATGGTAAAGGCGAGGTATCAAGCTTTATTATCTGGGTCGAGGGAAAAGGTATATTAGTAGATCCTTCATTGTCCGCTGTTAAGAAGTTGGAGCAATTAGGCCTTACGAAGGATGATGTTCCTTACGTAATCCTTACACATAACCATGCTGACCATGACAGAGGCCTGTTAAAATGGTTATTTGCCGGTAAAAAGGTGAAGTTTTTGACTTCTCATCCTGTATATTTTAGTTTTTTGAAAAAGGCGAAAGCGCTCTTAAAAGAAGATATTGATGGTGAATATGCGGACTTTATACCTCTTTTAGATAATATGGAAAATGAAATTTTACTTCCAAGTGGAGAAAAAATGATTATTCAAATCCGTCTTAATTTACATCCCATCCCCACTATTGGTTTAAAATTCAATTATGAGCATGAAGGTCAGGTATATAGGATAGGATTTTCAGGGGATCATCTTTTTAGCACCGACGAGAATGAAAAGATAAAGGAGTACATACAGAATATGAAGGATCTGGGATTAAGCGAAGAGCAAATTTCCAGTATAATGCATAACCTCTGGTATTTTTTCTGGGATGAAAGTGGGGAACTCTTAGTGGATGCCCTTCTGCAGGAAGCTGGATCGGAGAAGGAAGGGCTTTACTCTATTCATACTACATCTGATACCCTTAAAGAGGTGTTGACGGAGGATACAATAGAAAAGATAGCCTTGTATCATAAGGCCGAGGGGAAATTTCCGGTAGAAGGATTTAATGATGTTAAATCGGGGGAGACTGTGACTGTTTTACCCTCCGATGAACAACTTCTTAAGGATTATAGAATGCAGATGGTGAGTTTGGTATCTCTATTTTCGGATATGAACAAGGAAGACGTAGCGTGGATTTTAGAAGAAGGGACTGATAGAAACTACAATCAGGATGATGTATTGATTAAGCAGGGGACTTCTATAGAAGAAATTATTAGGGATCCGGAGAAGGGGGTTTTTTATATTATTTTGGAAGGAGATGTAGTAGTGGAAAAGAAGGATGGCCAGTTCGTGACTAGGATTGGTAAAGGAGCCTGTGTAGGGGAATGGGCGCTCATTTCAGGTCAACCAAGGGCGGCAAATATTAAGGCAGGAGATGGATTGAAGGTATTGGAATTAACAATTAGTCAGTTTGAGGCGTTAATAAAGAAATATCCTAAATTAGAAGAAAGGATTTTTAAGGGGAGAGAACATCTTCCTTTTCTTCAGAAACTGCGGCGTAGTTATCAAGAAAATAATCCTTTTAAGGAACTTGGCGGTAATGTATTAATGGATTTAGCCTGTAAGGTGGAGCCTATCTCAATAAAAGATGGGACGAAGATTATTAAGCAGGGAGAGAAAGGCGATGACCTCTATTTGATTAAAAGCGGCAGCGTTAGTGTATTTATAAAAAAGAGAGGTGAGATAGATATTCTTTCTGAAGGCGGCTTTTTTGGCGAAATTGCTATGTTGAGTAAGAAAGGTATTAGGACAGCAACGGTTGTAGCCCACGGAGATGTAGAACTTTTTAGAATTTCCAGGAATCAATTTGATAAGATTCTGAAAAACTGGCCGGATTTTGGAAGGGAAATGAAGCAAGCGGCAAGAGAAAGAATGGAAAGATCGGGTGAATCTCTCAAATCCCTCATCGTACCGGTTGTAATAAAGGGTGCTACGGAGGAATTACTAACACCTCAACGTAAAGAGCTTCATATTGAACCAAAGGGAGTAGTAGAAATAGAAAGCGCAGCATAATTCATTCCTACCTATTTTATTTGCTACGTTCCATACTCTACTATATAAATGGTAACAGTAGCTACCATTTATTCAACCGATGAACTGTGTAAAAAAGAAGTTTTAAGCTGATACTCATCCAACTATAGAGCAAATACCGCAACCGACCGGCAATGCTTGAAAAATTAAGACGGGTTTGATGTAAGAAATTCTTCAGTTAATGGAGAGGTGAAGGGGTCACACCTATTCATTTAGAAAAATATTCGTTTGTGTAATGAAATATTCTTTTTGAAAAAATTACTCTTTCTGTAATCCTTTTTCTTAAATGTATGCTTATATCTCCTTCTCATGTAGATATTTAGCGATATCCCTATTGACAAAACTGTATTTATAGTTTACAATATCGATGTATATAATGATAAGTAATGTGTTGGGAGTAGGATATTTATATTAGTTTTTATATTTTTATCCTATGTCCTGATATAATCTTTATAAAAAGGAAATTTTTCTTGCGAGAATGTAAGAAAAGAAAATGTCTTTGTGTCTATATGACTATAAATGAAGAGGTTTAGATACAAGGATGTGCTGCATCTTCTATAAATGAAATGGGTTTTGGAGAAAGAATGAAAAGTAAAGTAATACATAAAAGGGTATTTATAAAGATTATCGCCCTTGCGGTAACGATTATATTTCTATGCCAGAATGTTGTTTTGGCAAATCCTAATTTTTTTACAAGCGGTGAGCGACGAGTTACAAGTAATAAACTTGCCCCGAAATCTCAGGTTAAAGAAGTCTGTGAAGCGCTTGAAAGACAAATGAAACAAAAAGAATTGAAAGGCACACCGGAAGAAGAGAAAGACGCGAGAGAGTTTTTAGCGGAAAAGCTTAAGATTGAACAGCTTGATATGGAGTATGGAAATATTGATATTCAACAGCTCGATAAAGAGTTTGAAAGCATAATAAAAATCTATGGTTATAAGCCTTTTAAAGATTTGTATTTATCAGCGGGAGAAAACATCAGGAATTTATTTCAGTTTGGCCTGCCGGCAGTAAAGAAAACCTTTACAGAAAAAGAATTAAAAGAATACTGGCCTGATCTTGTAGAATTGGGAAAGGCAGCGGGAGAAAACAGCTGGAATTTATTTGCGCATGGCCTGCCGGCAGTAAAGAAAACCTTTACGGATGAAGAATTTAAAGAATACTGGCCTGATCTTGTAGAATTAGGAAAGACAGCAGGAGAAAAGAGCGGGTATTTATTTGCGCATGGCCTGCCGGCAGTAAAGAAAACCTTTACGGATGAAGAATTTAAAGAATACTGGCCTGATCTTGTAAAATTAGGAATTACAGTAGGAGAAAAGAGCGGGGCTTTATTTACGCGTGGCCTACCAGCAGTAAAGACACTCATAACAAATAGAGATTCATTGGTAAAGATCGGCAATGATCTGCTTAAAATATTCCAAGTATGCGCGGGTGCAGAAACAAATATAGCAGTTGCTTTAGGAGGACTAACTCCGCTTATAGAAAAATACCCCTTATCATGGAATAATTTTATTAAACCTGTTGTCTATAACCAGACAGTTGGTGCATACCTCTGTTTTCAGGAAGTGAAAATAATGTATGATATGGGAGCGATATTATCAGAAGGGGATCTCGTATTCATAAGAGAGATTATAGAGGGTAATAATGTGAGGGCATATGACATTCTGGATAATTTTATAGTTAAAGGGGTAAAAGAAGGGATTATTTCAAAGCCAATTTCTGTTGATAAGGATTTAATTAACAATTATTTCAAAGAAAGTCCTTATGCCATAATTGAAATATATCAGGCATATAAAAGCAATCCTGAAGACTTGAAACCACTTATAGCGAAGTGTGAAGATATTCATAAAAAGATTTTAGATGGTGATACAGCCGGTGTTGAGAAAGATCCATTATTTAGCGCTATGCTTATGCATGTATTTCCGCCGGCGGTAACAACAGAGAGAGAACAATATATGAATTTATATACACAAAGACCTGATCGCTCAGGTGATACCGGGGTTGTCCCTTTAACATTGCAGGGAAATGAATTTGAAGTAAGTACAGGCAAATATATACTTAAAGACCCGTCAAAACCTCTGGATGAGACATCCTGGCATAACATCTTAAAAACGGTAAAAAAGGTAAACAGAGAAGAGAAGATGGAGTTTAGTGAAGGAGACATACAAGATCTTGGTAAAGAGCTTTTGGAATCATGGCAGAGTAATAAACTTCGGAGTAATAGAGAAGAAATACTGAAGAAAATATATCGTTATTTCAGGTATACGCAGGGACAGACATTGCCGGATACACTTGGAACAATACAGAATATCATGGCTGTAAAGCAATATGTGGGAGATACAATGAGAGATCTTGTTGATCAATGCACAAATAAATATAAAGAAAATAATCCTGAAATATATAAGGAAGTTATTAATAAAATGTTTAAGAAGCCGGAAACGAAAGCAAAGGCAGTGCTTGGAGTGGTAAAGAAGTATTCAAAACAACCGGAAGATGGAAAAACGAGACTGGATAACATGCTTCAATTAAATGATCCGGATATGCTGGATAAAATATGGGAAGAAGTTAAGGATATGAGAGATGTGAGATCAATACGAGAGGTGTTAAAAGGAATAACATTTACAATGCAGGGCGGTAAAGAAGCGGGAACAATAACACAGATCTTACAAGGCAAGGAATACAAGGCGATGCAGGGAGAGGTGTCAGCAAAATATGAATTTAAAGAAAGCATGGAAAAGATCAAGCTCCGATGTGTTGTATCAAAGAGAAAAGCACACGGTGTAATAGGGCTTAATACGGGTGTGTGTGTTGCCCCGGATGAAAAGCTCTGGGATAATCCAAACTTTATGAATGTAATACTGTTTGATGAAGATAATATTGCTCAGGGCGGTATGCATATCATGATAATAGAAGAAGATGATGGAAAGAAATATCTGACCTTGCCGGGCATAAATCCAAGCATTGGTTTACTCTCACAAGTACCGGCAGATGATATATATAATAAGCTTATAGCTTATGCGCATGAATTAGCGAGGGAATTGAACTGTGAGGGAGTACTTATTCCGAAGAATGCAACTATTCATTCAAACCGCTCAGAGATACAGAGAGTAGTAAGCGGAAAGAATTATGAGGAAATTACATTAAGTAAAATTCATCCGTTCAGTTATAGTCCAAAATATTCATTACAGGAATGTTATGTTGTTCCGGTACCTGTTAAAACATTCGTACCGTCGTTTGACGAACAAAAAGAATTGAAAGGCACACCTGAAGAAGAGAAAGAGGCGAGAGAGTTTTTAGCGGAAAAGATTTATATTAAACATCTTGATAGAGAGTATGGAAATATAATAAAACTCTACGGTTATAAGCCTTTTAAAGATTTGTATTTATCAGCGGGAGAAAAAAGCGAGTATTTATTTGATTATGCCCTGCCGGCATTAAAGAGAACCTTTACAAAAGAAGAATTAAAAGAATACTGGCCTGATCTTGTAGAATTAGGAATTGCAGCGGGAGAAAACAGCTGGAATTTATTTAAGAAGGGCCTGCCGGCATTAAAGAAAACCTTTACAAAAGAATTAAAAGAATACTGGCCTGGTCTTGTAGAATTAGGAATTGCAGCGGGAATCCGCAGCTGCGATGTATTTACGAGTGGCATGCGAGCATTAAAGAAAACCTTTACGGATGAAGAATTAAAAGAATACTGGCCTGATCTTGTAGAATTAGGAATTGCAGCGGGAAAAAACAGCTGTAATTTATTTGCGAAGGGCCTGCCGGCAGTAAAGACACTCATAACAGATAGAAAATCATTGGGAAAAATCGGCAAAGATCTTGTAGAATTAGGAAAGGTAGCGGGAGAAAACAGCTGGGCTTTATTTGCGCATGCCCTGCCGGCATTAAAGAAAACCTTTACGGATGAAGAATTAAAAGAATACTGGCCTGGTCTTGTAGAATTAGGAATTGCAGCGGGAATCCGCAGCTGCGATGTATTTGCGAGTGGCATGCGAGCATTAAAGCAAACCTTTACGGATGAAGAATTTAAAGAATACTGGCCTGATCTTGTAGAATTAGGAAAGGCAGTAGGAAAAAACAGCGTGTTTTTATTTGCGCATGTTCTACCGGCAGTAAAGACACTCATAACAGATAGAGAATCATTGGTAAAGATAGGCAATGATCTTGTAGAATTAGGAAAGGCAGCGGGAGAAAACAGCGGGAATTTATTTCAGTGTCTACCAACAGTAAGGACACTCATAACAGATAGAGAATCATTGGTAAAGATCGGCAATGATCTGCTTAAAATATTCCAAGTATGCGTAGGTGTAGAATCAAAGACAGCATATGCTTTAGAAGAACTAACTCCGCTTATAGAAAAATACCCCTTATCATGGAATAATTTTATTAAACCTGTTGTCTATAAACAGACAGTTGGTGCATTCCTCTGTTTTCAGGAAGTAAAGAAACTGTATGACACGAATGCAATTACATCAGAAGATGATTTTATATTCATAAGAGAGATTATAGAGGGTAATAGCGTGAGGGCATATGACATTCTGAGTAATTTTATAGTTAAAGGTGTAGAAGAAAGTGTTATTTCAAAGCCGATCTCTGTTGATAAGGATTTAATTAACAATTATTTCAAAGAAAGTCCTTATGCCATAATTGAAATATATCAGACATATAAGAACAGCCCTGAGAATTTGGAACCACTTATAGCGAAGTGTGAAGATATTCATAAAAAGATTTTAGATGGTGATACAGCCGGTGTTGAGAAAGATCCATTATTTAGCGCTATGCTTATGCATGTATTTCCGCCGGCGGTAACAACACAGAGGGAACAATATATGAATTTATACACACAAAGACCTGATCGCCCAGGTGATACCGAGATTGTTCCTTTAACATTGCAGGGAAATGAATTTGAAGTAAGTACAGGTAGATATATACTTAAAGACCTATCAAAACCTCTGGATGAGACATCCTGGCATAACATCTTAAAAACAGTAAAAGAGGTAAACAAAGAAGAGAAGATGAAGTTCAGTGAAGAGGACATACAAGATCTTGGTAAAGAGCTTTTGGAATCATGGCAGAGTAATAAACTTCGGAGTAATAGAGAAGAAATACTGAAGAAAATATATCGATATTTCAGATATACACAGGGACAGACATTGCCGGATACACTTGGAACAATACAGAATATCATGGCTGTAAAGCAATATGTGGGAGATACAATGAGAGATCTTGTTGATCAATGCACAAATAAATATAAAGAAAATGATCCTGAAATATATAAGGAAGTTATTAATAAAATGTTTAAGAAGCCGGAAACGAAAGCAAAGGCAGTGCTTGGAGTGGTAAAGAAGTATTCAAAACAACCGGAAGAGGGGAAAAAGAGACTGGATAACATGCTTCAATTAAATGATCCGGATATGCTGGATAAAATATGGGAAGAAGTTAAGGATATGCGAGATGTGAGATCAATACGAGAGGTGTTAAAAGGAATAACATTTACAATGCAGCACGATAAGGCAGCAGTAACAATAACACAGATCTTACAAGGCAAGGAATACAAGGCGATGCAGGGAGAAGTGACAGCAAAATATGAATTTAAAGAAAGCATGGAAAAGATCAAGCTCCGATGTGTTACATCAAAGAGAAAAGCACACGGTGCAATAGGGCTTAATATGGGTGTGTGTGTTGCCCCGGATGAAAAGCTCTGGGATAACCCAAACTTTATGAATGTAATACTGTTTGATGAAGATAATATTGCTCAGGGCGGTATGCATGTACTGATAATAGAAGAAGATGATGGAAAGAAATATCTGACATTGCCGGGGATAAATCCAAGCATTGGTTTGCTCTCACAAGTACCGGCGGATGATATATATAATAAACTTATAGCTTACGCGCATGAATTAGCGAGGGAATTGAACTGTGAGGGAGTACTTATTCCTACACAGGCCGGTATTCATTCAAACCGCTCAGAGATACAGAGAGTAATAAGCGGAAAGAATTATGAGGAAATTACATTAAGTAAAATTCATCCGTTTAGCTACGATCCGTATGAATGTTCATTACAGGGATGTTATGTTGTTCCGGTACCTGTTAAGGTGCAACCTGCAAAGAAGAAGGATATAGATTCGAGTATTAAATCAACAGAAGAAATAGAAAACGCGGCATAATTCATTCCTATTTTATTTCCTATAATTTCATCAACAAATTATTTTTGCTTAATACTTTTTCATATACATACCTTGTAATTACACATTTATCGTAATTAAGGGGTAAGGTAATTTTTTCAAAAAGAATATTTCATTACACAAACGAATATTTTTCTAAATGAATAATCCAACATCATATTAGGTAGGCGGCTGAAGTGGGGGTAGCCGCATAGGTGTTAAGTTAAGACGCAGGTAATGCGTGTTTATAGCAATCAAAGGAAGATATAGAAACGTATTTTAAATCATCAAAGGCAAGATGTTTTAGAGGTGATTGAAGCTCTTCCAAAGATGACAG
>Ga0207996_1001994_pt1 | contig 13084 bp, 12 predicted proteins | sample AntAceMetag02UKG_FD_184773 | JGI IMG/M metagenome (GOLD analysis project Ga0207996, IMG submission 184773) | Saline lake microbial communities from Ace Lake, Antarctica - Antarctic Ace Lake Metagenome 02UKG (SPAdes) (version 2) | ecosystem: Environmental > Aquatic > Non-marine Saline and... | reverse complement strand
GAGGATTTGGAAGGTCGGCGCGTGTGGCAAAGCCGCCGCGCCGAGTGGCTGGGTCCGCTTGTCCGCCGAAGTCTTGACGAAGGAGGGTCTTCTTTTTCGCCCGTTCCGAAGGGGGGTGCATCCGGTTTTCGGCTTCAATTTCTTCCGTTTTCGGTTGGTAGAGATAGAGGTTCGAGCCGATTTTTTCAAAAAACGCCCGAATTTCAGAAAAATCGGCCCTTGTTAGCCAGTGGCTATTGCAACAGGGGGCCACGATTGAGCGGTGAGAACTTCGTGGGGACCTATTGAAGGCCCAAAATGGCCTTCTGGGAGCCTCAAGGCAAGGAAAAGCGCTAATGGAGAGCAGACCCCTTGCGTGGGGCTCGGGTTCGACCGGCCCCGAAGGGGTGCCCCGCAGGGGCAAGGTCGAAACCGTGCCCCACGCAAATCAGATGTTCGCCTTGCCTCGCTCGTCACGAGGCAAGGCCAAGGAAGGCGGCCATCTTCTCCCTCGGCGTCATCCACCCCAGGCACTTTCGGGGCCGGTCGTTCAAGTAGTGATCAATACGCCTCAACTCCTCGTCGTCGATTCCAGCAAAGGAGGATTTCTTGGGATGAAGCCTGCGGATCAGACCGTTGGTGTTCTCGTTCGTGCCGCGCTCCCAGGAGTGATAGGGATAGGCAAAAAACGCACCTTCGCTTAGTTCTCGGGCGAGTTCCTCGTGCCCCGCAAACTCCTTACCATTGTCTAGAGTCAGGCTTTGGCGCACTCTCGAGGGCAGCCGCGAAAACAACTTCAGGATGGCCTCGGTCACCTCCTTGGCTTCTTTGGTCTGCGTATGCCCAACCAGCGTGAAGCGCGTGCTTCGCTCCACCAGTGTGACCAGATTCCCGGTCTGAGGGGCGCCGTTGATCAAGTCCCCTTCCCAGTGACCAACCGTTAAGCGTGTTTCCACCACGGCTGGCCGGGTATCAATTCTGCGCTGGTTGGGAATGCGTCCGCGTCCGCGCCCCTCCTGCCGAGGACAACGTCTCCGCCGCTTCCTCCGTGCCCGAGGCAGAAACGTCCAGAGGTTTCCCCCAGCCTTGGCATCGGCGTAGATGTGCTGGTAGAACGTCTCCTTGCACACATGAGCTCGACCTTTCAGCCGGGCCCTCTCGCAGATGATCTGTGGTGTCCACCCCTTCTTCCGGAGGCGGCGCTCGGCATCCAACCGGATCTCCTCCGTGAACCGACGGGGCACGCATCGGCTCGCTCTGGCCCGCGCCATCTCGTCCGCTTGCTGGTGTCGATACCCGTTCCCACCCGTGTTTCGCTGGACCTCCCGGGTAACGCTGCCCGCCGGACGCCCCAGCCGCCGCCCGATCTCCTGGGGCCCATGGCCTTCTTGACGCCAGCGTTGAATCAACCTACGTTCTTCTTTGGTCACGCGATGATACATGTTGTTCTCCTCGTATGGCTGTACGAAGAACACACCTTATCGCGTGGCCCTTTCTTTTTTCAAGTGTTGCAATAGCCACTAGCCTGCGGGATCGTTTAAAAGGGATATTGGGGTCTGTTTTGTGTGATTTGGCCCTTCCAGGAAGTTGAGCACCTATTCAACATTCACCGCTTGTTCACAGCGGGCACGGGCATCGTCGCACTAGATATCCACACCTATAAATTTCTTGATCAGAATACCGATCAAAAACGAAATGCCGGCGATGCCCAGCGAAATGGAAGCCATCTCTAGAAAGCGCTTTTTGAAATCATATCCCTTGGCCACGGAGATATAGAAGTTGAAGGCCGCAATGATCATCACCGCGACGAACAAGGTCACCGCCAGACAGACGAACGGATTGTGCAACAGCGTAAACGGCAGCACCAAAAAGATCACCGTGAAGACATAGGCCATGCCGGTGTAGAAGGCGGATTTCAAGGCATCTGCCCCGCCCTCGTGCTTGGTGGCAAGATATTCGCTGGCCGCCATGGAAAAGGAGGCGCTGATGCCCGTGATCAGACCGGTCAGAAAGATCAGTTTGGTGTTCTGAAATGCAATCGTGTAGCCGGCCAGCGCTCCAGTCAATTCCACCAGCGCATCGTTCAGCCCGAGCACAATCGATCCGATATACTTCAGCCGCTCCTCATTGAGCATCTCAATCAGCTCGCTCTCGTGCCGCTCTTCATCTCTGACGATCTCATCCATGAACTCCAGGTCGACATCGATCTGGCCATAGCTTGCAATTCCCCGGCTTTCCGTCCGTTCCAGCATTTTGATCCCAAAGGTGATTCCGAAAATTCGTACGAACCAGAGATTCAACAGGACTCTGTAACGCTGAGGTTTCAGGCCCTGACCGGTTACCTCTTTCAGCCGGAGGTAATGCTTCATTTCATCCTGAGCGATCTGCAGCAGGGTCGACCGGTTCTCCGCATCTTTCAGCAAGGCGGCAATCCTGCCGTACAACGTGTACGCATTAATTTCATCCTGCTGATTCTGCAGCAGCTTCTGTATGATATTCTGACTCAATTCCATCATATTCTCCCGTAGGCCAGCGTCGAGTCCGGACCTGCGGATTCTCTCCGCTTCATCCGGTGGAATCAATCTCATTCTGACACCGACGGTCGGGTATCCGGGAAAATAGCTCGGGAACCAGATTTTGCATTGCCCCCGCTTCTCCTCCCGAGTAGCCTGAACAGCAAAACCGCCCCTGAGTACCCAACAAGGAGAGTTCCGATGAAAGCCCACAAAATCCAGAATCCGAAAGAATCAACGGTTTATCTGATTGGAAGCGGTATCGCCAGTCTCGCGAGTGCGGTCTATCTGGAGAAGGATGCCGGGGTACCGGGCGACCACATCCACATTCTCGAAAAGGATTCGATTCTCGGAGGGGCGACGGACGGCACCGGCGATCCCGAAAAGGGCTATGTGGTCCGCGGCGGCAGGATGCACGAGATGCATTATGAATGCTACTGGGAACTGCTGTCGCACATCCCTTCTCTGGAAGATCCGGCCGTGTCGGTCCGCGATGAGTCCTATGAATTCAACAAGCGGTTTGTGTCCAACGGTCAGGCCCGCCTGCTGAAAGATGGCCAAAAGATTGATGTGTCCTCCTACGGGCTCTCGCACAAGCAGCAAGCCGATTTTGTGAAACTGACCTTTGTTTCAGAACACTCCCTCGGAAATAAGCGGATCGAAGACTGGTTCGATGCAGCGTTCTTCGACACGAACTTCTGGCTCATCTGGACCACGATGTTCGCGTTCCAGAAATGGAGCAGCCTCGCCGAGATGCGCCGCTACATGAAGCGCTTCATCCATCTGGTAGACGGACTCTATAAATTAGGCGGCGTGATGCGCACTAAGTACAACCAGTATGATTCCGTCGTCCGTCCGATGGTCTGCTATCTGGAAGGCAAAGGCGTGCACTTCGAAACCGGCCGGGAAGTGGTCGACATCGATTTCGACCTGTCGGCCAACCAGAAGACTGCAACCGTCCTGCACATGCAGAACGGGGATGAAATCGTGCTCGGGCCGAACGACTGCGTGTTCTTCACCAACGGATCAATCACCGAAAGTACGGATAACGGTACCTGGAACACACCCGCCAAACTGCTGGGTGTGGCGGAATCGGGATCCTGGACACTCTGGAAGAAACTGGCAACCAAAGACAAGGCCTTCGGCAACCCCTCCCCGTTCTGCGACCACATCGATCTGCAGAAGTGGTATTCGTTCACCGCCACGCTCAAGGACAACACTTTCCATGACTACATGGAGAATTTCTCAGGGAATGTGGATGGCACCGGCGGCCTGGTCACCCTGACCGACTCGAACTGGCTGATGTCGATCGTGATTGCCCGACAGCCGCACTTCCCCAATCAGCCCGACACTGTGAAAATGTTCTGGGGCTACGGACTCTATCCGGACCGGAAAGGAAACTTCGTCAACAAAACTATGGCGGAATGCACCGGAGCCGAGATGCTGGAAGAGCTGTATTATCATTTAAAGATCCAGGACCTCATGAAACCGGTGACCGAAGCTGGCAAAGTCAATTGCATCCCGGTGGCCATGCCGTTTGTGGACAGCCTGTTCATGCCGAGGGAAAAAGGCGATCGCCCGGATGTGGTGCCCACAGGCGCCACGAACTTCGCCTTCCTCGGGCAGTTTTCCGAAGCGCCCAAGGATTGCGTATTCACCGTCGAATATTCGGTGCGGACGGCTCAAATGGCCGTCTATGGCCTGTTTGACACCGATCAAACCGTCCATCCCATGTTCGATTCCGCCCATAACCCGAAATATCTCATCGCGGCATTGGAATCCATCCGGCGATAAGCTTTTTCGCCGCTTGGCCATATTTTTGCGAATTTGACTAAGTTTGGGCTGAGAATAGCTGTTTTCAAGCGATTATGAGCGATTTTCGTGTCTTTTGATCTTTTGTAGCGTGTAAAATGAATTTTTCTGAAATCGGTTTTGATGGATGAGTGAGAAGGATTATCCCATTTCGAGTATGATAGACGGCACACGGTCGGCCTTGGGCTGGTGGGTGGCTCCGGGATTGTGTTTTCAGCGGAAGCCGGCCCGTTGCTGACCGAATGGCCCCTCTATCCCGTCGCCTGGCTCTTTTTGCTTCCCTTCGCGATCGCCAGCTTCTGGGGACTGGCGTTGCCCCCCTTTCTTGCCGTGATGTTTTATGGCTTGGTGCTGAAGGAATGGAACCGCTGGATCGGGGCCTCCTTGATCGCGATCGCCTTCTCCGGTACCGTGCTGATTGGCTTCGACTATAATCCGTTTACGACCCGGGAACCGATCCTTCCCCTGGCCCTGACTCTGGGGACCGCTCTGCTGATCCTGCTTGCGGGAAGTCTGTGGAGTTGGTGGTTCCGGCGATTCCGCTGACACACATTTAGCCCTTGAACCGCCCCGCTTCCAAGCGCATGATATTCAGCGATTTTTAACAAAGGAATTTTACTGTGAGTCGATCTGATTTTTTACCGTTTTCCATCCCTGGAATCGAAGAGGATGACATCCAGGCTGTCTGCGAAACACTGCGGTCCGGGTGGATCACCACCGGCCCCAAGGCCACTGCCTTCGAGAAGGCCACCGCGGACTATGTGGGGGCACCGTACGCCTGCGCCCTGACCTCGGGGACCGCCGGCTGGCATTGCGTAGGCCATGCGCTGAACCTCAAAGCGGGCGATGAAGTCATCATGCCCTCCATGACCTGGGTGTCGGATGCCAATGTCGTAGAACTGCTGGGCGCCACCCCCGTTTTTGTGGATGTGGACCGCGGCACGATGCTGTCCTCTCCGGAGGCGATGGAAGCGGCCATCACCCCGCGAACCCGCGCCCTCCTGCCGGTTCACTTCGCCGGAGCCCCCGTGGACCTGGATGCGTATCGCACCCTGGCCGACAAACATGGGCTGGCGCTGATCGAGGATGCCGCGCATGCCATCGGCACGACATACAAAGGCCGCAAGATCGGTTCCCAGGGCACCGCCATTTTCAGTTTTCACCCCATCAAGAACATGACCACGGCCGAAGGCAGTATCGTCACCACCCATGACGAAGAGATCTACAACGCCGTGAAGCGGTTCAAATTTCACGGGCTGGGCAAAGACGCCTGGGACCGCTACAGCAAGACCGGCGCGGGCACCGTGGCGGAAGTGGTCGAACCGGGGCTGAAATACAACATGCCCGACATGATGGCCTCGCTGGGGCTAACGCAGCTGGCCAAACTAGACCGGTTCAATACCCGGCGGACCGAACTGGCGACCCGCTACGATGAATTGCTGGCCGATGTCTCCGAAATTCTGCCGCTGGCGGCTCCGCCCTGGGAGCATACTCACGCCCATCATCTCTATGTCTTGCGGGTGGACAGTCCGAAGCTGACGCGCGAGGATTTCGTGGCCGGCCTCAAGGAGCGCAACATCGGCACCGGAATCCATTTCAAGGCCGTTCACACCCATGCCTACTACCGCCGCACCGAGCGCTACCCGATCGGGTCCCTGCCCGAGACGGAGTGGTGCTCCGACCGCCTGTGTTCGCTGCCGCTCTTCCCGGCCATGAGCGAAGCCGACCAGGACGATGTGGTCGCGGCCATCCGGGACACGCTGGCCAAGGTGGGAGCCTGATTTCATGAACGATGCCCAAACAAAACCCTCTCTTTCCATTGTCATCCCCGTCTATAACGAGGAAGACAATATCCCGGAGCTGCTCCGGCGTGTGCTGGACGCCTGCCGCGCCTTGGGCTGTGTCTTTGAGGTGGTGCTGGTCAACGACGGCTCTAAGGACCGGTCCGCGGAGCTGCTGACCGAGGCTTCCCTCCAAAACCCCTCGGAGATCATCGCGGTTCTGCTCAATCGCAACTATGGCCAACACAACGCTATTTTTGCGGGCTACGGCGTCGCCAAAGGCGACCTGATCATCAATCTGGATGCCGACCTGCAGAATCCCCCCGAGGAAATCGGCAAGATCTATGACAAGCTCTGCGAGGGCTATGATGTCGTGGCCGGCCTGCGCGTGCCGCGCGAGGATTCCGTCCTGCGCAAAATTCCGTCCTGGATCGTCAACCGGATGATCCGCCGCTCCACCGGCGTGGAGATGAACGATTACGGCTGCATGCTGCGCGGCTATACCCGCGAAGTTGTCAAAGCGATGCTGTCCTGCGGCGAACGGACCCCCTTCATCCCGGTGCTGGCAAACTCCTTCGCCCAGCGCACCTGCGAGGTCGAGGTGTCCCATGCCGCACGCGCCAGTGGGGACTCGCAATACAGCGTGTTCCGTCTCATCAACCTGATGTTCGACATGCTCACCGGCATGACCACCGCCCCCCTGCGGCTGCTGTCCTTCATTGGGCTGAGCATTTTCGGTCTGAGTTTTCTCCTGGCGGCTTATATCCTCTATATGCGCCTCCACCTCGGCGATGCCTGGACCAATGACGGCATTTTCACCCTTTTCGCCGCCCTGTTCTTCCTGGTGGGCGCCCAATTCGTCGGAATGGGCCTGCTTGGAGAATACATCGGCCGAATCTATAAGAATGTGGGCGCCCGCCCACGGTATCTCATCCACCAAATCCACGGAGAAAGCCCCATCCTATGAGCCCCAAAAAGAAAACCAGTGTTCTCATTCTCGGCGTCAACGGCTTCATCGGCAACGCCCTCACCGACCGCCTGCTGCAGGATGACCAGTATGAGGTCTTCGGCATGGATCTGCACAACGACAAGATCCAGCGCCTCCTACACAAGCCCGGCTTCCATTTTGCCGAAGGCGACATCTCGATCAACCGCGAATGGATCGAATATCATGTGCGCAAGTGCGATGTGATCCTGCCGCTGGTGGCGATCGCCACCCCAAAGGAATATGTCCGCAACCCGCTCCGCGTGTTCGAACTCGACTTCGAAGAGAATCTGCGCATTGTGCGCTACTGCGCCAAATATGGCCGCCGCATCATTTTCCCTTCCACCTCTGAAGTGTACGGCATGTGCGATGACGAAAACTTTGATGAAGACAACTCCAACCTGATTGTCGGCCCCATCCGCATGCAGCGCTGGATCTATTCCGCCTCCAAGCAGCTGCTCGACCGCGTCATCTGGGCCTACGGCGAGAAGGAAGACCTGCCCTTCACCCTCTTCCGTCCCTTCAACTGGATCGGCCCCCGCCTGGACTCGCTCGACTCCGCCCGTCTCGGCTCGTCGCGCGCCATCACGCAGCTGGCCCTCAATCTCGTGGAAGGCTCGCCCATCTGCCTCGTGGACGGCGGCGAGCAGAAGCGCTGCTTCACCGATGTGAAGGACGGCGTGGAATGCCTGTTCCGCATCATCGAGAACAAGGACAACATCGCCAATAAGGACATCTTCAATATCGGCAACCCGGACAACGAAGCCAGCATCAAGGAACTCGCCGAGATGGTGGTCGCCGCCTTTGAAGCCCACCCGCTCCGCTCGCAGTTCCCAAAATTCGCCGGCTACCAGGTCACGAAGAGCGCAGACTACTACGGCAAAGGCTATCAGGATGTCGAGCATCGCAAGCCTTCGATCCAAAAAGCCCAGAAGCTCCTCGGCTGGACCCCGACCATCGGGATGAAGCAGTCCATCGAAGAAACCATGGACTTCTTCATCCGCGAAGCCGCTGGCGAGTCCCTCGACTAGGCCCCGGGACGGCCGGATCCGGGCGGCGCGCTTTTTCCGTGCGCCCGCTTGACATCCCCCCGCCTGAATGGTTCAGTACACCTGTGAATTCCATGAATAACATGCCGCTATATTACAGCTTCCTGTTTAGGTCGCCGGACGCACGGTCCGGTTCGACCCGGTAGGCTTCGGCTCCGGGATTCGTTCCAACACCGCGTGTCCGGCCAACGGACGCGCGTTTTTTGTGCCCGAATCGATTTCTCACCCCCACCAAAAAAGAAAAGACTATGATTATTGTATTGAAGCGAAAAAGCAGCGACACCGATGTCGCGACCATCAGCGACCTGGTCCGATCCATGCGCTACCAACCCCGCGTGATTCGCGGCACCGAACAGACCGTTGTCGCCTGCATCGGCGATGAACTCAGCAAGCATTCCCTCGAAGCCCTGCGCAATCTGCCGGCCGTGGAATCGGTTTTCCCGGTGCAGAAGAAGTTCAAGCTGGTCTCGCGCGAATACCATCCCGGTGACTCTGTGGTCGAAGTCGGCGGCGTGAAGATCGGCGGCGGCCACATCCAGATCATCGCTGGCCCCTGCGCAATGGAGTCCTATGACCAGTTCCGCACCGCCGTGAAGGATCTCATTGGATGCGGCACCAAGATCATCCGCGCCATGCCGTTCAAGCCCCGTACCTCCCCCTATGATTTCCAAGGGCTGAAACAGGACGGCCTGAAAATCATGAAGGACATCAAGGATGAGTTCGATGTGGCCCTGATTTCCGAAGTCCCGGGACCAGCCCAGATCGAGATGCTGGTCGATGTAGCCGATATGTTCCAGATCGGAGCCCGCAACGCACAGAACTATGACCTGCTTGAACAGATTGCCAAAGCCGGCAAGCCGGTGCTGCTGAAGCGCGGACTGGCCAGCACCGTCGAGGAATGGCTTACAGCTGCGGAGTATCTCATTGTGAACGGCTGCACCCAGGTGGTGCTGTGCGAGCGCGGCCTGCGCTCCTTCGACCCCAGCACGCGCAATTTGCTTGATCTCGGTGCAGTGGCCGTGGCCAAGCATCTGACCCATCTGCCCGTGATCGTCGACCCCAGCCATGCCGCCGGTGCCCGCAATCTGGTGCCGCCCCTGGCGCGCGCAGCCCTGGCTGTCGGCGCAGACGGCCTCATCGTGGAAGCGCATCCCGACCCCTTGAATGCCTTCAGCGATGCTGCCCAGCAGCTGGAAAGCGGGAAGTTCAGCGACTTCCTTGCGGATCTGGCCCCCTGGATCGAACTGGCCCGCAAAGAATACGACCTGCCCTCTCCCACCTGAACCCGGAGATTCCCCATGAGTGCACCCGTTCTCTATCTTGGCCCCGAAGGCACCCATTCGCACGAAGCCGCCCTCAAGCATTTCGGCGCCAACGCGAAACTGATTCCCTGCCTCTCGCACTATGAGGTGATCGCCCGGCTGTGCGATCCGCGCAGCCGTCCGCGACCACTCGCTGTGATGCCCGTGGAGAATTCCAGCGAAGGGCCGGTCACCCAGACGCTGGATCAGCTGGCGACTCATCCGAAAGTGACCATTGCGGACAGCTTTTCGCTGTCGGTGCCGCAGCACCTGATGGCCCGGCCCAAAACGAAGCTGTCCGGCATCGAACAGGTGTGCAGCCACCCGCAGGCGCTGGGACAGTGCCGGAGCACTCTGGCACGCCTGCTGCCGAAGGCCGATCTGATCACCGAATCCAGCACGGCTGTAGCCGCACGCCGGGCCGCAGAGAATCCGGGGATTGCCGCCGTGGCCTCCAATGCCGCCGCCCGCATTCACAAACTCTCCATCCTGCGAAAGAACATTCAGGACGGGGATCAAAATGTAACGCGCTTTTTCACGCTCACCGCCACCCGGACTCCGGTCCGTTCGGCCCCCAAAGCTGGAGAACGCCGTTCGCTCATCTATCTGGTGATCGGAAATCGCCCGGGGACCCTGCTGCATGTGCTGTCCCCCTTCGACGCCTCCGAGGTGAATCTGACGTTCATCCAGAGCCGTCCCCTCCCGGGCCGTCCCTGGGAATACGGGTTCTTCATCGAAGCGGTTACGGACTGGAAAAGCGCTCGCGCGCAGGCCGCCTGGAAACTGGTTCTCGCCCTGGCCGAGTCCGGCCGGAAAATCGGCACCTATCCCGTTCTCTGATGATGGACCCGCTTACCCATCTCCGTACGTTGATCGCCTCGCTCGACCAGGAACTGGTGGACCATCTGGTCACCCGGGCCCAGCTCCCGCGGAATGAGCGGATCTATGATGAAATGGGCGACCTGCCGGGCGGACTGGATGCGATGGCCGGCCCGTTTGCCGACACGACGACCCTAGCGGGTCGCGTGCAGATTCTGCGCCCGGCTTATCTCCAGCAGTGGCTTCCACTCCTGTGCGCCTCCGGCGGCAAGGGCGATCGCGCACCCTGCATGGCCGCCGACACCGCCTGCCTCGACACGCTGGCACGCCGGCTGGCGCTCTCGGTCCATGTGGCAACCCGCAAACGGGAAGCCATCCCCGAAACGCTCCAAGCGGCCATCGACACCGGCGATCCGGCTCAGGTCGAAGCCACGATTACCCACCCCGAGGTGGAGGTGGAAGTGCTGGCCCGTATCCGGGCCCGGGCCATCGAAAGCGGAGCCGACGAAACCACATCAGAACGGATTCCTACCCTCTATTCGGACTGGGTCATTCCCCTGTCCCGGAAGATCCAGGTCCACGGGCTTTTGGTTGATTCCTGATCGACAGTCACCCCCTATTATGATTATTTAATCCCTTAGCCACAAGGCATCTAGGAGAACGCATGAAGAAAACGATCACGATCACGCTTGAAAGCGGCCAGAAGATTCCCTGCCCCTCCCAAACCCTCGTTGGTGAACTCATCAGTGACCCCTTTGATCCCACAAACGGCCTGCCATATCTCGGCGCTCTCGTGAACAATGAGCTGGTCACCTTCGGCTATACGCTCGACATCGACTCGAGCGTCCGGTTTGTCACCATGGCCTCCCATGGCGGCATGCAGATCTATGTGCGATCTCTCTCTTTCCTCCTGGCCAAGGCCGTCAAAGATCTCTACCCCTCCTGCAACTTCTCGGTCGAACACGCCCTCGGTCCGGGTCTCTACTGTGAATTCGAGAATGATGGCCGCCGCGGCATCACCGAGGAGCAGGTCAAGGCGGTCGATACCACGATGCAGGATCTCATTGCAGAGGATAAACCCATTATCCGTCAGCGCATTTCCTATACCGCCGCGATCGACAAATTCACCCGCAACGGGCAGGCAGATAAAGTGTCCCTGCTGCGCTTCACCAATACGCCGAAGATCGTCACCTATGTCTGCGGAAACTTCTCGGATCTGGCCACCGGCCCCATGACCCGATCGGCCGGCCCCCTCCAGTACTTTCAGTTGATCCCCTACGAGACTGGATTTGTCTTGCAGATGCCCACGCGCGAGTCCGCTCCGCAGATTCCCGTATTTAAGCCCATTCCGGTCCTGACCGAGACCTTCAAGGAATACAACCGCTGGGGGCGCATCCTCGGGGTCAACACGGTCGGCCGCCTCAATGAGATCATCGCCGCCAACGAAATCCGCGATTTCGTCAAAGTGGCGGAAGCCCTCCATGAAAAGAAAATCGCGGCCATCGCCGACCAGATCGCCTCAACCCAGTCGGTGAAGTGGGTGCTGATTGCCGGTCCCTCCTCCTCCGGCAAAACCACCTTTGCCAAGCGTCTCGCCACCCAGCTGCGCGTCAACGGGCTCCGGCCGGTCACGCTGGGAACCGACGATTACTTCGTCGACCGCAAGGAGACCCCTCTGACCCCGGAAGGCGAACTCGACTTCGAACATCTCCAGGCCGTGGATATCCCGGTCTTAAACAAGGATCTGGCCGATCTGGATGCGGGAAAAGAAATCCAGCGCCCCACCTTCGATTTCCACACCGGTACCCGCCACTACAAAGGCAAAACCCTTCAGTTGGAGAAGGACCAGGTCGTCGTGCTGGAAGGCATCCATTCCCTCAACCCGAAACTCACCACCAGCATCCCGGATGAACGGAAATTTCTGATCTATATTTCGGCCCTCACGCAGCTGAACCTGGACAACAACAACCGCATTCCCACGACGGATAATCGTCTACTGCGGCGCATGGTCCGCGACCACCGCTACCGCGGTCATTCCGCGGCCCGCACCCTGGAGATGTGGCCGAATGTCGGACGTGGAGAGCGCACTTGGATCTTCCCCTTCCAGGAGCAGGCACAGGCCGTTTTCAACTCCGCACTGGATTATGAGCTGGCCATTCTGTCGGTCCTGGCCCGTCCGCTGCTCTCCGAAATCAAGCCGCATCAGTCCGTCTATGCGGAAGCCCGGCGCATGCTGGAATTCCTGTCCCACTTCATTCCGCTGAATCCCGAAGTCACCCCGACGACCTCCATTATCCGCGAGTTTGTCGGCGGCTCGGACTTCAATTACTAACCCCTTGCCAAGACTGCCCCCGAAAGATAGAGTGCTTCCCTGTGATGCCCACCTTCCAACTTGAAGCGATGTTTACGCGCATCGGCCTGGCCCTGGCCGCCGGGGTCCTCATTGCCATTCCGCCGATCGCCTGGCGCGGTGCCCGGTTCGAGCCATCGCTCACCAAACGGATCGTGTGCCATGTAATCGCGCTGATCGCCCTCGCCTGCTTCTGCTATTACGGCTGGTTCCTGTGGAACCGCTTTGTTCCCCGTGAGCCCGAGGCCCCAGCCCCGATCACCTATCCGGTGTCCCCGGCGCCTGTCAGCACCCTGTAGTCCCGCCGCGCGCCTAAACGGAAGCACACTCTGCTCCTGCCCCTCTCGTCATCGGGAAAATCGGTCGCACCCGTGTTGCCTCAAATAAGTATGACACCGAAGGGGCGGTGAACGAGGGGCCGATTGCCTGCGTTTGTGTCGCTTCATACGGTAGCCAAAACGGGTGCTGATGTCGAGTTCCCGCGGGTGTTCGCCC
>Ga0207996_1001993_pt1 | contig 13085 bp, 10 predicted proteins | sample AntAceMetag02UKG_FD_184773 | JGI IMG/M metagenome (GOLD analysis project Ga0207996, IMG submission 184773) | Saline lake microbial communities from Ace Lake, Antarctica - Antarctic Ace Lake Metagenome 02UKG (SPAdes) (version 2) | ecosystem: Environmental > Aquatic > Non-marine Saline and... | reverse complement strand
CAGTATTAATTTTAATATCAATTTTATCTGATAAATAGTCTTGCATTTTTTGTAATATAGCTACGCTTTTTTCTGTTCCTAAATGCCTTATGATAGTAGGAATTAATTTTAAACCTACATAGGATGCTTTTCTTTTTAATTTTTCTATTTCTTCTTTTTCCGTACCGTATACATTTTTATCTGCTCCAAATTCAAGATATATATTATCAGTATACTTGATTAATTTGGTTACTTCTTTTTTGCCAATGTAATTATCTAACTGCCCTCCTATTTCGGTTGAAAGGTTTAACTTACCGTCACTAAAAGCACCGGCTCCACCCCATCCGGATAATATGGAACATGGAATACAATGATGACATCCTCCACCTTTCGATCTCATTGGGCATTCTCTTTGCTCAATACTTTTTCCTTTTTCAACGATTAATATAGATAAATTACCTTTTTTTGTTAATTCAAGAGCAGTAAATATTCCAGCCGGTCCTGCACCTATAATAATTACGTCATAGTTCTTCTTCATTTTTATTTTAACTCCCTGGTGATTTTTTTAATAAAACATCACTGGTTAATTTTATAGTATTTTTATAGATCATACAATGAAATCAAGACTCAGATAACTTACCTGTGATATTGGAAATATCTACTCTTATCACTGTCACTTTCTTTAGTGCCCCTTGAGGAATTTTCCAGTTTTTGTTCCCCGAATATTTATCCATTAAATTCAAAAATGCTTCTCTTTTTTCTTCTAAATCTTGTACAATGATTGCTTTTCCCACCCCAATTAGACTTTCATATTTAGTGCTCCAGTTACAAGCTTGTTTACCTGATATTATTTCAATCTGTCTGTCAACTTCAAAACACACTCGCCCGTCCTTTTTTATCAATTCAATCTTTCTTCCCTTTTCAGCTGAATGAAAATAGAAACAGTCTTTTGCGGAAACAAAATGAACCGGTACAATATAAGGAAAAGGTGAATCATTAAAGGCAATTCTACATACCTGTGCATCATCAAACACCCTAATTATCTTATCCTTATCCTTTATCTCTTTCTCTTTTCTTCTCATTGTTTAAATTTCCCCCTACTTAAAATGATTGAAGATATTTTATAAGCTTGGCTATTTGATGAACTGATGCTATATTTCAAATGTAAAGATTTACCCTATTTGATTTATTGATAAATCAGGTCAAACAATCGATTTGCTATCTCTTTATCCAGATCCATAAGAATTTTATATTCATCCAGAGCAGTATTTTTATCTCCCTGAACCAGAAAAATCATTCCCAGGCTATAGTGTGCATAAGTATAATCCGGTTTAATGTGAATAACTTCTTTAAAATTTTCGATAGCTTTCTCATAATCCTCTAATTTATTATAAGCCCACCCCAAACCATAATATGTGTCTGCATCTTCTGGATTTTGTTGTATCGCTTTTTTAAAAGTTTCAGCAGCTTCCTGATATTTTTCTAATTCTCCATAAGCCCACCCTAAATTATAATAGATAAAAGTATAATCAGGATCTATTTTTATCACTTCCAGATAAGCTTCTATGGTTTCATTATAATTTCCTAAAACATTATTAATCCAACCTATGTAGAAAAATGCATCAGTAAATTTTGGATTTATTTTTAGGGCTTTTTTAAAGCTTTCAATGGCTTCTTTTTCTTTGCCTTCCATTTCTTTAAAGATTATGCCAATCGTATAATATATAGTATCCGAAGAATCTGCTAGATATATTGACGCAGTTTCTAAATTTTTAATAGCCTCAGTAAACATTTGCTGTTTTTCATAATTCATTCCCAGATGATAAAATGCCTTAGCATAATCCGGTTGATAATACACTGCTTTTTCCAGTGCATCAATTGATTTTTGGTATTCACCAATTTGCTCATAGGTAATTCCCAGTCCATAATAAGTTTGTGCGTCATCGGGTTCAATGAGTAAGGCTTGCTTAAAGGCAGCAATAGAATCATTATATCTTCCTAATTCGTTGTATGCCAAGCCTAAACCATAATGGGCACGGGCATAATCCGGTTTACTGCGAATAGCCTGCTTAAATGAATCCAATGCTTCATCATTTTTTTTAAGCTCTAAATATGATAATCCTAATCCATAGTAGGCAGAACTGTAATTTGGCCGATAATTGATAGCTTTTTTATAGGAGATTATCGCTTTATCAAATTGACAAACATTTCTAAATATCTTTCCGATCTGAAAATGAGCATCTGCATTGTCCGGCTCTATTTGCAGAATCTGCTGAAAATATGTTAATGCTTCTTCGTATTTCTCATGGTTATCTATTAAATCTACACCTTGAAAATATAACTCCTCTATCGTTTGATTTTGCCCACAAAAAACATTTACACAAAAAGTAAGTAATATAATAATTAATACAATGCTGCTCATGAGTTGACGAGTATTTTTCATTACTTTCCTCCCGTTGAAGCATCTATTCTTTAAAATAGTATCCTTCTTTATATCAAACTACCCCATTAAAGTTTACACTAACAAAACAGTATCGAGTATATAGTATATAGTATCGAGTTAAGAAAATAAGGGGAAGAACTACAAGAAAATAGTATCCTTCTTTAAATCAAACTACCCTATTAAAGTTTACACTAACGTAATCAGAATGTAAATCAGTAGCGAGTGAAGAAAGAGAAAAAGAAAGAAAAGAAAAATAAAATATGTTGTAAACGTGTTTTTAACCTTTTAATTTAAACGAGGTGACAATTTTCCCAATCTCTTCATTTCGGGTATTTTTCAATTTTGGTATGTAATAGGATGTCAATTGCTCAATTTGTTCTTTTTTTAGTAAATCTAATTGTTTCAAAACTTCGAGAACAACAGGGTATAGAGCCCTGGTATTACCGTCTTCAATTTTAATGGCAATTCCAATGCCAGATTTTATGTCACCAACCAGATATACGGATTCTGCTCCAAGTTTACCGAATTGTCTTCCCTGTGAAACCCTCATAAAATCTGTACAAAAACGCCCCGTTCCTCCAACCATTTCCGGGTAATTCATCATGGCTTCTGTAATTCTCTTACAAGCCATGATTCGTTCAGGTCTAAAAGTTTCAGGATTTGCCAACCTTGCAAATGCGTACGCTAATCGTTCCAGTGGTAACGCATGAACGGGTACCCCACATCCATCGATTCCAATTTTTATCTTATTAATCTCATAATCAAAGATTTCTGAGATAATTTTTAGTATTCTTTGTTGCACCGGATGTTCCGGTTTATAATAATCTTCTAAAGTTTCACCCATATGTTTTGCAGTTATCAGCATCCCTGCATGTTTTCCTGAACAATTATGATAAAGAGATGTCAGTTCTTTTCCTTCTTTAATTAGTTTCTCGTAAACATACCTTGCCAATGGAATGTGTGTTCCGCATTGTAATGCATCTACGCTGATACTTGCTCTTTTTAGAATGGCTAAAACTCGTCCTGTATGTTGCGGTTCTCCATTGTGCGAAGAACAAATTAATGCTAAATCTGCGTCAGACAAAGCATATTTATCGGCTGCTCCGGTCTCTAAAACCGGTATTGCCTGTATTGGCTTTACTGCCGAGCGGGCATAAGTGATTCGATAGGGATTTCCTAAATATTTCAGTAACTTTCCATTTGAATTTACAACAGCTATATGACCGGTATGCGAACTTTCTACTATTTTCCCACGATATACTTTTGCTAACTTTGGCACAAATTTTTCTCCTTTTTATATAGTCATTTTACTCTTTTATTATTATTCTATTTCCATAAATTCTATATAGAATAAAAATCCCATATTTTTTAATGCCTGATTTTACATTATCATTTTCAGAGAATTTATTTTTGATGGGAAAAAATGGTGAGGAATAGAAAATATAAAATTACTTTTGTATAAAAAATTCATTATAATTTTTCATATTTTCTGGTCGGGGCGAGAGGACTTGAACCTCCGACCCCCTGAACCCCATTCAGGTGCGCTTCCAAACTGCGCTACGCCCCGACTTTGTTATTATACTAAAACAATTAAATTAAGGCAATAAGATTTTACTAATTTAATTTGTGTTTAGTGCTTCATCGTAAAAAAGGATCATAGTTACTTCTGATAAATATTAAACTTTTATGTAATTTTTTCCTTCAAGCTCTTTAATTAAATCTTTTAATTCCAAATTTAACATAATTGCACTTACCTTATTAGCCGATAATTTGCTTTTTCCGGTTATTTCGTCAATTTGTGTTAATTTCTGTTTAGACAATAAATTATAGATTAATAAATCATCTTCTGATAAATTAATTAGACCAGGTAACTCTTTTTTCTTTTCATTTTCTACTTTTATAGGTATCTCAAAAGATATCTCTTCTAAAATATCATTATAGTTATTAACTAATTTTGCTCCCTGTTTGATTAAATTATGAGTACCTTTCGATAATGGTGAGTTTATATTTCCCGGAATAGCAAATACTTCCCTGTCCTGTTCAAGGGCAAAATCTGTCGTAATAAGTGCTCCACTTTTTTCTGCTGCTTCAACGACAAGAGTTCCTAAACTTAACCCGCTGATAATTCTATTTCTTCTGGGAAAATTTTGCCTTTCAGGTAAGGTAAATAATGGAAATTCAGTAATAACCGCTCCCGATTCTTCTATCTCACGAGCAAGCTTTCTGTTTTCCGGAGGATATATTAAATCAATTCCGCAACCCAGGACCGCTATAGTTCTTCCATTTACAAATAATGCCCCCTTATGCGCGATAGTATCTATTCCTCTGGCTAACCCGCTTATAACGGTTAATCCGACCAAAGATAGATTCTTGCTAAATTTCTCCGCTACCATTTTCCCATAATAAGTTGCTTTCCTTGATCCCACGATAGAAATGGAATTTTTATCTGTGTCGAGCAAAGTTCCCTTGTAAAATAATACAGGTGGAGGCAGATGAATTTCTTTTAAGTTAGCGGGATACAAACTGTCCTCCTTGGTAACGACTTTAACCTGATTTTTTTCTATTAAATCAAGTTGTCTTTCAGGAATTATATTTTTCTTTTGTTCTGCAAATCGTTGAGAAATATTGGTATTTAAATTGAGTAATTTTGAAATGGTTCCTGTGTTTTCCAACCATGCATTTTCAGCCGTACCATATTTTTTTAAAAGTATATAAAATCTTTTCGGACCTATATCCGATATACTATTCCATGCTAACCAATATTTTAATTTTTGTTCTTTCAACTTCTAATTTCTCCTTAATATAAAATTTTCCAACTAAATTTTACAACTATAACGCCGTGATACTACCGCAATTCTTGTATGTATCTCTTTAGTTTTTTCTGCCTACGGTTTTTCCTTTTACTCCTCAATTTTAAATTTTAAGTTTTGGTTTTGCGCTTTTAACTTTTCGTTTTTCGCAAATCTTGCCTTCACTTCTCACCCACACCTATATGCTATACGCTCCACGCTAAACGCTACTCTTCTAATAATGTCCATTGCTAACCAATAAATTGATTTTTTTATCTTCTGTAAGGATGTTTCCGGGTTTGGGTATTTGAGTAATAACCTGGCCTTTGGGAATGGAAAAATGATTAGTAAGCGTAACTTTTCCCAAAACAAGATCGTATTCCTTGATAATAGAAACTGCTTCATCATAATTTTTATCTTTCAAATCAGGAATTGTAATAGCTACAAGCTTTCTCCCTTTGCTAAGTATGACTTCTACTTCTCTATTTTCTTTTATTACGGAACCGGAATCCGGTTTTTGCTTTATAATAAGGTTTTCAGATACTTGATTATTGTATTCTTCTCCCGAAATGATAATTTTCAATCCTGCATTATAAATCTTTTCTTGCGCAATCTCTAAATTTTCATGAATCACAGAAGGAACAACAGTATCCGGAACTGAAAAAATGTTTTGAAATACAAATAGTGCAGATAATCCGCCGATAATAACGAGAAACAGGATAATTAGAAAGGTAGCAACTGATTTAAAAACAGCATAAAATATTTTTTCTATCATTAGTACTGCCCCTTTTTAATCATTCTAGCCATAAAAAAGCCATCTAAATTAGAATTAGAAATTCCCGGATATATCTTAATAAATTCATTTTCTTTTGATTTGTTAACTATTAAATTTCTCTTTTTGTTAAATGTGCTTAAATTTTCTAATTCAAAATGCGGGCTTCTTTTTAAAAACTTCTTAACAACTTCCCTGTTCTCTTCGTTCTCGGTACTGCAGGTGGAGTATATTAATGCACCACCCTCTTTCACATAATCTGATGATACTGATAATATTTCCAACTGTAATTGAGATAATTGAAATAATCTTTCCCGATTAAATAACTGTAATTTTATATCAGGCTTTCTTCTCAATACACCTAAACATGAGCAGGGAACATCTACCAGAACCTTATCTGCTTTATTTAAGTATTCTTTTTTTGTCTTTGTGGCATCATGTTGCAATATCTTTACAATATTAATCCCCAATCTGTTGCAATTTGCATTGATTGTTTTCAGTTTGTTTTTACTGATATCCATGGCAATCACAATTCCCTTATTATTCATCAACTGCGCAAGATGAGTTGTTTTTCCACCTGGAGCGCTGCAAACATCAATAACTAACTCGCCCGGCAAGGGATTAACTAAATGTGAAACCAATATTGATGATTCATCTTGAATTTGAAATAGACCATTTTTAAAACCGGAATGTTCTGAAACATTGGTGATACCCTTAACGTATAACGCTTCCCCGGTAAACTGACCTTCTACTCCCGTTATTTCTTCTTTCTCTAATGTCTCTTTTAAATCTGAACGATTTAATTTTAAAGTATTGGTTCTAATAGTTAAAGGGGGTATTGTGTTATTGGCAATACAGATTTTTAATGTATTTTCATACCCGAATCTTTTTATCCAGCGTTTAATGACCCAAAGTGGATGCGAATACATGATTGATAAATATAGTGCAGGTTCTTTTTCCTTTTCAGGCCATTTAATTTCATTTTCCCTACGAATAATATTTCTTAAAATAGCATTGACAAAACTAGCGGTTTTAATGTTTCCGTATTTTTTCGCCAGTTGAACCGCTTCGTTGCATGCTGCATAACCCGGTACTTTTTTTAAAAACAACATTTGATAAATGCTCATTCTTACTATATTTCTAATTAGAATTTTCATTTTATCAATTTTATTGGCGGAAAACCGGGAAATCACCCAATCTATTTTAATCCTGTTTCTGATAACACCATAGGTAATTTCATGAATAAAAGCAGCATCTCTTTTTACTATTTTATTCTTTTTAAGAGCTTGGTTAACTAGTACATTAATATATCCCTGATTAGAATCTATTTTTACTAAAATATCTAATATGATCTCTCTTATCGGATCAACATTTAATCTTCGCATAAGCTTAATCTATTTTCCTATCCTCTTCTATTTCTTAAAACAATAAGTCTTAGTAAATGCATGACTGCAACGGCAGTTGCAGCAACGTACGTTAAAGCTGCAGCATCAAGAACTCTCTTAACGGAAATAGCTTCTTTTTCTGAAATAATATCTCCTATACTTAGCAATTTTATAGCTCTTTTACTTGCATCAAATTCTACCGGCAGTGTGACAATCTGAAATAATACTGCTAAGGAAAACGCAATGATTCCGATTTCCATCAGTCCCGGAATACTGAATAAAAAACCAATCAGAAATAAAGGCACTGCCATGCGGGATCCAATATTGCTAATCGGAACAAGGTTGCTTCGTAAGGCAAGTGGAAAATATTTTAACGAATCCTGCATTGCATGACCAATTTCGTGTGCTGCAATACCCTGGGCGGCAATTGATTTACCATGATATACTTCTCTGGAAAGTCCCAACTTCTTTTTCCTGGAATCATAATGATCGGAAAGATTTCCAGGCACCAGTTCGATAGTTACTTTTTCCAACCCTCTGTTTTTTAACAATTGAGTGGCTATTTCCCTACCGGTTAACCCGTTTTCAGCCGGAATTTTCGCATATTTCATATAGACTGTTTTTACTTTGTATTGTGCGTAAAGGGTTAATAATATCGCCGGAATCAATATAATTATTGAATTATCAAAAAATAACATTAAATATCTCCTTACTCATTATAATCTGTGAATGCTTCCACAAATTCTATGTTTCAACTTGTATTATTCTCCAAGTGTATTTTCTATTTTAATTTTATAGCCGTTAACAAATTGCCCGGCTGACATTTCTTTCGCACCAGCAGGAATCAATTTAATTATTTTTATCAGTCCACTGTCCCCTGTTGAAACCAATAAGCCATCTTTCTCAATAGCTACAATAACACCAGGGAAAGCCGCATGGGATAGACTCTGATTTTCATCACCGGATATCCAACTCGACTGTGTAATCTTTATTTTTTTTCCTTTATAATAAGTGTATGCACCAGGAGTAGGAATAGTGCCCCTAATCCGGTTATATATTTTTTTAGATTTTTCCTTCCAGTTAATTTCACCATCTTTTTTATTCATTTTTCTTGTATAAGTTGCAATTTTTCTATTCTGAGGAATTTGAGATAATATTTTATTTTGAAAATCATTTAATACCTTGGTGATGGTTTTTGCGCTCAAGTTGGATAATCTTTCACTTAACTCTCCAAAAGTTTCATTTGGTAGAATATCTACTTTAAATCGAGCGATAATATCTCCATCATCTACTTTGCTGTTCATACAAATGAACGTTATACCGGTTTCTTTTTCACCATTTATGATAACCCAATTAATAGGCGCGGCACCTCGATATTCCGGTAATAAAGATCCGTGTATATTAATACAACCGACTTTCGGAATATTTAGTATTTTTTCTGAAAGTATCTGACCATAAGCAACTACCAGGATAATATCAGGTTCCAACGCTTCCAGTTTTTTTACAAAATTAATTTCATTAATATTTTCCGGTTGAAATATTGTAACTTTCCGATCTATTACTGCCTTCTTTATAGGTGGAGGTAATATCTTTTTTCCCCTTCCTCTCGGACGATCCGGTTGGGTAACGACTTGTAATATATTTTTTTTATTATTTATTAATGCTTCCAAGACCGGAACACCAAATTCTGCAGTTCCGATAAAAATAATCTTAGTTATAGTATCCACCTTCTTTTTTATATTTATTCTTAACTAATCCTTTTAGTTTTTGCTAATTTTTCTTTCACTTCCCACACAGACTTACACGTTATATGCTAATTTCCCCGAAGTTTTTCACGAATCTTATCTTTAAATACTTACGTGATACTCGATGCTATATGTTGTCTTTCTCGATACTGTTTTAATTTATCTTTTCCTATTCTTTCTTAACTCGATGCTATATACTGTTTTATCAATAGGCAGGCGGAACGTCTGTTCTACAGGAGGAGGGATATTTTTCTTTATTACTTATTAACTTGTTACTTGTTACCGTTTTTCTACCCACACTTATATGCTATGCTCTCTACGTTAGTTTTCCTTCTTCTTCTTATATTCATCTAGTAAAATTTGTCTTTTAATTTTACTAATCCGGTCAATGAATAAAACACCTTCCAAATGGTCAATTTCATGCTGCAACGCTTTCCCGATTAAACCATCTTTAGATATTTTTATTTTTTCCCCTTTTTGGTTTATCCCCTCTACTGTCACTTTTTCATAACGGGTGACTTTACTATAAATTCCCGGTACACTTAAACACCCTTCTTCTTCAATTATTTTTCCTTCTTTTTTAAGGATGACAGGATTAATTAATACAAAAAGCCCCTCTTCTTCTCCATCAATAACAATTATTCTTTTTGAAACACCTATTTGCGGAGCTGCCAGACCTACACCCAGGGAAGCATACATTGTCTCTATCATATCTTTTATCAGTTTATCTATTTCAGGAGTTATTTCGTCTACTTTCAATGCTTTTTCTCTTAATACAGTATCTCCAACTTTTCTAATTTCTAAAACTGCCATAATTTTCCTCCTCCAATACTTTTTAAATATCATAGTTCTAATTATAAGGATTTCTTTATATCACTCGGGTACTCTTACATTATTTCTTTTATCTTATTATACCATAAGTGTACTCATGTCTTCCTTTTCAATGGATTATCCCCGACATTTTTATCGAGCCTTTCTTATCCTTGTAATCCCTACTTAAATCTGTTTAATTCTTCGATTTAAATATTTAAATCATTCTTGTCGGGTCCACATCAATTACCAACCGATTATTCGTATAGAGCTGGCTTAATACTATTTTATCAAATTTTTTCATAAATAACTTATTAAACTTTTCAATATTTTTCACCTTAATTATAAGCTGCACCTTAAAAATATTTTTTGCTTTCCAAATAATCATATTTTTAGAACCCAATAATTCATATTTAGGCATGCTTTTACTACTGCCAAGTTGCCCTAAATAATCAATTAAAGATTTTGCATCCTGTTCAACCTTTTCCTTATTCTCTCCTTTGACTTCTATTTTGATTATATGTGTAAAAGGGGGATATTCCAGTTCTTTCCTTAATTCAAGCTCTTTTTGGTAAAAAATATTGTCTTTTCCCTTCTTTAAAGCTACCAGGCAATGATGATCAGGATTAAATGTTTGTATAATCACTTCTTTGGAAGGGTTATATCTTCTAAAAGATGAAATTATTTCCTTTATAAGTTGAAATGTTTTTTCCCCTGATCGAAAATCGGGTAAATTTAAAAGTGTATCAGCTGAAACAATACCAAGCAAATCAACATAATCATACTTAAGACCTTTTAGAGCCATTTTGGTTCCTATTAGTATATCAATTTTTCTTTTATTAAAATCGCCAACCATATTCTGATAATCTTCTTTTTTCTTGATTGAATCCCGATCTAAGCGTTTTATTTTACTCATAGGAAACATCTTTTTTATTTCATTTTCCAACCTTTGGGTTCCAACACCCAATGGTCTTATCTCTCTACTTCCACATTTTGGGCAAACACTTAACATATCGGTCTTTTTACCACAACTATGGCAGATAAGACGGGCATTCCGCTGATTGTTAAAATGATAGGATAAAACGTTATTGCAGTATGGACATTTGGGAATATATCCACATTTATTACATAAAATAAAACTGGAAAATCCTCTTCTATTTAAAAAAAGAATAATTTGTTTATTTTTCTTAATGTTTTTAGCTATCGCCTGCTGCAGTTCATAACTTATTATTTTCTTTTTTGATTTTTCCTGCGTCATATCTATTATTTTGTTTTTAAACGGATATTCTTCTTCTATTTTATCGGTAAGCTCAATTTTTTCAATATCTTTCTTCACCATTCCCTGAAAAGATTCAAGAGAGGGAGAATTGCTATGTAATATAATCGGTACATCTTCAATTTCCGCTCTTTTCATGGCTACTTTTTCCGCATGGTATCTGGGGGTTCTTTCTTCCTTGTAAAGACTGTCATGTTCCTGATCGATAATAATCAGGCCTAACTTTTCCATAGGTAAAAATATCGCTGACCTTTTTCCTATCACTATATCGAATTTCGATTTCTTTATTTTAATCCATTGAAAAAAATTACTTTTCTGATCATCCCTCTCATTAAATATTAATATTTTATCTTTGAATTCCACTTTCAATACATCAGCTAATTCTCTCAGCTCTGTTTCTGAAGGAGTTAATATAATTACCTGCTTGTGAATAGATTGAGAAAGTTGAATACATTTCACGTAAAACTTAACTTTATGTGAAAAATTAGTTGGGTTTAAATAAAATACTTTATACATGCTCTTTATAATTGAATTATTCACTTGCTTTAAGATTTCATTTTTTTCTTGCATAACCAGCGTGGATTGTTTTTCAGATTCTAACGGTTTTGATTTTGACGGTGCTTTTGATGTTATAATTTCTTTTTCCCACTGTTTCAACCATAATTTTTTAGTTTTAGGAAAGACATAATTCAGTGTTTTACTCCAGGAACACAGGTAGTATTCGGATATCCACTTGGTTAGTTGCAGGAGATTGGGATTCAGGAAGGATTCTTCATCTATTATCTGCAGAATGTTCTTGCAATTCTTTATACTTGATTTTGTTAAGAATCCAATAACACATCCTATTTTTTTTGAATTTTTAAATGGGATGATAACTCTTGTTCCGCAAGATATTTTACTTTGAAGATTTATTGGGATGGAATAGTGAAATATTTTATTAAAATTAATTTCTAATAATATTATCTCTGCATATTTTTTTTCGCTTTGTTTTTTCGTCAGATTTACCAATTCCTTTTTACACAATTTTTAATATTTCGTCTAATATTTTTACAGCCATCTCACTTTTTTTCATGATCGGAAGTTCTTTTATCATTCCCTTTTGACTTATTATTTTTGCACTATTATTGTCAGAAGCAAAACCGATATTTTTCTCTAGTATATTATTTGCAATAATTAAATTTAATTTCTTTTCTTTAAGTTTTTTTAAAGCATTTTTTGTGAGATTTTCAGCTTCCGCCGCAAACCCAACCAGTATTTTATCTCGTTTTTTCTTACCTAATTCAGCAAGTATATCTGACGTTTTTTCCAATTCGAGATTTAGTTTTTGGCTGCCGCTTTTTTTAATCTTTCCAAAAACACTCTTTTTGGGTCGAAAATCAGCTACTGCAGCAGCAGAAATGATAATATCTGCTTTTGGAAAATATTTAAATACTTCTTTCTTCATCTCTTCGGCAGTTTCTACTAATATCATTTTATCCACTTCTACGGGGGGCAAGTGGTTTGGTCCGCTAATTAAAATAACTCTTGCACCTCGATGAACGGCATTTTTTGCCAGAGCAAATCCCATTTTTCCCGTTGAATAATTAGATATGAATCTTACATTATCAATAGGTTCTCTAGTACAGGAAGCAGTGATCAATATGGTTTTGTTTTTATAATCATTATCCGCGCTCAGAAATGATTCTACATTAACCATAATTTTTTCAATATTTGCCAGTCTTCCCTTGCCAACATCTCCACAGGCCAGAGTTCCGTATTCCGATTCAATAAATTCAAAACCCAATACCTTTAATTTTTCACAATTCTCCAGATAAATTGGATTAGAAATCATGTTCCTATTCATCGCCGGAGCAATCATTGTCTTTACTCTGGAAGCTAAAATAATT
>Ga0207996_1001990_pt1 | contig 13097 bp, 10 predicted proteins | sample AntAceMetag02UKG_FD_184773 | JGI IMG/M metagenome (GOLD analysis project Ga0207996, IMG submission 184773) | Saline lake microbial communities from Ace Lake, Antarctica - Antarctic Ace Lake Metagenome 02UKG (SPAdes) (version 2) | ecosystem: Environmental > Aquatic > Non-marine Saline and... | reverse complement strand
TAAGAGCCGTTTTTTTAGCAGGCTGAAAATTAAATAATAGAAACAAGAAAGAAGCAGAATAAAATTGAATTTTGAAAAAGCTTTACATAATAAAATTATGCAAACTACAGCTTACTTGCTTAGCTGATATACCTTAGTTCCGCACCCCTTTCCGTATGAAAGAGCGGGGTGCTTGGAAAAAACCTGCCCCCAACCCCTGCAGGTTTTTTGTGAGCTCTGTTTTCCTCATACCTTTTTTTCCTCACATATAACATAGCACACCACATTCTTTTGTTTTATTATTTCTCATCCACTTATTCATCAATTGGCACACTGGCTGACAAAATTGTTATTTTTTTTTTATTGAGTAGGTTAGTTTTTAGATTGCAATAAAATAAAAACAAGTCATTCTCACTCCGTTTCATTTGTCATTTTGTCCACTATCTGACTTATTCCTCCCGCCACCCATAAAGTAGCAGCCTTTAGCTTCTTCCGACCCGCCACCCTCTCTGAGCGGAATGCAGCAAGATGCCTCCCTCTGAAGGACTAGAGTTCTTTTTTTGCGAACCTTGTGGGGCTTGTGAAAGGTTCGCAAAAAAAAATGCAAAATTGCATCCAAAAACAAAGGGAGGTATCTTATGATTCACTTTTTTTCAATGATTCAAGGTAGTAGTTCAGCCGCTACTCGATGTGGCACAAAAAAATCGGGAATAGAGAGCCACACTCATGGCTGGCTTTCAGGTGCTAAAGTACGCTGTTTCGTAGATGAAAATGATCATGATGTTGTCGAAGTCTACGCTACACATGGCAGTGGTAATCACAATTTCAAAGGTAAAGCAATCGGTTTGGTTTTTCGTTCCGTAAATGGAAAAATCGATTTTATCTCATCTATCCAGCTTCTAACTGATCTCAAATATCGGTACATCTAAGGCAGGTTCATACCTGCCTTATTCCCTTCAAATGGTGATCCAAATGGATAATGCTATAGCCGATTTCCTAATGTATCTAAGAGCTCGAGGTGATTCAAAACATACAATCAGAGCTTATGGTAGCGATTTATTTCAACTTGTTAATTTTTGCTCTGATAATTTTGATTTAAATAATATCAGTCTTATCAATCGAAATATTATTCGTAAATTTATCGGTTCTTTATATGAGAAAAGTAACTCTTTTTCTACAATGTCTCGAAAAATTTCAGTAATTAAATCTTTTTTTGAATATTGCAAGATTTCTGGATTTATCACAGAAGATCCTGCATTAAAATTAATCTATCCAAAAACTCCAAAACCACTTCCAAAACACTTTACTTTCGATGAAATGCGTCAACTTCTACACCTTGCAGATACAAAAACAAATCTTGGAATTCGTGACCAGGCAATGCTTGAACTTCTCTACGCCACAGGTATGCGAATCGGTGAACTTGAAAAAGTCGAAGTCAAACATTACGATCCCGAAAGAACTCTGGTCAAAATAATCGGTAAAGGTAGAAAAGAACGCCTTAATCCTGTTGGTTCTTATGCTATCAGGGCAATTAATAAATACCTTAAAATTCGACCTAAATTTTCACCAAAAGATGAAAATCTTTTCCTTTCAAAATCCGGAAAATGCTTAAAAGCAGATTGCATCCGTCAAATTCTTCATAAGTATATCGTTCAAGTTGCTAAAGTTCCTGGATATTCAGTTCATTCCATCCGTCACTCTTTTGCTACTCATCTTCTCGATAATGGCTGTAATCTCCGTGCACTTCAAATCATGATGGGACACGAGAATGTTTCCACTACTCAACTTTATGTTCACCTATCCCTTAGCAGTCTAAGAAAAGTTTACGATAAAGCCTTTGCCTTTGCCTTTAAACGTGACCATCAAATTATGTTAGATTTTGCAGAAGATTGCTATGCATAAATCTATTTTTCATTATTTTAGAATTCCTGGTTCCCTCCGGGAATTCTTTTTTTTATGCTTCAATTTCTTTCACAAAATCAACTTCGAGCTCATAGTCAAGATATTCCTTTTTCATCCTCAGCAAAGCTTCATCTTTTGCTTCATCCTCATTGTTTGCTTCAAGTCTTATATCTTCTTCCGATGTTATTATTACTGTAACCTTATAGTCTCTGTTTTCTTCAAATTTCTCGCATTCTTCAGTGTATTTTTTTAACGCTTCAATTTGCTCATTATCGCAAATTTTCAATCTTCCTTTTAACACTTCTGGAACTGCTGAAATTTGCATAAGCACCTCCTTTTTTTCTTCTTTTAACCCATTTCACAAAATAATTCATTCAAGCCTATAATTGTAACCGTAAAAGCATTTCCAAACCTTTCAGCTGATACTTCACACATTCTAATAAAAAAATCGTACGCAGGGCTAAAAGGGACAACCATACACCCCGCAGATGCTTTTCCGATTCTTCCCGGATAAATCAGCCTTTTGTTTGCATAATGGATATTGAATCCTGACGAACTCTTAACCGTTTCAAAAGTCTCTGGATCTAAATCTAAAATATTGTCCTTATTTCCATCCCTGTAGATAGAAATTTCTCTGTTCTGGATCAGCGCCTTTTTTCCTTTATGCTTCCCTATCACCCATCCAGCCCTAACCTGCTGTAACGCTATAACCCCACAGCCTTCCCTTTTTACTGGATTATTCAAATAATGTTTTCCCGGGAGCGTCGTCGCTTCTGTTATAAAAGTTTTATACTTTCCGGATGGATTTTTCCATATCAATATCATGCTGTCATTATACTTATCCAGTTTAAAGACATTATTTCTTGCAAAAATAATGTTTAAATTGTAAATTCCTTGGTTAAAAAATGCAAAACCTAATTTAAAAAAAAGTTTCTCAACTGCATTTACAATTTGAAATGATCCTTTCATATTTAAAATTTCCACTTTTCTTTCTCCTTCTCAGCTCAATATCATTATACATGCTTTTTTTGAATGATCAACATCAACTGTTATATAATTTCTATAAATGAATATCCTTCTTATTCCTGCTAAAATAACACCATGAAGAATCCTTGATTTTTCATCCCTATCTTTTGCACGTATATCAGCAGCTAAGCCTTTCAAATATGCAGATGTCTCAGTCCCACCGCTAACTTTATTGTTCTCTTCGCACTTATAACCCCGCAAAATTATAAAAGGAATTTCAGCTTTTTCCCTTGCTTCATCCAGGATATCAACAAAAGCCTCTACAATCAAATTTTCTCCGCAACATTTGCAGGCGAATTCACTCCGCTCAAAATATTTCCACCGGCTATACATTTTCAGCCCCTTTTCCAAGCACCTCAGCCAACTTTTTCCTATGCTCTTCATTTGATTTTCGCACCAGCTCCTTTTTCTTTTCTTCACTTTCTCTTTTTTTCTTTTCAAATTTATCTTTTTCTTTCTGTAAGTTTACATAAGCACCATTCAAAATGTTCTTAACAGTTTTGATTGCATACGCCTGCGGTCTGTTTATCTTCCCATCTATTGTTTTCTTGATCACTTTTTCAAGACTTACAAAAATCAAATCGATTTGAAAATCGTCGATCAGATCGTCAGTCAAAATGTCTATCATTTCCCTTTCAACTCCTAAGCTTTCTAATTGTTTTCTTACATCTGACGACGACGATCTTTTTTCTTTCTCTGTTTTTTCTTCATCTTTGATTTGTTCTTCTGTTTTTGTTGTTATTTTCGGGTTTTCCGTCACGGTTGACCCGTGTCGGTTGATCCGCGTCGGTTTATCCGTTACGGCTAATCCGTCACGGTCTAAATCCTCAGGAAACTCGGTTACAATGTATTCTATAGCAAATTGTCCATTTTCTTTTCTATACTTTGTTTTTCTTACGTAACCTCCCTTTACAAGCTCGTTTATCCCACTTGAAATTGAGTCCCTTCCTTCTAACATCTGGTTTTTTAATATAGAAATCCTTATTTCCCAGTTGTCAGGCAGGCTCAGTAGAAATAACATCAAACCTTTCGCTTTCAAGCTCAAATGTTTGTCCCTTGCCAGCTTATTATCAACAATTACAAATCCTCTTTTTTTAACTCTCTTGATAATCATGCTGCACCACCTAAATTTTTGCCGGAAATTAGATCTATTGCATTCTGAATTGTTATCTGTGATTCATCCAGGTATCTCTCAGTAGTTGTTAAATTTGAATGGTTCAAAAGTTTGCTGGCTGCTTTTGCACCTTTCAAAAGTGCAACATTATTAGCCATTGTTTTTCTAAAGGAATGTGTCGATACTCTATCAGAGTCAATTCGCGCTCGTTTACAATAAATTTTAATTGCTCTTCGATAGGAAGAATCATCTTTTTTTGTTAATAGCTTAGTCTTCCCTATCTTCCGGGACCTTTCAGCTAAGTTTCTGGCTAAAGCTAAAGCTTCATCACAAAGGTAAACTTCTCGTTTTTTGTCTGTTTTCTTTTCTTCGATCAAAAAATGTTTTGAAATCTGCTCATTCTCCAATTCCATCAAATCAGAAATTCGCAGAGCAGTTAAATACTGCAGTCGAAAAACTTGATAGTAATATCGTTCCACTGGCTTCGATAAATCGAAGCATAAAAAAAAGTCCCGAATCTCACTATCCGAAAGAATTCGAGTTTTTGTTGATTTTCCCATTGTCCACCTCCAATTTCTTGTTGGTGTTTTTTGGGAATACAATTTTTTTATTTAAGAAGTGAAAATTAAATCGATTTTTTTCGATTCTCTTTTTCTCTTAAATTCAAGTACAACTTATAAGTTTCCAATTCCTTTGTTGCTCATAACGTACATTATCAGAGGTTATTTATTCAGTTTCGGTTTACTATATATAGCTTATCAGAGGTTGTTTGTTTTGTTATTTCCAAAATCCGGTTTACTATAATGTACATTATCAGAGGTTGATGATTCCGTAATTTTCAAAATGTGGTTTACTTTAGAGTTATTATCAGAGGTTGCATGAAACATGTTTTTGATCCCCTACTTTCTGAATAACGCTGTAATTTGATTTTTTTTCGATTCGGAATGATATATGACTTAAAATTTATTTTTGTGTCTCTGAGTTGAATTTTGAAAAGTTATTATTATTTTGGTTAATAATTCTAAAATTATTTTAAATTAAAAAAACTATATAAGAAAACACTCAATAAAAGTTTATAAAAAATGCTATTCAGTCCTTCCCGATTTTAATATATAGTTTGTGAAAACCGTTTTGGTTATCCATAATACTAAAAACAAATTTAATATATTACGACAGGGATAGTAAGTTCAAACATTTCCTTTTTTTCAATTTCATGCTTTTTCTCATTTTTTAGTTTCCATTTTTTAGTTTTATATTGATACAATCCTCTCCCCCATTCTTCATAAAAAATAAATAACAGCAGATAAGGCGGGAAACATTTACGTAACAGGACATTTCGAAGATACAGCAAACTTTGGTTATTATACTCTTTACAGCATTAGATTTGAGGACATTTTCGTAGCAATGTTCGGTGCAGACCTGAATCATCATATCGAAACCGGTACCGTTGTAGGAGCTTAGTATTAATCATGAACGGAGATGAATGACGCAGGATCGAAGATAAGCTTGATAGTCTTATTATTCAGGTTACTAAGCACCTCGCGGAACACAACGCTCGTTCCAAGTTCGTTTCTGCTGTACTGTCTGTTTCCAGAGTGCTCCAAATAGCAATCCTGCTATTTATCGCAATCTTCCAACTCCTGAAGTAGTTAACCCAACAGCCACAAAAAAAATGCTTGGTCTAATCAACCAGGCATTTTTTTTCTTTACTTTTTGAATTTCCTAATGTTTCGAGCCTGCCACGTTCTTCTCGCTTTTCTTTCAATCAGATGTGGGTGCATCTGTTAGCAACATCAATAAATAACATTAAAACTTATTCACTTTCAACATAAATAATTGAATTACTGATTTCAATTTCGTTGAAATTATCAATAAGAGAACCATTCTCATCAATCAACTGAATATTATTTAATGTAATATCACCTTGACCAATATTAATTCCTTTCAGAGAAAAACTGAATAAAGTCCCATCTCCACTTATTGAATCCGAACCATTCGTTTGAGTTAAACCGATACAGATATTTAAGCAATCTGTTTCAAAGATGGTCTGTAATAATGGCTCCGTATTCCAGATATTTCCGATAATTATTTGATCTGTTTGTAGTTCTACGATTGAAGAATTGAAATGAATTTCACCAGAAAAGGCAAAAAAATTAGTCACATTTTCTATTTTTAATTCAAACATAGCAATTGAATCAATAATAACGTGTTCTTCAGTTGGAGAAATCATAATTTTAAGTTTAGATTCAGGTTCTGTTCCATTATCTGAACAAGACATAAATATCACTGATAAAATCATTAAAAAAATTATCTTTTTCATTTTTCAACTCCTTACTTGATTAATAACATTTTTTTTGTATCGATTGTTTTTCCATCATTCTCTAATTTGTAGAAATACATACAACTCGATACTTTATTATTGTTCATATCTAAACCATTCCAGACAATTGAATAATTCCCGGGATTTTGATCGTTTTTTTGAAATCTTCTTACAAGTTGTCCTTTGATATTATAAATTGATAATTCTATATTACCTTTATCAGCAATAGAATATCTGATCTTAGTCGTAGGATTAAAAGGATTGGGATAATTATTATACAATCTATTAACTTCAACAACTTCAATAAAAGGTAAATCAAATCTTTCAGCAATGTGATTCCTGATCTGTATTTCAATATTGCTGTTTCCGAGTGAATTGTAAATTTCTACAAAATTATCCTTTTTATCCATTAATTCATCAGCACTGAATGAAACAAGATTACTATATGTTTCATGAGATTTTTCCCAATTCAAACAAAGTGCTAAAACATCAGTAATGTTAACTATCCCATCACCATTACAATCTGCTAAAGGTGCTAATGGTTCAATCCAGTTAGCAGGAATATTGTGTGCAACCCATTCAAAAGAGATTGAATTTCGCGAATCGCCTTCTTCATTCCAATAAACAGCGATTGCATCTATATCGCCTTCATCTACGATGCAATTATTATCTGTATCTCCGGGCCAGATAAAAATTTCATTAATAGGTAGATATTCATAAGCTCCCATATCAGGTGCTAAACCATAATACTCACTATCTGGAATATTCACAAGTGTATCACCTTCCAAAACAAAAAATGCAGTTCCTGCATCTATACAGGGAGAACTATCCATTAAATGATAATTAAAATTGTCTGGATTAATAAATAACGGATCTAACTGAATATTGTAAAACACATCACAATTATCTCCATTTGCATTTGTAGTAATGTTAATTCCAATTGAATCGTTAACTCCATAGAAATTACCATTCTCATTATTCCAAAAATTTGAATAGGCTATAGTTGTATTTCCTGAGTATCCAATAAAGTTGTAAATGCCATAATCACCCGTGTTATCTGAAACTATACAATTTACTAAATTTGGTGAAATAGAGCAGTAAATACCACCACCATAATAGTCAGCATTATTGCCTGTTATTGTTACATTCACTAAACTCGGGAAGGAAGTAACACAGTTAATCCCGCCACCATAATCAGCATTATTACCGGTTATTGTTACATTATCTAAACTCGGGGAGGAATTAGAGAAGTAAATACCACCACCATAATCAGCACTATTGCCTGTTATCGTTACATTATCTAAACTCGGGGAGGAATTATCACAGTTAATCCCACCACCATAATCAGCACTATTGCCTGTTATCGTTACATTATCTAAACTCGGGGAGGAATTAGAGAAGTAAATCCCACCACCATAATCAGCACTATTGCCTGTTATCGTTACATTATCTAAAATCGGATTGGAATTCTCTCTACAATAAATCCCTCCACCATATTCATCAGCAGTATTACCTGTTATTGTTACATTCATCAGAATTGGAGAAGAATTATACCAGCAAGAAATACCTCCTCCATTATAAGCATTATTATTCGATATTGTTACATTTAGTAGGTTAGGTGATGATTCCAAATAACAGTATAATCCTCCACCTTTATGAGATGAATTGTTCATTATAGTTACATCTTCCAAACTTGGTGAAGAGTTATTTATACAGTAAATACCACCACCAGCATAATCAGCAGTATTACCTGTTATTGTTACATTCATCAGAATTGGAGAAGAATTATACCAGCAAGAAATACCTCCTCCATTATAAGCACTCCCGTTTGTAATAGTAATATTACTAATTGTAGAATTTGTTATATGATAAAAATCCATAACACACGCAGTTTGATTAGCATCCAAAATTGTCTCATCTTCTCCAATACCTTGTAAATTCACATAATTACTCCATTTGATTGGAAATGTTTCACCATTTGTAGAATCACTATAAACTCCAGTTGCAAGATGTATTGTATTAATATTCAAACTATCTGAATATATTAAAGATAATGCATGCTTTATTGTTCTAAAGGGATCATCTGCTGATGTTCCAGTGTTTGAATCATCTCCATCTACTGCCACATAAACATCAGCATTTATTAAATTACTCTCTATACTATGTAGAATATCAAATGTAAAGTTATTAATAGGAGAGGCATAATAATCTGTAGGTGTCATTACAGTAAATGTATCGACAATAACATGAATTGTATCACATTCTTTTACATAAATATCAGATCCATAACCTCTCATGTTTTCAATTGTATTTGAATAAATATTACTTCTGTTACTAGTACTAAAAATTAGCGAGGAATTAGGCTCACAGTAAATTCCACCACCAATATTTCCTGCACTATTAGCTGTTATTGTCACATTCTGCAAACTCAGGGATAAAGCAGAACAGTAAATCCCGCCACCTTTAGTTCCTGCACTATTAGCTGTTATTGTAACATTCTGCAAACTCGGTGAACCCGAGCAGTAAATTCCACCACCACGCTCAGCATAATTGCCTGTTATCGTCACATTCTCTAATAAATCTTGTGAATGAAGACCGTAAATCCCACCACCCGCGCTAGCACTATTACCTGAAATGGTTACATTCTGTAGACTCAGTGAGGAATCATCACCGCCACAATGAATCCCACCACCATAACTACTAGCACTATTACCTGTTATCGTTACATACTCCAAACTCAGAGATGATGCAAAATATTTTATTCCACCACCTTGCTGAGCACTATTACCAGTTATCGTTACATTATATAAACTCGGGGAGGAATTATTGCAGCAGAAAATCCCACCCCCAGGGACAGCACTATTACCAGTTATCGTTACATTATATAAACTCGGGGAGGAAGCACTGCACATTATCCCACCACCAGATGTAGCATTATTACCGGTTATTTTAAGATTTAATAAACTCGGGGAGGAAGACTCACAGTGAATTCCACCACCATAAAAACTATTTCCATTAGTAATTGTAAAACCAGTTAAGACTGCAGTAGAATCTTCACCATTATTAAATTTAACTACACGATTTAAGCTATTACCATCAATAATTGTTTGTGAAATGTAGCTTGTATCCTGAGTAGTTAAAAATAACGAAGCAACTGTGATATTCTTACCATTATAATTAATATTTTCTAAATACGTTCCCGGTTGTACCAATATTATATCACCGTCGGTGGATGTGTTTATCCCAGTCTGAATTGTCGGTTGGTCTCCAGGAACATTAATCGTCTCTGCAAATAAACTTACACTTACAAAAAGTGCGATAACGAACAGTAAACTTGACTTCTTCATTTTTTCTCCAATTTTTGATTTTAATAAGCGGTTTTAAGACATATAATAAACCTACCTGATTTTGATCTTCGTGATTTGATCATATGCCGCTATTTCATAAGCAAACATTTCTTAACTTCTTCAGTTCTGTCATTAATATTTAGTTTGTAGAAGTAAACACCTGAGCTAACAGGTTTGTTGAATTCATCATTGCCATTCCAGATTACTGAGTGATCTCCGGCATTTTGTTGTCCATTGATAAGCGTTTTAACAAGCTGACCTTTTAGATTATAAACAACAATCTTAACAATGGATTTCTCTTTTATACTGTAGTGAATTTTAGTAGCCGGATTGAACGGATTGGGATAATTTTGAAAAAGAGAAATTGAAGAAGGAATTACATTTGGCTCATCATCAATAGACAAATAAGATATATCTACATATTGTAAACTTGATAGAGCTGGACCTCCACTTGCAATATTACCACCAAATACGTACAAATTATTTCCAATTACTTCAGTACCGCAGTGTCTGCGACCAATCATATTAGTGTTGAGTTGAGTGAATTCATGTGTTTCAGTGTTGAAAACCGCAACAGATTCAAGATTATCATAACCACCTATTAGCCATATATATTGTCCTGATACTACAGTATGATGAGCAGAGATAGCCACTGGCATATAATCAATAAACGTCCATTCACTGTTTTGAATATTATAAGCATCTATTCTATTTGAGACTGAGCCATTGTAACCACCAAACACATATAATATTCCATCAACAACTTCACCTTCAGTTTCTTTTGCTTCTGGCATGTCAGATAATTGAATCCATTCATTGCTTATTGGATCAAACTCATATAATTCACTTGAATATCCATTTATAGAAGTTCCACCAAAAATATAAATTTTATTGTTCCAGACAGCAGTACCTGAATTAGCATTTAGAATTGGGTCTGAAATTAAATATGTAACACTACCAGTATTTCCGTCAACTACTTCTACAGTATCTGTAAATGATAATGCAGTGCCTATATAACCTCCAAATATATATAATTTATTTGTAGTTTGAATATATTCTACTCGACAAAATACTCTTGATATTAATCCATCTGTAAATTCTGTCCAGTTATCTGTTATTGGATTATACTTTTCTATGTTATTAACACGATATAAAGGTGGTTCGTATGTGCCTCCGCAAATTGCATATAGGTAATCTCCATCACTAGCATGAGCAAAACCATATCTTGCTGTATTCAAATCAGATAAAGAATTGAAGGTGATATCATATGAAATATTATTATTAAGTTTTGCTACAAATATATCATGATCTCCACTGCTGGTAAGAGAAAAATAACCAAAGGTTGCTGTATCCATAAAACTTCCAGTCACATAATTGTTCCCATTATCATCTATCGCGATTCCATTGCCTTCATCCGAATTACTTCCACCAGCTTTATATGCCCATAACCAGTTGCCATTTGCGTCTATCTTAGCTACAAAAATATCCAAAATACCACTGCTGGTAAAAGAATAGGAACCAAAGGTTGCTGTTCCTTGAAAACCTCCTGTCACATAACTATTCCCATTATCATCTAATGCGATTGCAGAGCTATAATCTAGATAACCTCCTCCAGCTTTACTTGCCCATAACCAGTTACCGGTTGCATCCATCTTTGCTACAAAAATATCAGAATCATAATTACCACCACCAGTTGTAAGAGAATAGGAACCAAAAGTTGCTGTATCCCTAAAGTCTCCTGTAACATAATTGTTTCCATTGTCATCTATTGCAATTCCACGGCTAAAATCCGAATCACTTCCACCAGCTTTTGTTGCCCATAACCAGTTGCCATTTGCATCCATTTTTGCTGCGAAAATATCAGAGACTCCACTGCTGATAAGAGAATAGGAACCAAAGGTTGCTGTATCCCTAAAACTTCCAGTCACATAGCTGTTCCCTGTATCATCTATTGCGATTCCTTTGCCCTGATCCGAATCACTTCCACCAGCTTTTGTTGCCCATAACCAGTTGCCATTTGCGTCAATCTTAGCTACGAAAATATCATAGCTTCCATAGCTGGAAAGAGAATAGGAATCAAAGGTTGCTGTTCCGTAATAATATCCAGTTACATAGCTGTTACCATCATCATCTATTGAGATTCCATTTCCTTCATCATAATGAGATCCGCCAGCTTTTGTTGCCCATAACCAGTTGCCATTAGCATCCATTTTTGCTACGAAAATATCATAACTTCCATAGCTGGTAAGAGAATAGGAACCAAAGGTTGCTGTGCCGTTAAAGTATCCTGTCACAAAGCTATTCCCGGTATCATCTATTGCGATTCCTTTGCCATGATCCGAATCACTTCCACCAGCTTTTGTTGCCCATAACCAGTTGCCATTTGCATCCATTTTTGCTGCGAAAATATCAGAGACTCCACTGCTGATAAGAGAATATGAACCAAAAGTTGCTGTATCCCTAAAGACTCCTGTAACATAGCTGTTCCCATTTTCATCTATCTCAATTCCATCGCTAAAATCCAAATCACTTCCACCAGCTTGAGTTCCCCATTGCCAAGTAGATGTTTGTGAAAATGCACATACTGTAATAAGCATTAATACTAAATTCATAATTACTTTTTTCATCATTTTTTCTCCCATTTATGTTTTTATAGTGGTTTTAAGTCAAAGAATAAACCTGACTATTCCTGATTACCGAAATTTGGTTTTTTTCTAAATAAAGTAATCTCATTTTACAATTTCCTTTTCTCTTACAGTTCTCTCATCTTATTTCATTCATATTTAATTTGCTTGTAACATCTGTATGCCATGCAAACCTACATGGTATACATAACCAACTTATAGTTATAACAAAAAGGTTCATGATAAACCCGAAACTATATTTATCGCGAACCTTTAATACTCATTTTCTAATTCCATTCCGTCTAAAGGAATCTTTTTTTGTCGATTGCATTCTTTTTCAATGACTCAATATCATTCATAATTTCATTTTTTCCATTTGTCCTGTTATTTTTAAAATGTTTTACTTCTTTTCTGTCAAACTTTATTTTCACGCTTTTATAATAATTCACTACTTATTGTCATTTATTTCTTATTGTTTATTTCCTCATAAGCTTTCATTAAGAGGTTTTATCGTGAACCTCGCAACCCGCACCTCGCAACTCAATGCAACTCTATCTTTTTTTTTGTGTCATTTTGACACACTCGTTATATTGTCGTAAATTGTAATATTATTTTTTTCACGCTTTCGGCTAACTGCTAACCAGCTAATTCCTAAATTCTACTTCACCAAAGTCATCTTCCTCTTAAATTTCGTACCATCCGCTTTCATTTCAATAAAATATGTTCCGGTTGCTACTTTCTTACCATAATCATCTAATCCATCCCAATTAACTTAAGTCTTATTT
>Ga0207996_1001988_pt1 | contig 13102 bp, 11 predicted proteins | sample AntAceMetag02UKG_FD_184773 | JGI IMG/M metagenome (GOLD analysis project Ga0207996, IMG submission 184773) | Saline lake microbial communities from Ace Lake, Antarctica - Antarctic Ace Lake Metagenome 02UKG (SPAdes) (version 2) | ecosystem: Environmental > Aquatic > Non-marine Saline and... | reverse complement strand
AAAACTTAAAAAAGGAATTGGAATGGGTGTTCGCATCATGTCACCTATGGGACTTCTTGGGTTCGATTATGCATATGGCATGGACAGAAAAGTGAATAATAAGTGGCAGTTCCACTTCCAATTTGGCTCGACATTTTAAAAAAATAATTTTATATAATAAGGAGATGTTATAATGAAGTTCAAAGGTATTATAATTGCGATGTTATTGGTTTTGATACCCGTCATGGTATCTGCTGCTGCACAGAAGATCGGCGTGATCGATGTGGATAAAGTGTATAATGATTTCGAAGAGAAAAATATTGCAGAACAGCAATTCTATCAGGAATCAGACCAATGGGAACAAGATCTTAATGAGAAAGAAGCGGAAATAACCCGTTTGAAAGATGAGTATGAAAACCTTCCTCCAATCGTTTCCAAAGAACGCCGCGATCAAAAATTGAAAGAGATCGAACAGAAAGAAACTGATTTCTATAATTTAGCAAATGATTATCGCAACAAAGCAGTCGAGCGCCAGATGGAACTTCTTGCACCTATCAGTGAGAAGATAGTTACTGCCATCAATGAGGTCGCTGAAGAAAACGGTCTGGATATTGTGCTCAATACTATGCAGGGTGAAGTCGTACTCTACATCAAAAATGAAGATATTGATATAACTGAAGCTGTCATTGAGATACTGAATATAACTGCGACACCTGCGCCTGAAGAAAAAACTGAGGAATGAAGCAATTCGATTTAAAACTCTCTCTTGAGCAGCTTGCTGCAATCGCAGAAGGCACTCTCATCAAAATTCGGGAATGCACATGCAATGCTGTAGCTTCTTTAGAAGAAGCAGATGAAAATACAGTGGTCTTTTTTCAGGACCCAAAATTTGAGAAAGCATTTTCAGAATCACAAGCATATGTTTTCCTCATTCCTGAAAAATTAGATTTAGCAGCGTTGCCAAAACGAAATTATATTGTTTGTTCTAAGCCATACTTTTCATTCTTAAGGATTGTTGCCTATTTCCTGCAATCAACTCAAAAGCCCGTCAAGAGAAGGGATATTCACCCCACTGCAATTATTGCGGAATCAGTAACAATTCCAAACAACATATTCATTGCAGCGAATGCGGTGATCGGAGAGAATGTTGTTTTGGGAGACTTTTCATCAATTCATGAAAATGTTGTTATCAAAAATGATGTGAACATTGGTGAAAGATGCTGTTTCTACCCAGGAGTGACCATTTATAGTGAAGTTCAGATAGGTTCTGAAGTGAGTATTCATGCAGGAAGCGTGATCGGTTCGGATGGATTTGGCTATATATGGGATGGAAAGAAGCATCAAAAGATACCCCAGATAGGAAGAGTCATAATTGAAGATGATGTGGAGATCGGCGCGAATGTTACAGTCGATCGCGGTGCACTTGGTGATACGATCATTCGTAAAGGGACAAGAATAGATAATCTCGTTCAAATCGCTCATAATGTCGAAGTGGGAGAATATTCAGTCCTCTGCTCACAAGTCGGGATCGCAGGAAGTTCAAAGATCGGAAACAACTGCATCTTTGCAGGACAAGTCGGTATTGCAGATCATGTGAACATCGGCAGTAATGTCAAAATCGGTGCTCAATCCGGAGTACCTAATGATATTCCGGACAATAAGATCGTGCTTGGCTATCCTGCAATGGATATCGGATTGCAAAGAAGGATTCTCGCTTCATTAAAAGAATTACCAGAAATGCGTAAATACTTCCATCAACTGAAAAAGAAGGAAGAAACTAATGTACATTCATGAAAATCAACAAACTATTAAGGATTCAATAAGCTATACCGGCATCGGCTTGCATACCGGGACAATCAGCACAGTCACATTTAAACCTGCACCTGAGAACACAGGTATAATTTTTCGACGCACAGATCTACCGGGCCAGCCAGAGATACCTGCTGATATAAAGCATGTAAAAAGTCTGGATAGAGGAACGAATATAGGCATAAAAGATGCAACTGTAGCAACTATCGAGCATGTGCTTTCTGCTATCAAAGGACTGGAAATAGATAATATCTATGTGGAAATTGATGGAGAGGAAATCCCTGTTGCAGACGGTAGTGCTATCGAGTTTGTGAAAGCGCTGAAAAAATGCGGAATTATTGAACAGAATGCTGAACGTAAATATCTTGAGATAAAAAAGCCGCTCTCGTTTTCTGTGCCGGAACATAATGTCGATGTTGTTGTTGTGCCTTCGGAGTCTCTGAAAATCACATTCTTTATTGATTTTGATCACCCGAATCTTAAACCGCAATACACGTCAATGGTATCTCTCAAAGATGAATATGAAAAGGGATTCGCCCCTGCAAGGACCTTCTGTTTTATCAATGATATCAAGCAACTTAAGGCAGCAGGTTTGATCAAAGGCGGCAGCTTGAACAATGCGCTTGTGGTCGGCGACGAGAGTCTTTCTGATGAAGAGGTGCAGGAGCTGAGAGAACTTTTCAACATGAAGGGAGAGATCAAACTCAATGAGCACAAGCTGTTAAATTCCACTCCTTTAAGATACTATAATGAATTTGTACGGCATAAAGTAGTTGACCTCATCGGCGATCTTGCACTTCTGGGTATTTCTGTAAAAGGTCATATTCTTGCAGCACGCTCCGGACATAAAACAAACATCGAGTTGATAAAAAAGATTAAGAAGCAGTATGAGAATGAAATATTAAAAGCAAAATATCAAAAAAAGGAAGCGAGTGGCGTTGTCTTTGATAATGAGGCAATCCAGCGAATACTTCCGCACAGATATCCGTTTTTACTTGTTGATAAGATCATTGATTTCACGCCGGGAGAATCTATCGTTGGCATCAAAAATGTCACTATAAACGAACCTTTCTTTCAAGGGCATTTTCCAGATCATCCTGTTATGCCTGGAGTGCTCATCGTAGAAGCAATGGTACAAACAGGCGGCATTCTTGTTCTTAATGAATGTCCCGATCCTCGTGATTTTATTGCGTATTTTCTTTCCATAGATAAAGTCAAGTTCAGAAAATTGGTTGTTCCCGGAGATAGATTGGAATTTCGAATGAGATTAGTTCGGTCACGGATAGGGGTACATGTGATCGAGGGTAAAACATATGTTGATGACAAGCTGGTTTGTGAAGGGGAATTAAAAGCGAAGTTGATTAAAAAAAATGACACAAATAATTCATCCAACAGCAATAATTGATCCAAAGGCAAAGATTGGTAACGAAGTAGAGATCGGACCTTTTTCGATTATTGGACCACAAGTAATACTCCACGATGGAGTCAAAATCGCATCAAATGTTGTGATAGATGGGCGAACAACCATCGGAAAAGGGTGCAGGATTTTTCATTCCGCAGTGATCGGTACTGAACCTCAAGATCTCAAATATGCAGGGGAAGATACGGCAGTTGAGATCGGCGAATACACGGCAGTTAGAGAATTTGCGACCGTTAACCGTTCCACAAATATTGATCAGCCAACCAGGGTCGGCAGGCATTGCCTGCTCATGATCTATACGCACGTTGCCCATGATTGTCAGCTTGGTGATAGGGTTATAATGGCGAATTCTGTGAACCTGGCAGGACACGTTATTATTGAAAATAATGCAACGATTGGCGGATTATCTCCTGTTCATCAATTTGTTCATATTGGCTGCTATTCCTTTATTGGCGGGCTTTCACGGGTAAGCCAGGATGTGGCACCCTATACTCGCGGAGCAAGTATTCCATATAAAACAGTCGGGCTTAACTCCGTTGGTTTAAGGCGTAATAATTTTTCTGTTGAAACGAGAACAACTTTGAAAAAGCTCTACAAGATATTCTTTAATTCAAATCTCAATACAGCACAAGCTTTAGAGAAAATTAGGTCAGAAATTAAAATGATCGACGAAGTGAAACATTTTTTTGAGTTTGTGAAAAATTCCGAACGTGGAATAGCAAAGTAAAAAATTTAATTTTTTATAAAAAAAATTGACAGAGTAAGTAGTCACAGTAACTTATGGCGTGCATATAGCAAAAAATGATGTGGAGGCACATATGACAAAACAAGAGTTAATTGAGAAAGTTGCTATGGATACAGACATCTCTAAGAAGAAAGCAGGCGATGCTGTTAATTCTGTATTTGATGGCATCAAATTAGGACTTGAAAAAGGTGACAAGATCACTATGGTTGGCTTCGGAACATTTAGTGTGGCAAAAAGAGCTGCACGCATTGGTCTGAATCCTGCAACTGGTGAAAAGATTCAAATCCCTGCAACTATAGTTCCCAAATTTAAAGCGGGTAAAAAACTTAAAGAAGCAGTCAAATAATCACCATTTTATAAAGCAAGGGGCTAGCCCCTTGCTTTTTTTATTAAAACAATTCGGGGTTACATATGAAGTTTAATGTTCAAAGAAATCAAATTTTACAGAAAGTCCAGTTCATCAACAGTATTGTTCCTGTAAGGAATCCTTTGCAAATACTCACCAATATCCTGCTTGAAGCAAATGGTGAGAACGGTAGCATTCGCCTCGCTGCTACAGACCTTGAGGTTTCAGCAGTGACAGAAGTAGAATGCAATGTGCTTGAATCCGGGAAAATCGCAATTCCAGCCAAAAATTTTACGGATATTATTCGTGCACTTCCAGATGATGAAATTCACTGCGAACTTGATAATAAAATGCTCAATATCAAATGCCAGCATAGTGAATTCAGTTTGATATATGCAGACCCGGAAGACTTTCCAGAAATTCCGGACAGAGAATGGGAAAACAGTTTTACTATGGATGCAGGTCTCTTTTCAAAATTAGTAGAGAAAACATCTTTTGCCGTTTCAGAGCACATTGGCAGACCAGCATTCTCCGGCATTCTCTGGGAGCTGGATGCAAAAAAACAGAAGATGGTTGCAACAGATGGAAAACGATTAGGAAAATTTGAGACGGCACTTACTCTGGATACTGATAAGATAGATATCATTATGCCGATCAAAGGTGTGAATCTCGTAAGAAGAATAATTCATGCGGACCAGCCCAAGATAAAGATATTACCGGAAGAGAGTGCTATCAGCTTTGAATATGATTCCTATAAAATTTATTCACGATTGATCGAAGCAAATTATCCTGACTACGAAGCAGTAATACCATATGATAATTCAAAAATAATTGATATCGAAGTCGAACCACTGATCAAAGCTATACAGCGAGTTTCCCTGCTTGCATCCGAGGATAATTTTAAGATCATATTCAATTTTTCAAAAAATCAACTTAAAATTCACTCCGAGGATATTGACAAGGGATCAGCTGAGGAAAAACTGGAAATTGAGAATGATTTCGAAAAATTGCAGATCGGCTTTAACTATAAATATTTAATAGAAATACTCCAACTTGTGGACACAAAGGTAGTACAGATAAAATTCGAAAACTCTCTTGATCCATGCATTTTCTATAATATAGAATATCCCGAGGATCAAAAAAACCTGTTCCTCCTTATGCCACTGAGATTAGCAAACGATTAATTAGAATAGTTAAGTATACTTGTAAAAGCATCTGTATTCTCGCAGATGCTTTTTTTATTTATGCTTGGATATTCTCTTTGCCACACTCTTATTTCTGATCTCGTATTTTCGGAATAATGTGGCATTCTTTTTAAATTTATCAAGAGGGATCTTTATATGCAAACGTACAGAATCATTATTGTATCGCTTATCAATAATTTCTGCATTATCAAAAAGATAGGAAATAAACTTTTGCTCTTGATTCGGGATTTTAAGTATAATATTTTTCTTACTTAGAGCCAACTTCTTTGAGATCGCGTTTTCGATATCATCAAAATTATCACCTGTATGCGCTGAAACAAAGAGTGAATCAGGATAATCAATTCGAAGCATCTTCTTCATGAACATGTATTGATTTCGTGGAAGAAGGTCGATTTTATTGAAGACCAATATCATTTCGTGATGATCTGCCTGAATCTCTTTCAGAGTTTGAGATACAGTATCCATATATTCGAATAATTTATGGTGCGAAATATCAACCACGTGCAACAGCAGGTCGGCATCGACAACTTCCTGTAAGGTAGCATGAAAGGAAGCGATCAGGTATGGTGGTATTTTTCTGATAAAACCTATTGTGTCAGAAATGACAATGCGCTCTTTTGTTTCGAGAGTTTTTGCTCTTGTGGTGGTTTCCAGCGTTGCGAAAAGCTGGTCTGCTGTGTAAAGATGGGATGAGGTGAGTCTATTCAGTACAGTGCTCTTTCCGGCATTTGTATATCCCACTAGACTTAATGAAAAGACATCTTTCCTACTTTTTCTTTTTGTCTCGTTTATCTGCTCGATCCCCACAAGTTTTGATTTTAGATGTGTGATCCTGTCATTTATTCGGCGCCGGTCAATCTCGAGCTGCTTCTCACCTGGACCACGAAATCCAATACCACCTTCAATTCGTGAAAGATGCGTCCACTGCCCTTTTAAACGGGAAAGATTATACTGCAATTGTGCGAGTTCGACCTGCAATTTACTTTGCTTCGTTTGTGCGTGTTGGGCAAAAATATCAAGAATTAATTGTGATCGGTCTATGATACGCTTTTCTGTAGTTTTGGATAAATTCCTGTCCTGCGACGGGGTGAGATTGTCATCAAAAATAATAATGTTCGCATCTTCTCTTTTGGCGAGTGAACCGATTTCTTTTGCTCTTCCTGATCCAATAAAATATGCTGGATGAGGTTTTGGCCGGATTTGTGTTTCGATAGCTGCGACAACAACATTCGCAGTCCGGGCCAGATGTGCGAGTTCATGGAGAGATTCTTCTACATCAGAGGATGATCTGCCTTCTGTTTGTAAGCCGACCAGTATTGCTTTATCAGTTTTATTTTCTATCGTATGAATAGAGAACCTCAGTTATGATTTTTTAGCGTATAAGTATAATTTTATGAAATATCTCATCAGAATTTATAATGTTTGCTTTCAAAAGATAAATTCCTGAAGGAACTGCATTTCCATTAGCATCTGTGCCATCCCAATTTGAGCAAGTATAATTGTCAACAGGTTCTTGAGCAAAAAGTGTTTTAATATGCTGTCCCTTAGAATTGTATATGTGAATGTGTATGTCATTTATACTTTCAGGGCAATAGAAAGAAATGCATGCAGTTTCGTGATTATCAGGATTGAAAGGATTTGGATATATATTATGAATAAGATCCTCATTCATTGCTGGTTCACCTACAGACACATTTTCGAATGTAATATTCATGTAAGCTGAAGTTTCGTTCATAGCGCAATCGCGTGCGATCACTTCAAGAATATACTGCCCATCCGGGAACTGGCTTGTATCCAGATTTTCATCTTGATCGTACTGGGTAATGACTGAGTCGCCATCGGAATTTGTGATTATATGATAATATTCTCTGTTTGTGTAATCACCGATAGAATAACATGTTCCATCCCGTGAGTATATAGTATAAAGCACCATGTTATCATAAGAAGCATTTAGGTATGTATCAAGCGGCATATCATAGGCAAAAGAGAAACGCTCGTAAGTTGTTGAGCCAGGATTAGATGCAGGATGCAGCTTGAACTTGAGATCCCACACATCGACTCTCCATGTTGAGTTAATGATATCGTGGCATTTTGCTATGATATCGATCTTACCTATAAGATTGTCAGGTTCGAGATATGTTCCATTTTCTGTTCGAAAAGCGAAGATATCTGATCCAATTGCATTTTCAAATACTGGAGGATTGTTATCTAAGATATTAATGACATCAGGGAGTGGATTATCTGTCGTCCACCAGTTTCCACTCCAGGTTGAACCGGAACTTTTAATCCGCGCAAAATGGATGTGCGTAAAATTAGAAGTTGACCAGGGGTATAGTGTGCCCAACAAATCACCAGGTTCTACTTGATCCCCGACAATATATGGAATGGAGTTTTGATTAAGATGTGCATAAAGGTATCCTTCGGATTCTGCAGATATATTTTCATTCGAGATACCGATTCGCCAGTATGCAGAGCCGCCTGTTGTAAGGATTGCTTTTATATAGCCGGATTTCACTGCATATACATTCTCATAGTCATCACCAAGAAAATCTACTCCGGGATGTAAATAGGGAGAACCTCCATACTGTTGGATTTCTGCGTAGCTATTGCCAATAGGAAATGGGGTTGGAATCGATCCAAAATCAAGTGGTGCAATAATTGTCTGATGCGTTTTTGTCTCTGCTGTATCAAAGCGAACATAATCTAATCGAGTGATCAAATTTTTGTTTTCAAAATGATATAATTTAAAATCAAATGAATTTTGCACCTCTTCTCTTTCAACAAAATAGAGTTTCGAATTAATTACTTTCATTTCAAAAAGTGTTTCTGGGGAAGTATATTGTGGAATGAGTTTCCCTTGTGAAAACAGGTAGATCGAGTTCCCCGTACAAATCACCTGCTTCTGTTTCCAGAAAAGAATCTGATGCGGATTGTCTTGTATAGGTGCTGAGTCTGATTTGTATACTATTGTACTTTTTTCGGCATTGTAGCAAACAGAATTACCGAAATCATCAACGGCAAAAGTATTAGATCCGGGATGCTGTTCTATCTCAGTGGTATCAGTTTTGAGAACAACAATCATTTTTCCATCAAAAAACGCAACGTATTCTCCATTATCAGAAAGAGTAATATTGATGATCTTATCATAGGTATTCTTAAAGATGAGTTCTCCATTACTGTCATATAGACGAAGCACAGATGGAACATTGTCCTCAATTGTAATAAGTGTGAGATATCCTGAAGCTGTACGCAACAAAGAATTTCCCTCAAACTCATGATCCTCACATCTGACCATATAAATTCCATTCTCAAAACTGTATTCTATGTCTTGTTTGTGGCTATCATCTGTGATGTGTCCATATTGATTGAGTGCGATTGCGAAGCAGTTCAGTGTGATAAGCAACATTAGTAGTATTATGAGCACGATCTTCTTTGTCATTTATATTAATCTCCGAAAATTTATATTTGATAGTATGGTATATTATTTTTGGGCATGTCAAGAGAAAAGTGCATGCAAAATTTGACGCAATGCAACGACCTTTGTACCAGTTAACAAATACCACTCATTATACACAATGATGAGAATAAGTAAATATTGAAAATGTTAGCATGAAGAAGTCATTTAAAACCACCCGTCTTCGTTGCACTACGTCGTGGCAAGCAGAAGACTTGTTTTCTCTGCCTGCCAAGGCTTATTCCGATTTATCGGAAAAAGACTGGTATTCTCAGTGATGAAATTTCAAATTAAGAGGTTAATGTGAATAAGATTAATAAAATTAAAGAGCTTCTGAAAAAGGAAGCGCAGGCAGTTGAAGCAATCGCTGAAAAGCTCGATGAAAACATCGATAAAGCACTCGATCTCATCCTGAATTGCACAGGTAAAATCGTGGTTACAGGCATGGGCAAAACAGGTATTATCGGAAGAAAAATATCTGCAACCTTTGCCAGCACAGGAACACCTTCAATTTTTCTTCATCCTGCAGAAGCTATCCATGGAGATCTCGGTATGGTTGATGACGCCGATGTTGTAATGATGATCTCAAACAGTGGAAATACTACTGAACTTATCGACATCTTACCATATTTTAAAGGAAAGAATATACCGGTTATTTGTTTGACCGGGAATACCAGATCTACTCTTGGCAAGTTGAGCGATTCTGTCATAGATATTGGTGTACCAAAGGAATATGAACCCCTCGGTCTTGTGCCGATGGCAAGCACGACCACTGCGCTGGCTATGGGAAATGCACTGGCAACTATCGTGCTGCAGGAGAAGAAATTCTGTCACGATGATTTTGCACTGCTCCATCCCGGGGGAGCGATCGGGAAACGTCTCCTTCTTGCTGTTCATGATGTGATGCACAAAGGAGAAGAAAATCCAATTATTTCTGAAAATGCCACACTCAAGGAAGCAATTCTCGAGATGACCTCAAAAGGACTAGGATGTGTGAGTATTATCAATAAAGAGGGCACACTCACGGGTATCATTACGGACGGAGACCTGCGAAGAATATTTCAAAACTTTGTGAGTCCCTTCCATGAGGAAGTGCACCTGCTCATGACAAAAGATCCCAAGGCAATAAAGCCAGAAACTTCAGGCATCGAAGCGCTCGAAGTAATGGAAATTTATTCTATAACAATGATACCGGTTGTGGACGAAAATCATAAACCGGTCGCAATGTTGCATATGCACGATCTTATTCGGGCTGGGATAGTACCGGAGAGTTAGAAAAGCGGAGGATACATGACTGTAAATTTGAAAGGAAGAAGTTTGTTAACTTTGAAGGATTATTCCAAAAAGGAAATCCTTTATCTTATTGAAGCTGCTCTTGAGCTCAAAGAACATAAAGCACACGGAACATTGAAAAAGAAACTCGAGGGTAAGAATATCGCACTGCTCTTTGAAAAAAGTTCGACACGAACCCGCTGTGCATTTGTGTCCGCAGCAGTAAATGAAGGCGCTCACACAGAATATCTTGGCAAGAATGACATCCAGCTTGGAGGTAAGGAAACTGTCGAGGATACAGCTCGCGTTCTCGGAAGGATGTTCGATGCGATCGAATTCCGCGGCTTCAAGCATGAAACTGTCGATCTGCTGGCTGAATACTCAGGTGTTCCAGTGTGGAACGGATTGACCGATCTTTATCATCCCACACAAATTCTGGCAGATTTTATGACAGTGAAAGAGGAACTCGGCATCCTTGGAAACGTGAAGTTCGCGTATGTGGGGGATGGACGCAATAATGTTGCAAATTCCCTGATGATAGGCGCAGCGAAGATTGGAATAGATTTTCGAGTTGTATCTCCTGTGTCTCTTTTCCCGGATCAGAAACTTGTCGATGAATGCCAGGTGTATGCTCAAGAAAGCGGAGCTCGTATTTTCATGACAGATTCTGTAGAAGAAGGTGTAAAAGATTGTGATGTGATCTATACTGATATCTGGGCTTCGATGGGTGAAGAGGATAAAATTGCAGAACGCATCAGTTTGCTGAAACCTTATAAGATCACGATGGATATGCTCAAGCAAACAGGGAAAGAGGATGTGATATTTCTCCATTGCCTGCCTTCATTCCATAATTTAAAAACTGGCATTGCACAGAAATATCCTGATATCTGCGAAGTCGAAGATGTGGTTTTTGAAAGTAAATTCTCCAAGGTTTTTGACCAGGCAGAAAACAGGTTGTGGACAATTGAAGCAGTGATGGTGGCAACCTTAACATAATTCCACGCAGAGAGCGCAAAGAAATAAACGCAAAGATCGCAAAGTAAATAATTAACCACAGAGCACCAGTCTCCATTGCATTACGCCTTGGCAGGCAGAGACCATCAGTCTTCGTTTCACTTCGCCCAGGCAAGCAGAGAACAGAGAAAGTATAAAGAGAAAAGATAACAATTTTTGAGTCGCCATGGACCATTCCGTAACGGCACTTTTTTTTCTCGCAAAGAACGCAGAAAAAATAACTCACGCTGAGACCGCAGAGAAGAGAATGAGGTTAAGAAATTAATTATAATTTTCTCATCAGCGATCATCTGCATAATCTGTGTTCACCCTGTGAAATAATCCCGATCATCGGGATTCCTGCTTTGCAGGATTTCACGGGGTTGACCTGCGAGCTATTCGTTTTTCTCTTATAAATGAATCCTCACAATCAGTAATAGTTAAGAAGTTACACCTCAGATTGGACTTCATAATACACCAGCAGGTGGAATGGAGTTCAGTATGAATAAATAGAAAAATCGTCGCACTGAATCCCATCACATCAGTAGATGGATGAGGTCCAGTGTTTGATATAAAAAAAATCCTGATAACCAGTGACGGTTACCAGGATTGTATTCGTTGTGCGTTTATATATTATTGAATAAGAAGTTTCTTGGTTTCCTGATAGTTCTCAGTTTTGAGTTGATAGAAGTACACACCATTAGCAAGGTCATTTACATGCCATGTTTCTGTGTAGTCATTAACCATCATCTCTTCATTGATGACTTCTTTGACCAGCTTGCCTTTGATGTCATAGATATTAAGAGAAACTGGACGTAAAGTTCCTTCCAGTCCACCGATCATGAAGTTGAATGTAATGTTCTCACCAACCTGAACAGGATTCGGGTAGAGATCATTAAGGAAAGAATGCACGACAGTATTGAGCTGTCCGTCACCATCCACATCAACCGGATCGTATTGGATCGAACCATAGACATTATTGGTTCCATCGAAGTTCACACATTCAAGCCAATAATAATATTCTGTTGAATAAGGATCAGCAGATTCATCTACAAAGTTATATTCATTAGGTTGTGATGTGGTTCCATGACCCTCGATTAAAGACATATTTACTTTTTCTGAAAGTGAATATTCATCGTCAAGACCGCGGAAAACATTAAAGCCGATCACATCTGTTTCTGAAGCAGTTGCCCATTCTACTGTTACAACATCATTTGCATATACAGAAGTAAATGATGAAAGCTCTACAGGAAGTGTGTGGATATTTGCTGTATTTGAGGTTATATCAATAGCGGCATCATCGATATAAATAAGATTACCACCTGGATTTGCATCACTATAAATACGAGCTTCACAAACGAATCCATCATTTGCTCCAGAGTTGGAGGCAAATGTCCATGTATATGACAATTGGAACCAACCAGGTCCTTCAGAATATTCAGAACTACCACTCGCAGAACCACCATAATCATCAATGGTACCAGCGAGAACAGTGTAATGTCCCCAAATTCTTCCTTTTGGGTATGAAGCTAAATCATTGCTGTCATATACCCAGAAGCTTGCAGTGATTACATCACCATCTGTAAGACCAGTAACCCACCAGATGAAAGCTTGCGGTGTGCCACTGAGGGGGTCTTCCCAATATTTTAGACTATGTGTTCCTGAATGTGCCTGCTCTGTACTGTTCGTAAAATTACCATTATCACCATAAAAACCAAGAACAGTTTCAACACCATCTTCCCAGCCGTATGAGCTGGATTGATTGGCGCCGAGGAAAGAAACAATAAAGATGAACGAAACTAATAATACTAATTTTTTCATTTTTCTCCTTTTTTTAATTTAATTTTTTTTGTTAACATATTATATTACTTAACCCATT
>Ga0207996_1001985_pt1 | contig 13121 bp, 10 predicted proteins | sample AntAceMetag02UKG_FD_184773 | JGI IMG/M metagenome (GOLD analysis project Ga0207996, IMG submission 184773) | Saline lake microbial communities from Ace Lake, Antarctica - Antarctic Ace Lake Metagenome 02UKG (SPAdes) (version 2) | ecosystem: Environmental > Aquatic > Non-marine Saline and... | reverse complement strand
ATTTTCATCCTTGATAGGCCCTAAAGCGACGAAGGAGACCTTGCTCTTTCTGAAGGTATCATTTGCGGTCTCAATCACTTCATCAATGCTGACTCTCTCTAAATTGGTCACTAATTCCTTATAATCGACATATTTCCCAAAAACAAACTCGTTTTTTGCAATCCGCATCATCCGGTTATCTGCGCTTTCAGAAGCCAGGTAAATGCCGCCTATAAGATGCTCTTTAGCCGCTGTTAGGTCCGATTCTGTTAATTCGCCCTGGCACAGCTTCCTGATCTCATTCTGGATCGTCTTAAGCACGCGATTCAGATTTCGTTGCTCTGTTGCCGCATAAACCCCTAAGAGGCCTGCATCGACATATGTGGATAAAAATGAGTAAACGGAATAGGCCAATCCCCTCTTTTCCCTGATCTCCTGGAAAAGGCGGGAGCTCATATTGCCCCCTAAAATCGTATTAAGTATGGCGCAGGCAAATCGTTTTTCAGCTACCTGCGAAGGCGCCTCTCCTCCTAAGCAGACGTGTACCTGTTCCAATTCTTTAAAATGGACGGAAAGGCCCCCTGTGGATAAAGGAGCACTTCGTACCGAACTTAGACCGCTCTCTCCTGGCGCAGACTCAAAAATAGGCTCAAAATATGAGACCATTTTCTGATGATCCACATCCCCTGCCGCCACCACGAGTATATTCTCAGGCGTATACGATTTTTGGATATAATTGAGGATAGACTCTTTACTAATTGCGGATACAGTTTCCCCGGTCCCTAAAATAGATCGTCCGATCGGATGCTCGGCCCAGAAAAGACGATTGAAGAGCATATGGAGATTTTCATCAGGAGAATCTTCTGTCATGTTAATCTCCTGAAAGATTACCTCCCTTTCACGCTCCATATCAACGGGATTGAAGGTCGGATTCAGGAAGATATCAGATAGGATTTCGGCCAAAAGACCAAAGTGTTTACCTAAGACCCTTCCGTGAAAGCAGGTGTTCTCTTTTCCAGTGAATGCATTTGACAGTCCACCTATGGCGTCGAGATCCTTGGCTATCTGGAGGCCGCTCCGGTTCCGGGTCCCTTTGAAACTCATATGTTCAATAAAGTGGGAGACACCGTTTTCCGAACTCATCTCATCGCGTGATCCAATATTGATCCATATCCCCAAAGAAACTGATCGGAGATGCTCTAATCGCTCGGAAATAACCCTGACACCGTTCTTCAGTGTTGTCTTATGATACATCGTCCAGACTTTCTCCTAAAGCGGCCTTTCGCGAGAGACGAATCCTTCCGTCTTTCCCTACTTCCAGGACCTTTACCAGGACTTCATCGCCTTCATTAAGCACATCCGTGACCTTATTGACCCTTTCATTGGCCAACTGGGATATATGGACCAGGCCGTCCGTGCCGGGGAAAATCTCTACAAAAGCGCCGAAATCCATTATCTTGACTACCTTTCCCATGTAGAGTTTGTCGACCTCCGCCTCCTGGACAATCTCTCTGATCATCTTTAGCGCAGAATCAGAGCACTCTCGGTCAGGAGAGGAAACCGTGACAATTCCCTCATCATCCACGTCAACTCTGGCGCCGGAGGTATTGGTAATTTCCCTGATTGTTTTTCCGCCGGGGCCGATGAGGACTCTGACCTTTTCAGCATTAATCTTGATCGAGGTAATAATCGGGGCGTATTCCGATACATCTTCTCGCGGTTGGGAAATGGCCTTTTCCATCTCATCTAATATAAAAAGGCGGCCATCTCTCGCCTGTTCAAGGGCCTGTTGCATTATCTCCTTTGTGATCCGTTCAATCTTTATGTCCATCTGTAAGGCTGTAATACCGTCACGAGTGCCGGTCACCTTGAAGTCCATATCTCCGTAATGGTCTTCATCACCTATAATATCGGTAAGCACCGCTACCTTGTCATCATCAGATACAAGTCCCATGGCTACGCCGGCAACAGGCGCCTTGATGGGCACACCGGCATCCATGAGGGAGAGGCATCCGCCACACACACTCGCCATAGAGGAGGAACCGTTTGACTCCAAGATCTCCGAAACAACCCGAATGCAGTATTTAAAGTCATCCCCTTCAGGCATCACAGGCAAGAGGGCCCGTCTCGCTAAGGCCCCATGGCCGATTTCCCTGCGTCCCGGTCCGCCAAGTCTCTTGGCTTCACCCACGCTGTAGGGAGGGAAATTGTAGTGAAGTATAAATGACCTGAAATGATTACCGTAGATAGATTCAATCCTCTGTTCATCCCTTTCTGTTCCCAACGTTGTCAAGACCATTGCCTGGGTCTCGCCCCGTGTAAAAAGGGCAGATCCATGAATGCGTGGCAATATACCCACATGGCATTCTATCGGTCTGACCTTATCAAATGGGCGTCCGTCCATCCTTTTTCCCTCCGACAACATCATATGACGGACCATTTTCTTTTCAAGGTCGTGTACGGCCTCTTTGATTTCCGATCCCTTTCCTTCATACTCATCTGAAAGTGCGTCCAAGGTATGTTCCCCGGCCTCTTTCCTTTTCTGCTGCCGCTCCATTTTGTCTGAAGTGACAATTACTTCTCTAAGAAGAGGGGTAGCTGTTTCAATGATTTTTGTCCGAAGCGCCTCATCAATATCGTCCGGGGGAATAACCCTCTTTGGCTTACCCACCTCCGCCTTGAGGGCATCCTGCATGTCAAGCATCGGCTGAATAGCCTCGTGACCGTAAAAGATTGCCTCGATCATGTCAGATTCAGAGGCAAAGAGGGCTCCACCCTCAACCATGACAACGCCATCCCGATTGCCGGCAACAATCAGATTGATATCGCTTTCCACCTGCTCGGTGATTGTGGGATTGGTTACAAACTTACCGTCAATTCTTCCCACCCGAACTCCTGCAATCGGCCCGGAAAAAGGGATATCCGAGATCTCAAGTGCGGCCGAAGCGCCTAACATGGCCAACATATCGGACTCATTTTCTTTGTCAGTGGAGAGGACGGTCGCGATAACCTGGGTCTCAAAATGATAGTTTTCAGGGAACAGGGGCCTGAGAGGCCTGTCTATCAAACGCGATGTCAGCGTCTCCTTTTCACCCGGTCTTCCCATATCCCTTCGAAAAAAGTTGCCAGGGATATTACCACCTGCATAAGACATTTCCTGGTACTCAACAGTCAGAGGTAGGAAATCGATTCCTGCACGAATTTCATCTGTAGACACCGCTGTTACTAATACGACGGTCTCCCCATATGTAACGACTACGGACCCGCTTGCCTGCTTTGCAATACGACCCGTCTCTATATTAAGGGTCTTGCCATTGACCTCGATTGAACTATTCTTCATCATTGTCTTCTTTATCCTTTCGCCCAGTTTGATAAGGATGCCGGGCATTGAATTTTGGGAATTCGCAAATTCCTAAATCTACTTACGAATGCCGAGTTCTTTGATCAGATCCTGGTATTTATCCACATTTTTCTTTTTTAGGTAATTGAGAAGCTTTCTCCTCTGGCCGACTAATTTCAAGAGTCCCCGGCGTGAATGGTGATCCTTTTTGTGTACCTTAAAATGACCTGTAAGATATTTAATTCGACTGGTAAGTAAGGCAATCTGAACTTCGGACGAACCGGTATCTGTTTCATGGACTTTAAACCGTTCAATGACTTCTTTTTTTGCTCCCGCTGTCAAAACCACTTTTTATACCTCCTCTAAGTTAATTTGTTATTTGTCACTTGTCATTCGTCATTCGTTACTTGTCATTCGTCAGGGCTCAAAGGTTCAATCCTCAATGACCAATGACAAAGCTCTACGCGAAAAATACCCTCTCTATCTTAGCCTTGACACGACTAACCTCATCCTCTGAATTTACTTTCATGATCGCTACAAGTTTATTATTGCTGACAAGTTTGATCCATCCATCATTAACACCCGAATGTATGCCGGCTTGTCGTTTCAGACCGACAATCAATTCGTCCCATACCGGTTGGTATCCATGCCGAACCTTTTCAGCAAGGGCCGCATTAATTACTATTTCTCCCATATCAGGGAGCGCGTCTCTAATGGAAAGCACTCTTGCTGATAATAATCCCTCACGAGCTTTGTCCGTAATCTCTGAAGAGGGAAGAGCATCCTCAACGTCGAAAGGGCCACTCTTCAGTCTGCGCAGAGATCGAAGATGCCCGCCAGGCCCTAAATCTCTTCCGAAATCTGCGGCGAGACTCCTGATATAGGTCCCACTGGAGCACCTGATTCGCATTGTGATCTGTGGGAGATCAACCGCCAGGATATGAAGAGAGTAAACAGTAACCTCCCGCGCCTTAAGGTCCACACTCTGACCGCGTCGGGCCAGTTTGTACGCCCGAGTGCCCTTATATCTTATGGCTGAATAAGCCGGCGGAATCTGCCGGATCTTCCCCACAAATCTGTCGACCCTATCTCGGATATATTCAGGTCTCAGATCAGACACGTAGCTGGTTCTTAACACTTTCCCTGTTGGATCCAAGGTGTCCGTTTCAACACCCAATTCCACGGTAGCCAAATAAACCTTCTCAGCAGACATGATAAACTGAGAGAGCTTTGTTCCCTGACCTAAAAGGATGATCAACAACCCGGTGGCAAACGGATCTAATGTCCCGGCGTGCCCGACCTTAACAGGATTACTTCCTCGGAATAAGGTCTTGATCTTCTTAACTACCCCATAGGAGGTTTCGCCAGGCCCCTTGTCAGTTAAGAGTATTCCATCAGCCGCATGTTCCATCCAAAAACCGGCCAGCCTCTTTCAAGAAATCGTTCTTTCCATCCTCTAAAGACCCTTGGAAACTGAATCCGGCGGCCCGGACGTGTCCTCCACCTCCGAACCGGGATGCCAAACTGGCCACATTCAGCCAACTGTTGGATCGGAGACTAAATTTGCAATCATTTTCTCCTGTTTCACGAATTAAAACACCAAGCTCAACCCCAAAGATAAAACGGGGATAATCCACGAATCTCTCACTGTCAGACTGTTGTGCTCCGGCCTTTTGAAACATCTCCTGAGAAAGTATCATGATAGCGATACTTCCCTCATGATGGGTCTCAATTGTGCTCAGGGCCATTTGTAACAATCTTAGTCGGGGCAGGCTATAGCTATCCATAACCTTCTTTGATATCTCCCAGGGGTCTGCCCCCCGCTCCATCAAGGATGCCGCAATTCTCAGGGCCTCAGCAGTGGTATTGCTATATTTGAAAGAACCGGTGTCTGTCTGGATGGCGGCAAATATGTTCCCGGCAACATCAGGGCCCATTGGAAGCCCTGCTTCTTCTAATAATTTGAACACCAGTTCGCCTGTAGATGAGCTTTTGGGCTCAATCAGATTCAGATCTCCAAAGGACTCGTTGGTTTCATGATGGTCAATATTTATCACGAGTCGATAATTTTCTAAACGATTTTCGAACTCCCCCAACCTTGACTTCTCAGCACAATCCAGGGCCACGGCAGCATCAAAATCCCCGTCGACATCAAGTATATTGACGATTTCGTCAGCCCCTTTCAAGAGATTCAGGGGAGGTTGAATCGGGTCCTGGGCAAGAAGCGAAACTTCCTTACCTGCATCGGACAGGCTCTTGCCAAGGGCGAGCATGGAGCCGAGGCCATCGCCATCCGGGTCCTTATGGGTCATAAGCAGAAAACGCTTCCCTTCTGCTAATACTGCCGCGATCTTGCCAAGAGACGTCATTGTCCTTTTTCATTTCCCCTGATTTTTTCAAAAACCCGCTCCATATGACTCCCGCCTTCTAAAGAAGGATCGTGCGCAAATGAAATCTCAGGAACGTAACGCAGCTCCATCCTGATGCCGATTTCTCTCTTTATAAATCCTTTGGCGCTGTTTAGGCCTGCCCCGGCCTTTTCTATCTGCCGCTGATCCCCTACAACACTGTAAAAGATCTTGGCCCGTTTAAGATCATCGCTAAGACGGATTCCGGTCAAGGTGACTCCCTGAACCCTCGGGTCTTTTACCTTTTCTAAGAGAAGAAAGGCGATTTCTTTTAAGATCAGGTCCCCCACCCTCACTGATCGTTTGCCTGGCAGCATTTTTGATCCTTCAATTCTTGATGAACTCGTAAAAAGTCTCCAAGGCCGTCACTCCCGCGAACGCGGGAGTCCATAAGTGGTTAATTTTTCTGGATTCCCGCGTTCGCGGGAATGACAAAAACGGGTCATCTCCGACTTTTTACGAGTTTGTCAATTCTTCATAGATTATAAATATCCATTTCAGTATTCACAATTTGTGCGAGGTATAGTGAATCGAGAAATTCGAGTATGTGATTTAAGGAAGAGTCAATGTGACGTCGATCATTCCCTATTGCACTGATTCCTAACTCAATTTTTTGCCACTTATCATTGGAGCCAACCTCTGCAACAGAAACATTGAACTTGGCCTTCACTTTATCCACCATGCTCCGCACCACTTTTCGTTTTCCCTTGAGAGATCGGTTATCGAAGAGTCTGAATTCAATTTTTAAGGTTCCAACCACCATTTTCTACAACTCCGCAGCTACCTCCTCCACCTCATAGACCTCAAAAATATCTGCCGGTTTTACATCACTGAAGTTCTCCAAACCGATACCACATTCATATCCAGTCTGGACCTCCTTGACATCCTCTTTAAATCTTCTGAGCGAGGCAAGCTTCCCATCAAAGACGACCACGTTGTCACGCAAGAGCCTTACGTTTGCATTCCTGTCAACATGTCCATCCGTGACCTGACATCCTGCAACTGCACCCACTTTTGGAACACGAAATATCTCTTTTACCTCTGCGTGGCCAATAACATGTTCTTCCAGAACCGGCTCTAATAAACCGGTCATGGCAAGGCGAATATCCTTTATGGCGTTATAGATGACATCGTAGTACCGAATATCGACATTTTCTTTTTCCGAAACTTCGACAACACGTGGGGTTGCCCTTACATTGAATCCGATAATAATAGCTCCCGAGGCAGAAGCAAGCATCACATCCGATTCTGTAATGGCTCCAGTTGCCGAATGAATGATATTGAGTTTGACCTCTTCCGTACTCTGTTTGACTAATGAATCAAAAAGCGCTTCCGCTGAACCCTGAACGTCTGTCTTTAAAATAATGTTAAGTTCCTTCACATCCCCCTTGCTTATCCTTTCAAAAAGGTCATCAAGACTTACCGGTACCCTCTTTGTCAGATCCTGCTTCTTAGCCCTACCCTTTCGATGTTCAATGATCTGTTTAGCGGTTTTTTCATCTTTTACAACTATAAATTTATCACCTGCCATGGGAACGCCTGAAATACCGTACAGTTTGACAGGAACAGACGGACCGGCGTTTTTCATCATCCTTCCCCTGTAATCAAGCATTGCCCTCACTCGACCAAAATAATCTCCGCAGACGAATTGACAACCCGGGTTGAGTGATCCGTTCTTTATCAGGACTGTGGCCACTGGCCCCCTGCTCTTGTCTAATTCCGCCTCAATAACAGTTCCTCTCGCCTCTCTATTTGGATTGCCCTGCAATTCGAGCATTTCAGTCTGAAGCAATATAAGGCCTAATAGATCTTCGACTCCTTCACCGGTTTTGGCCGAAACATGCCCTAACAAGGTTTCTCCACCCCATTCCTCAGGAGCAAGATCGAGTTCAGCTAATTCTCTTTTTACCTTTTCCGGATCTGCTTCCGGTTTATCGATCTTATTAACTGCAACCACTATCGGTATATTTGCCGCGCGGGCGTGATTAATGGCTTCCTTTGTCTGAGGCATGGCGCCGTCATCTGCTGCCACAACCAGCACTATGATGTCAGTAACTTTTGCCCCTCTTGCCCGCATGGCAGTAAATGCCTCATGCCCTGGGGTATCCAAAAAAACGATATCACCACCTGCGGTCTTGACATAATAGGCCCCGATATGTTGGGTAATGCCCCCTGATTCTCCTCCTATGATATTAGATTTCCGAATATAATCGAGCAGCGACGTCTTCCCGTGATCAACATGCCCCATAATGGTTACCACGGGCGGTCTCGGACACAGATCTTCAGGTGGGTCAACAATGTCTGAAAGGAAACTCTCCTCCTCAAAGGTATCCAGTTCAAGTTCGAAACCGAAGTCATCTGCCGCAACAGATGCGGTCTCAAAGTCTATGGGCTGGTTGATGTTTGCCATTACACCCAAATTAATCAACCGCTTCATCAGTTCAGCCGCCTTGGTCCCCATGGCCTTGGCTAAATCTACGAGTGTGACGAACTCCTGGACCTTGATCCTTCTCTTTATGGCCTTGGGAATGGTGATTTCGGTATGCTTAAGCTTTCTGGGTGTCTCTTTCCCTTTCCTGCCCCTTTTCGGCCCTTTACGTTTCCGGGGGCGACCATTATAAAGATCGGCACGTTCATACACCTCCTTTTTTCGCCGTCTAAATGTGCCTCTGGCAGGGCTATCTTCGGCTTTTGCCCCTTTTCGGCCTTTCTTCTTGGAGGGTATTCCTTTTTTCGATTTTTCTTCCTTCTCTTTTGGGGGCCCCAGAGGGGGTTCAGTTATTGATTTCTTAGCAGGAGTGGCCTCTTTTTTGACTTCAGCTTTTTTGGCCAGAAGATCCTTCAGTGGACCTTCTTCAGGACTCATTATGATCTTGGCCGGCTTCTCAACTTTCTTCTTTTTCCCTCTTTTCGGCTTGCCCTTAGCTCGTTTAACAGGCTTTTTGGCCTTTTTGTCTGGAAGTTCCAGCCTTGCCTTTTTTGCTTCGGCTAAGGGTACTTCTGCGGGAGCGCTGACCCCTGTTTTTTCCTCAGATTCTCCCTTTGGCGTCTCCTCAACAGCGGGTATTTCCTTAATTTCCCGCTTTTTCTCCAATACATCCTCTTTGGGGGCAGTTTTCGTTTCTGGGGCTTTTTCTTCATCTACCGTAGTTTCGGGGGGCTTCTGCTCGACTCTGACAACCTTCTTACGCCTGCGAATCACCGTAGGTTTGATTCGTTTTTCCACGACCACTTCTGATACAGCTCCGGACAAAATTTCCCTTGCCTTGACAACCGATTGTTCATCAAGAGTACTCATGTAATTCTTAACGTCCATCCCACCGGCGGTGAGCTTCTCCACCAGCTTCTTGCTTTCCAGTTCGAGTTCTTTTGCTAATTCATAAACCCTGACTTTAGCCATTGATTCCCCCAAAAATTATTCAAATTGGTCGTACACCAGCCTGTTTCTTGTCCTGAATGCCCTATTGAGTCGTTTGCTCGTTTTCAGGGCCATCAAACAGGATTTGTCAGCACAGACATAGGCGCCCCGGCCCTTTCCTTGGCCGCTAATATCTTGAACTACCACCTCTCCGGCAGTCAAGACGAGCCTGATCAAATCCTTCTTGTCCCGCTTTGTGCCGCAAGATATGCATGTCCTTATCGGTATGTGCCCTTTCCCATTATTCATCAGGGACTTTTACGCTCTCGGTTTCATCATTATTCTGGTTCGGCGAATCCTCTGTTTCAGGCCCTTGGACCTCTTCTGTTTCAGATTTTTCATGATCAGAGAGATCTTTATCTTTGGTTTCATTATCATCCTGTCCAGGCAGGTCCTCGATTTCAGACTTTTCCACTGCATCCGTTTCAGTGTCTTCATCGTCAGGGGCATTCTTTCCTGTGGCTTCCCCGCTCTCATTCTCTAAGGGGTTTTCCGCCTCTGGTTCTTTCGGCTTATCTTTTTCGATCTTAGCCCTTTTAGCTCGTTCATCAGTATAACGAATGGCCTCTTTAATGAGTTCCTCTGCCCTCGACTCTGACATTCCCTTTACAGATAGTAGATCTTCAACCCTGGCTCCTGCCACATCCCCGGCAGATTTAAAGTCGGCCTCATATAGATCGGTAGCTCTCTTTTCCCCGATTCCCTGCAGATCGAGGAGGGACCGGTATCCATCCTTGAGGGCTTCATTATAATTGGTTTCGCCAGCAACATCCAATCTCCATCCGGTTAATCTCGAGGCCAACCGCACATTCTGGCCCCTTTTTCCTATTGCCAATGACAACTGGTCATCGGGGACCACTACTTCCATACTGCGGTTTTCCTCATCTACGATGACTCTCGTGATCTCAGCTGGCGCCAAGGCATTGCATATAAACTTTGCTGAATCAGGGTCCCAGGTGACAATATCTATCTTTTCGCCGCGCAGTTCCTGGACAACTGCCTGGACTCTCCTCCCCTTCATCCCTACACACGCCCCCACCGGATCCACATCAGAGTCTTTAGAGCTTACCGCAATCTTGGCCCTGGCTCCAGGTTCTCGGGCGACCTGCATTATTTGCACGATACCCTCAGAGATTTCAGGGACTTCATTTTCAAACAGGATTGCCAAGAAATTTGGATGGGTCCTGGAAAGTATAAGCTGCGGGCCTCGACTGAACTGTTTTACCTCCAAGATATACGCCCTGATTCGATCGCCCTGTCTGTAAGACTCCCTCGGCATCTGCTCCTTTTGTGGCAGCTCGGCTTCTGCCCTCCCTACATTGACAATAATGGCGCCCCTGTCAAATCGCTGCACGATCCCGTTGAGGACCTCTCCACGCCGGTCTTTAAAATCCTCATAGACCATATCTCTCTCAGCCTCTTTCAGACGCTGCATTATAACCTGTTTGGCTGATTGGGCTGCGATCCTTCCAAAGGTGTCAGTATCCATCTTGTCCCCGAGGCTGTCCCCTACTTCAGATTCGGGATCCATTTTGTGAGCATCCTTAAGGGATATCTGAAGATTTTTATTTGTAACCTCCTCGACAACTTCCTTAAATTCAAAGGCCTCAATCTCCCCCGCGTCCTCATTATACCTGACCTCGAGATCGTAATCCGGGCCGAATTTCTTGCGAGCTGCTGCCTTCACTGCCTCCTCAAGGGCTTCTATCAAGACATCCTGTTCAACACCCTTTTCACGACTTACCTGGTCAATAACCCTTTTCAAATCCGAAATCATCACTTAAGCTCCATAAAACGCTGAATTCTTCAATTCTCAAAATCATACACCAAATTAGCTTTTTCAACATCCCCATAAGGGAGCAAAATCAAATCATCTTTTACACTAAGACACAAAATCCCATCCTGAAAGGATTGCAGGCTACCTCTAAAATTTTGCTGCCCTTCAAGGGGGGTGGCCATCCTTATTTTGATGTTCTTTCCAACAGCTCTCTCAAAATCCTTTTCCTTTTTAAGGCGTCTGTTGAGGCCCGGAGATGAGACTTCCAAGACATATCCTTGATCGAAAATATCTTTGACTTCAATCAGATCGCCGATCTCTCTGCTCACCCGGGCACAGTCATCTAAGGTGATTCCTCCAGATTCATCCACATAGATCCTGAGTATCCACCTGCCCTGTTCAGAAAGATATTCAATATCAACCAGTTCAATCTCCATCTCATCAAGAATCGGTTCAATAAGGGCGGTTACCTCTTTTATAACCGGGCTGGTCATTTCTGACATAGTCTGAACCAATCCTATAAAACAAAAAAGCGGGCTATGACGCCCGCTTCCCCTTTGCAGACTAAATTGTAAAGCGCTCTATTACATAAGATCCTTTAAGTAAAAATAGAAGGAATTATGAAAAACCAACGCAGTGTCCGCAATTCGAAGTAGATCAATCGCTCCTAAAACCGGTTGACAACCTCAAAAAGGGGGAATAACGTCAAAACTTACTGAGACCTTTGCAAAACGCTCCCTTTTACCCAATCTCAGCGTCAGGCTCAGATTTTAATCCTCGAAATATTCGAAATATTCCTGTGGTTAAAATCCTCGCCTTCCTTGACCTTGACCAGATAAGGGCAGACTTCGAAATTGAGCATTTTTCAAAGGTCTCTTACTTGCGACTAATGGAGCGGGCAACGGGGGTCGAACCCGCGACACCAAGCTTGGGAAGCTTGTACTCTACCAACTGAGCTATGCCCGCTCAGAACTCCAATTATCTGCCTCACTCACAAGATGCACTTACCACTCATCCATTTGATTAAAAAATATAATATAGCTAATTCCCACAGTCAAGAGAAATTTTTACTTTACAAAACCATCAATTCCAAAAACCTTGACATTGAAGCACGATGAAAATAGAATATTTTCGTAACAATGTTGCCCTTTGACAAAAAACATAGTCAGATAATCGGCCTTTGTGCCACATTTTCAAACTTTCCCGCTCGGCGGGGCTGTCGACGAGTATGACCACATTTTAAAACAGGAGAAGAAAGAACCTTTGGAAGACGACTCTGAACAGGGATTTTGGGGCCTTATCAAATCCTTGATCAAGAAAAAAACACGCTTGGACCACAGTAATGATCTAACCGAAGAAATCCATGACCTCATAGATGAAGGGCAAGCCAAGGGCCTTATCTCCAACGAAGAATCGCACATGGTTTATGGCGTGCTCGATCTTAAAGAGACGAAAGCCCACGCCATAATGATTCCCCGGACTGAAATCCTCTCAGCCTCGGCGGATTCCACCCTTGGCGAGGTCATCGATCTTGTCACTGATTGCGGGCATACCAGGATTCCAATTCATAAGGATAATATTGACCACATTGTGGGAATCCTTCACTCAAAGGATCTTCTCAAACTCTTGGGTAAGGCTCCCGAATCCCATATTCCGTTTGATATCCTCAGAAAACCCTTTTTTGTCCCTGAAAACCGGCGAATCAGTGATCTCCTGAAAGACATGCAAGAAAAAATGACCCACTTATCTATAGTTACTGATGAGTATGGAGGCACTGCCGGCATTATCACCATTGAAGATATCTTAGAGGAAATTGTCGGGGAAATCATGGATGAGCATGACCACGAAGAGCCCCTGTTAGAGGTACTCGACGATGGATCTATTTTGGTAGATGCCCGTTTAGAGGTGGAAAAATTAGGAGCACAACTCAAAATAGACCTGCCAGAGGGAGACTTTGAATCAGTAGGTGGCTTTCTAATCCACCTCATTGGAAGAATACCGGAAGTGAACGAAAAGGTATCGTTCCAAGACATTGAAATGATAATCAAAAAGGGGGACGAGCGAAAAATTGAGGAGGTTCTGATCTCCCGCAAGGACGAACCAGGAAAAGATGAACATCGAACATCGAACGCTCAACATCGAATACTGAATGGGGAAAGATAAAGAAACAGATCTTGAAAAAACTGAACTATCTGATGG
>Ga0207996_1001984_pt1 | contig 13123 bp, 8 predicted proteins | sample AntAceMetag02UKG_FD_184773 | JGI IMG/M metagenome (GOLD analysis project Ga0207996, IMG submission 184773) | Saline lake microbial communities from Ace Lake, Antarctica - Antarctic Ace Lake Metagenome 02UKG (SPAdes) (version 2) | ecosystem: Environmental > Aquatic > Non-marine Saline and Alkaline... | reverse complement strand
CGATTTTTTGAGATATCGCCTCAGTTTTGGCTGAAGCTTCAAAATAGCTTCGATCTTGAGGTGACAGAGGATGTACTGGCAGATCGACTTGTTGAAGAGGTCCATGTACTCAGCTCAAATGCAGCTTAAATTATAGATACAAATACATCCGCGGCTTCTTGAACCACGGATTAGAACCGAGCCTTCGACTCTGTTATTGTGTGTTACTTCTCTGGCATTGCAGACGAGTGATGGCTGATAATGAGCCATTGCTTACCATCCCAGCGATAGGTAAAACTGTATCGCGCCTTAACCTTGTCTCCCGTCTTGGCGAAGTCGAAGGTATAAAGACCGGAATCTACTGCTATGTTGCAGTCAACCTGTATCTGTCGCATGTTGATTTCCCCTACGGGTTGGTCCTCTAGAAAGTGTTGAAAATAGTCCACTTTCTCCGCCGGCGTGAGCCGAGGCTTGTTTGAGCCTGTGGGCAAAAGAATAGACCGCTCAGCATAGTTGGAAACGACTTTTTGTGGATCACCTGTTTGTAGCGATTGGTTCCACCTGTCAAACAATGATGCGATTTCTTGTTCGGTCGGTGCGATTCGGCTTTCCGTACAAATCGTCGATGATTGATTGTTGTTGGATGTAGTAGTGGCGCATCCCGCGATGAGCAAGGAAGTGATCATGACCAGTGCAAAAAATAGGGCTTTCATGTTTTTTTTCTCCTAAATAATCCCGTGTGGCTTTAAAACTCGGAATAATCGTTTTTAAGACTTTACCCTCTGAAGATTCTACAAAAGGAACAAGATACGCGTATTCATTAATTTCAACGACAATAATCTGCTAACCAGGATATTTTTCTTGGTTAGGATGAATATCTAAATCCACATTACAATTTGTTCAAAACTGATACAGTGCTCGACCTTGAGCCTCTCATTCTTTTGGAAATCCCATTTATAATAATCCATAATAATTATATTTAGCACATTGTGTGCCTTATATCAACGGGCGGATGTTGTTGGGGTATAGGAGCCTGTCCGAGAATTCTGATCCTACTGCAAAAGCGTGAGAAGCGTCCCAAATTTTCGCAAATTTTCGTTACAGACATAATTCTCGGACAGGCTCCTAGGGCAAGGCATTTGTACTTTCAATGAGGTCGTCCATGACATTCCGCATCTGCGCGAATTCCACAAACAAATGGACGAAACGGTTTTAAATGCTTACGGCTGGCAGGATATAAATTTCGCTCATGATTTTTAAAAAATGGATTATCTGCCGGAAAACGATTGTGTACGATACACAATCTTACCTTATGTCAAAAAAAGAAGTCCTAAAGCTCCTGTTAAAACTAAACCACGAAATCCACGAAAAGGGAGTCAAAACCAGCCTGTGTGATTTTGCTCAAAGACTTGTTGTAAAACCGCTGCAACTGCCTTACAGATTTAACATATGAATTTATGCTCCTTTTTGCATAGCCTTTTAGTTCCAGGTCTGATATGAATCGATCATGCAATTTTGCGCATGGTATCTCCTTTTCTCTTAATGCCGCCGTACGTGAAACCGAATGTTCGGCGGCAAAAACTAAGTAAATAGGAAGAAAGAATTATGGCAGTGTCAAGAACTATTGATTTTAGTGGTGTATAATAATGACTTTGATTTCCTGGCTGACTCTTTTCGGTATATGCGCCCTTGGTGCCATGTCCCCAGGCCCAAGTCTGGCGGTTATTCTCCAGAACCGGGTACAACGTTGCCTCGTTGACGCTCTTGTTGCGAGCTGGGCACATGCTGCAGGGATTTTTTTATGGGCTCTGGCAGCTAGCACCACTCTTGGTACCCTATTCCAGCGCATTCCTGCAATAAAAACTTCTTTAACACTCGCTGGCGCTGCTTTCTTAGTCTATTTGGCGGTCAAGTCCTGGGGGAGTCAAGGTAGCGAGTTCACTGCCAAGAAAAATCATTTGCCACCGGCCTGGCTTAGCGGGCTGAGTATTTCCATGCTTAATCCAAAAATCTTTGTCTTTTTTACTGCACTGTTTTCGCAGTTTATCCCGGAAGAAGCAGGATTTATTACTCTATTGGGCCTGGCGACGGTTGCAGGATTAGTTGATGGAATCTGGTATAGTTTTGTTTCTTTGATCGTAGGTCATATCGGACTTGAAAAGAGACTGAGACGCCACAGCATGATACTTAACAGGGTTTCTGCTGGTTTTTATCTGATCATCGCCGGCACCTCCCTGAGTCAGGTCATGGGCTTAATGGCAAGACAATAGTTTGCTGATAAAAGTAATTTTTCAAAGGTCTCGGAGCAAAAACATAAAAACTGTGTGAAACGCCGAACCAGCGTATTAACTCAGATAGGAGCAATCAGGATGAAACAGCTGGCAGTTTTAATATTTATCTTGCTTATTACGATCTTGTTTTCAGGGTGTGGTATCCCGGATCTTCCTGGCCCTGTCGGAATCCCAGGGCTTTAAAAAAGAAATAGGGTCAAGCCTGCTTTTAACTCTTGCACGTAGTCTTCCAGGACATCAGATTATAAGTTTCTCATGTCCTCATAGATTCTGTCCCAACCAGTAAAAGTTTGTTTTGCTGAATATATTCTTTACGTTTTTTCTGATTTCTGACATAACTTTTATTTTTGTATGGGCATACCCCTTTTTTATCAGGGTGGATTTATTTTTTTAGGAGGAAATAGATGTCTTCTCGACACAATTTATTGCTTGAGATAGGTACAGAGGAAATCCCGGCTGGTTATATTGAACCGGCTTTAAATAGCCTTTCATCGCTGATTTTACAAAGAATGGATGATGCGCGCATTGATCATGGTGAAGCCAGAGTTTTTGGAACACCGAGAAGGCTTGCAGTGGAGGTGGCGGCTGTTGCCGGCAAACAGAATCCTTTGACAACCGAGGTTACAGGCCCTCCTGAAAGAATAGCTTTTGATAAAGATAACAGGCCGACTCTGGCTGCAGAAAAATTTGCCGACAAGATTGGAATTCCTGTTACCGGTTTAAAAGTAAAAGATACCCCAAAAGGCCGGTATTTATATGCAAAAAAAACAGAAAGAGGCCTTGCTACAAGGACGATTCTTAAAGATTTTTTACCTGATGTTATATTATCAATTCCGTTTCCAAAAACAATGAAATGGGCGGATTTAACCATTGAGTTTGCAAGGCCCATACATTCGATTCTGGCTATGCTTGGAGATAAAACCGTTTCTTTTTCACTGGGAAATATTAAAGCAGGCAGATATACTTTTGGACACAGTTTTGTAAAACCTGGCAGAATAAAGCTTTCCTCTGCAGATGACTATATTGAAACCTTGCGCCTGGCAGATGTATTAGTTGACCTGGAAGATAGAAAAAAACATGTAGAAAATCAGATAAAAAATGCTGCGAACAGTTTAGGAGGTTGTGTTTTAACTGATGAGGAACTTGTTGATATTGTAACCAACCTTGTTGAATATCCGGCTGTTGCGGCAGGAGGTTTCGACAGGGAATTCCTTGAGCTCCCCCGTGAGATATTGATCACAGCCATGCGGGAACACCAGAAATATTTTGCTGTAATTGATAAAGAAAATAATTTAATGCCGAATTTTATTGCAGTGAACAATACACCTGCAAGGGATATGTCTCTGGTCGCAAGGGGTCATGAAAGGGTGCTCAGAGCCAGGCTTAAAGATGCTCAATTTTTTTACAGGAGCGATCTGAAAAAACCGTTTGAGGACATGGTGGAAAAGTTAAAGGGTGTTCTTTTTCAGGCAAAGCTTGGAAGTGTTTATGATAAAGTACTAAGGGTGCAAAAACTTGTTGAATATTTATCAGGGGTTGTTAATTTTGACTCAAATCTTAAAGAAAAGGCATTAAGAGCTGCTTATCTTTGCAAGGCTGATCTTGTAAGCCAGGTTGTTATTGAGTTTCCAAAACTGCAGGGAGTTATAGGAAGAGTTTATGCTGCTGTTTGTGGGGAATCCGATTTGGTGGCATCGGCTATAGAGGAGTATTATCGGCCTGTATGTTCCGGGGGCCGGCTGCCTGGAACAGAAATCGGCGCAGTTCTTGGCATTGCGGATAAAGTCGATTCTATTTGCGGCTGTTTTATCACAGGTCTGATTCCCACAGGGACCTCAGACCCATACGCTCTTAGAAGGCAGGGAATAGGGATTGTCCAGATAATGCTTGATAAGGGATTCTCTTTCAGCTTGAGTTCCCTGATTTCAAAGGGTCTTGAGGCTTTTGCAGATAAAGGCAATACTGAAATAAAAGAAAAAGAGGTTATGATATATAATTTTCTGAAAAACAGAATTGCCAACCTTCTTTCTGAAGAAAGCTTTTCAAAAGATGTAACAGCAGCAGTAATTGCCGTTTCAATAGACAATATCCCGGATGTATGGAACAGGGCCAGGGCTCTGGAAAATTTGAAAAAACAGCCTGGCTTTGAACAGCTTGCTACTGTTTTTAAGCGGGTTGTTAATATAACAAAAAAAGCAGGACATTTTCAGGCAGAAGAAGTGGATGAGAATCTGTTTCAGGATGAATGTGAGCCTTCTCTATTTGCATCTTACAACGAAGTTAAAAACAAGGTATCAGGCAGTCTTGATAAAGGTTCTTTTGATCAGGCGCTGCTTTATATAGCGTCATTGAGCGACCCTGTTGACGTTTTCTTTGAAGGTGTTATGGTAATGGCAGAAGATGTGAAAATACGAAACAACAGGCTTTCGCTGCTTAAACATATAGCTGATTTGTTTGGATTATTTGCCGATTTTTCAAAAATTTCAACCAGCGCTGTTTCTATTTAATTTTTTGAAAAAAAATCAGACAGGATAACAGGATAAACAAGCTTTTGTTTGAAGTGCCCCTATGCCTGTGGCAGGGAATCTTCGACTTTAAGGATTTTAATATTTTATATCCTGAAAATCCTGTTAATCCTGTCAAAAAAGTCTTTTAGGAAAATCTAAAATATTACAAAAACAATAAGGTTTTAAACATGAGATTACTATCATCATCCGTATCTATTACAAGCTACAGTGTAAAAGGGGAGATTAAAGAACCCCTTATCAAGGCAATCACAGAGGGTCTTAAAAAGTATTCCATTAAAGACATAGATAATGCTCCAATGAACAAATCAGCGGGATGGACTTGTTTTGACAACCCGTATCTGCCTGATTTTGAGACTTCTTCCTGTATTATAGGTTCTTATTTTGTTTTTTCACTGCGGATTGACAAAAAAAATGTTCCTTCAAAAATTATTAAAAAATATTATACCCTTGAAGTTGCCAAGAAGCTGGCTGAAAGCGGCAGGGAAAACCTGTCACGGAATGAAAAAACAGACATAAAGGAAAGCGTGTCCAATGCTCTCAGCCTTCGTATTCCGGCAACACCGAATATTTACGATATTATATGGAATTATGAGGAGTCTTCCTTGTGGTTTTTTTCCAATCAAAAGGCAGCCAACGAAGATATTGAGACGCTTTTTTCGAAATCTTTTGGATTAACGATTATCAGACTTTTTCCTTATACAATGGCAGATTTTACATCCGGTCTTTCCGATAAAGATCGCGATCTCTTGTTAACTGTTTCCCCAACAAAATTCATGGATTAAATTATGATAGATGTTTCAGTTGCATACAACAGGTATAAATTTCTTGGGCATGAGTTTTTAACCTGGCTCTGGTTTATTATGGATTCAGACCAGGCCAGCATAATTAAAACGGAAAACGATATAGTTTCACTTAACATGGATAATCGTATTGTTATTGAAAACAGCCTCAACAACAGGGTCGAAAACATCAGAATAAAAGGTGATGACGCCAGCCTTGAGGAGGCAAAGCTTTCTCTTCAAAAGGGCGGAGTAGTCACTGAACTGAATTTTTCCTTAAAGGTCGGCGATCATGAATGGAAATTTAATATTAAAGGCGAGAGTCTTAATATATCGTCATTAAAGCCACCTGAAACCGGACAAATTACAAAAAAAGAAGATGTTGAGGGAGCTGTCCTTGAAAAGATATACCTTTATGAAAAAGTCGTTTCACTGGTACAAAATCTTTATACACGCTTTATAAGCATGAGAGTTTCGAGCGAGTGGGACAAAGAAACCGTGCCCTGTATCAAAAAATGGATCAAATCCTGAAAGATAGTGCCTAAAGTGAGCTAAAGTATATTAAAGTGCCTAAAGTTAAGGGATGCGCCTTCGGCGCTGCCATAACTTTAGGCATTTTAGGCACTTATACTTGATGGCGTCGTAAAAAGTCCCATCTACTACGTTGCAGTGATTTTTCAGATTCTCAACATACTATATGTATGCCTTCGATCCTGAAAAATCACTACGCCTTGTATATGAAACTTTTTACTTAGCCATCTATCGTTAAATTCGTGACTTTTTACGAGGGCATCATACTTAATCATCATGGAGCTATTAAGCGAACTTAAAAAACATTTTGACCTTCCCTCCTTTCGTACCGGCCAGGAAGAAGTAGTAAGAACAGTCCTGGAAGGAAGAGATGCTATGGTTGTAATGCCGACCGGAGGAGGCAAATCATTATGCTATCAGCTTCCCGCCTTGATAAACAAGGGAACAGTCCTTGTTGTTTCCCCTCTTATTGCCCTGATGAAGGATCAGGTTGATGTCCTTCAAAAAAGAAAGATTGCCGCATCATTCATAAACTCGACTCTTTCCCTGTCAAAACAGAGAGAGACGCTTAAAGAACTTGAGGCAGGCAACCTGAAACTCTTGTATGTTGCCCCTGAACGTTTTCGCCAGAAAGAATTTTTAAATGCTCTTTCCGTTTCCAGAATCAGTTTTGTGGCAATAGATGAAGCTCATTGTATCTCACAGTGGGGACACGATTTCCGTCCTGATTATCTGCGTCTGGGCGAAGTTCTTCGACGCATAGGAAAATATCAGATCCTTGCCGCAACAGCAACTGCCACAGAAACCGTTATAACTGATATTATTTCCTGCCTTAATCTTACAAACTGTCGGCAGTTTGTAACAGGATTTTATCGAAAAAACCTGAATCTAAAAGTTGTTCACTGCGCAAATAAAAAAGAAAAGGAAAAGGCAATTATATCTGCTTTTGCTGAAAAGAAGTTCCCTGCAATTGTATATTGCGCCACAAGAAAAGGTGTGGATGAATTGTCAGGCATGTTGAAGAATCGCGGGTATTCTGTTTCAGGATACCATGCAGGCATGGACGATGAAACCAGGGTTTCTGTACAGGAACGATTTATGACCGGACGTACAGATATAATTGTGGCAACCAATGCTTTTGGTATGGGAATTGATAAAGCAGACATACGCCAGGTTATTCATTACCATTTTCCTGGTTCTATAGAATCATATTATCAGGAAATAGGAAGAGCTGGAAGAGACGGTAAAAAATCAATGTGCACGCTTCTTTTTTCCATGGCCGATATTTTTATCCAGGAATTTTTCGTTGATATGAATTATCCTTTGCCGGAGGCCGTTAAAGGCGTTTTTGAGTTCTTAAAAAGCGATGGAAGGGATTATCTGAGCGTTGGCAATAATGAGCTTGCTGAAACTGTCAGCTCTGTCCAGAGTGTAGGACAGGCCGGTGTAATAATAAAAATGTTAGAGCGGGCAGGTTTCCTGGAAAGGGTATATTCGGGGCGGCGGCTCTGTTTCGTTGCATCAGGTTCAAAAAAACCAAGAGGGCCTGTTCAAAAAAAAGTGTTTGATGCTGTAGCTGATATCGCTGGATCTAAAGGCAGGAAAGTGTCAATCAATACCCTGATAAAAACCTCGGACCTTGAAAAAAGCGCGCTTCTCAGAAGCCTGAGACTGCTTTCATCAGATGGTTTGATTACATATATACCTCCGGCAGCAGGGCGTGATTTAAAAATATTGAGGCCTGAAGCAGGTTTTGAAAAATTAGAAATTGATTTTGAATTCCTTGAGAGAAGAAAACAGAATGATTTGAAAAAACTCAAAGAAGTAGTAACTTACGGGCATTTTGGAGGATGCAGATGGGATTTTCTTCTTTCTTATTTTGGGGATAACAGCGCAACAGAACAGTGCGGTTTTTGCGATAACTGCATCCAAAGACGTATTAAAAAGACAGGAGGGAGCAAAAAAGAAGAGGAAACAACAGTTCTTAAAGTACTGAGCTGCGCGGCACGCATGAAAGGCCGGTTTGGCCGGACACGTATTGCCCAGGTACTTACAGGCTCTTCAAGAGAATGGATAGCCTCGCAGAGGATGAACCAGCTATCCACATATGGTTTGCTGTCTCACTTCACACAGGAAGAGGTGCTTAATCTTATTGACCAGTTAGACAGGCAGGGATGTTTTGTCAGGCATGGAGATCATCTTTATCCAACCATAGGTCTTAGTGCAAAAGGGATCAGGGTAATGAAAAAAGAGGAAAAAGTCTTTGTCAATCTGCCTGAGATCAAAAAAGCTGTGAAGACCGTTGCAGAAGTATCTACAGATTTTTCTCCGGAGTTGTATGAAGCACTTCGTCAGAAAAGAGAAGAACTTGGGACGGCACAAGGAATTCCTTTATTTCTGGTCCTCTCAAACCGGACGCTCAAAGAGATGGCTGCATCAGCGCCAAAAAGCATGGCCGAACTTCTTCAGGTGCATGGAATCGGGCCTGCTAAAATGGAAAGATACGGACAGGAATTTTTAGATGTAATTTTAGATTATTGTGATAAATCAAGTTAGCGCAATAACCCGAAAACATCCCGCGTGCAGACTTAATGGGGTCTTCTGAATCCGGCACCATTAAAACACCTCCTTCTTTTTCGATCCAACGAATAGCTGTAGAAGGGTGTATTCCGTATTTTTCTATTATTCTTTCAGGAATGACAACCTGCCCTTTGGACGTAACCCTTGGACCCTTTTCTCCAATTTAGTTGGAGAAAAGGGTCCAAGGATTCAAGGGTTTGTTTTCTAAAAACTTTATAAGCGCTTTTGATGTTCTTTCGCTTTCTGCCATATCTTTTTTTATGTAAAGCATCCTGATGTAATCCCTGGTTGTCTTTCTTCCATATCCTTCTGCTATATCTTTCTTCCTTGAGCGGTGAGGGTTAGCGCTTCACTGCGTGTCACTCGAACCCTTGAATCCTTGACCCCTTGTACCCTCTGAGATTACACCCGCTTAATTAGAAATAACCCACTTGTTTTAGCTTCTCGCCAGAGGCGAGCAAGAATTGACTACAACTAATCGGGAGATGATCCCCCTTTAAAAATACGAGAAAGCGGTCAGGCTGGACAGACAGCTGGAGACTGTATCAAAGGCATAAAGATTTGTTACATTGACAATCTAACTGTGTCTATAGTAAAAAATTTCGGGTTACAAAATCTACGCCTTATCATCTTTTTGTAAAGGCTTTATACAAAAATATTTTTTCTGTTATGAAATAAATCGGCTTATTGCAATGCTTATTAAAATAGATCCTAAAAATCCACAGCCGCGTCTTATCACAAAGACTGTTGAAATGTTGAAAAAAGGCGGAATAATAGCCTATCCAACAGACACTTTTTACGGAATAGGCTGTGACATTATGAACAAAAAGGCTATTGAAAAAATTTATCAGCTAAAGCAGCGCAATAAAAGCAAACCTTTTAGTTTTATATGTTCTGATCTTAAAAATATCAGCCATTATGCCAAAATTTCAAATTATGCATATAAAACCATGAAACGTCTTTTGCCCGGGCCCTATACTTTTATTCTGGAAGGGTCAAAACTTGTGCCCAAAATTATGTTAACCAAGCGTAAAACAGCAGGCATACGTGTACCTGACAATCAGATTTGCCTGGCGCTTGTGGAAGAGATGGGAAATCCAATTATCACAACAAGCGCAACAATGCCGGACGGAAGCATTATTCATGATCCATCTCTTATACACGATTATTTTCATTCAAGGATTGATATTGTGATCGATGGTCAAATTCCTGTTGCAGGAGAGCCGTCAAGTGTAATTTCCCTTATAGATGACATGCCTGAGGTTATTCGCGAAGGTATCGGTGACGTAAATATTTTTATGTAAATTTTTTTTTATACAATCAGGTTTGTGGCTAAAATCAAAAAATTCTACGCAGATATTCTTCTTTCCCAGGGCGGAATTAAGGCCTCATAATAGTAACGGTTTTTGAAGGATCGGATAAAAGCAACAGGTTTTGTTTGTTGATTTTGACACCAAGTCCAGGGCCCTCCAGTGGTCCTGCTTCACCGCCGAGTCCAAAGGAAACGTCTTCACAAGTAATGTTTTTTTTTAACAAAAACTTGTCATAGGAGCCGTCATAATGTACGGCATCGCCGCATAGAAGTGATAAAATTCTACCTGCAGCAGAAAGGATGCCCGACTCGCCCAGGTGACAACCGATCTGGAAAGGTGTTTTATTTAAACGCAAATAGTCAATTATTTTAATAGAATTTCTAAATCCGCCACATTTTGATAATCTTACATTTATCATCTTATAAAAACCCTCTTTATAAAGCCTTTTTACGTCCTGCAGAGAGCATGCAGACTCATCAGCCATTAAAATCATACCATAGGTTTGCGCTAATTTAGCATAATCAGCGATGTTCGGATCATCCGGCATCATAGGTTGTTCAATAACGCTGACATTGTGTTCCTTCATGAGCTGCAGATGTTTTAAGGCAGACTCGCTATCTCCTGCTCCATTGATATCTACCCTCAGATCATAACTGCCTGTAAACATGTGGCTTACTGTATCAAAAATTCCTTTGTTCTGGTCAAAATCTTTGCCTATCTTAATACGAAGTTTATTGGTTTTGATTTTCATTTTCCTGATCAATCCACAGATTTCCGTGATTCTTTCTTTATTATCCATAGGAATTAATGCTCCATAATAGATTTTGTCTGTTCGGAAATCCTTTGGGAAATAGTCTATGATATATTTATTCTGATTCGTGGCTAAAGCATCCAAAAGAGCGGTTTCAATTGCGCATAATGCACAGTGATATGCCTTGTCACAGGGAAGGCTGTCAACAAACTCCCATATCTGAGAAACATCGTGTAATTCCCACGGGAAATTATTCTGTTTGATAAAACCTTTTATAGTCCTGGTAACGCTTTCTTGTGATTCCCCTGTTACGTACGGTCGTGGGGCGCTTTCTCCATAACCTTTAATTTCCCCATGTTTGGCTATAACTTCAGCGACGATATTTTTTGCTGATGATCTTTTTCTTAAAGAATGGGTGAAATCACCTGTAAAGGGCAGTAATACCTGATAAATATTTACCTTGTCTATTTGCATGGATTAATCTTTATCCGATGATACCGGGACATGGCCAGCAGAAGTATTGGGAAAAGACAAGATAAATACAGTGCCTTCGTTTATTTTGCTTTTTACTTCAATACTTCCGCCATGATCCTTCATGTTTTTATAAGCAATAAACAAGCCCAAGCCTGTTCCATTGTGAATACTGCTTTTATGCCTCGTTGTAAAATATGGATCAAAGATCTTCTCAATTGCATTTTGAGGTATTCCAGAGCCATTGTCTTTTATTTCTATCTGTATAATCTCAAGTTTTTCATCTTTTACAATTTTCTTTGTTTTTAATTCTATTTTTCCTTTATCAGGAGTAAAGTCTATTGCATTTGAAAGCAAATTTAAAACAACCTGTTTCATTTTTTCAGAATCTATCCATACCTGCCCTATATCAGTATCGTAATCGCGTATAATAGTTATGTGTTTTGCATTGCTCTGAGGCGAAGTAAGAAGAACCATTTTATCTATTAATTTATTTAAGTCGGTTAACTCAAAATTTGATTCCTTTGTTTTAACCAGATCCATAAGCTCATTAATAAGATTATTTACTCTTGCAGTCTCCTCCATGGCAATTTCATAAAATTCATTTCTGAATTCTTCATCATCATATTTCTGGGGCAGCATCTGGATGAATGCTCCTATGGCAGTCATTGGATTTTTAATCTCATGAGCCAGCCTTGCAGCCATATTGCCAAGATAGGAAAGCTTTTCAGCTCTACTCAAAAGGGCCTGAGATTTTTTAAGCTCCTCCATCTGCTCGCTTAATTTATTGTAGAGCCTTGCGTTTTCTATGGCAATAGCTATCTGGGGCGCAAAAATTTCCAGAGTTTCTCTTGTTTTCTTTGGAACCCCATTTCCATCCACAGCATCTGTTGCAATTATTCCAATCACTCTGGATCTTGTTATAAGGGGAACAACAAACGCTGATGTGGGATCAACTCGCTGTAAAACAATGTTTTCTTTTCTCAGGGTCGAATTTTTTATATCTGGAACATATTCGGGCAATCCTGTTCTTGCGACCCTCGCCATTATGTTGCTCAAACGATCCAGAGCAACTGTATAATTTTTGATCTCGTCCGGAACTTCACCATCAAAACCCACTCCATGCATATATTGAAGGCACTTTTTCTTTTTATCTACAATCATGATTATAGCACGGTTTATTTGACATACACTTGATAAAATATTCATGATAACGGTCAAAAGCCTCTCTAAATTCAGTATAGAAAGAATAGCTTTTCCTGTGTCCTGTATAGCCACAATCTGTTTAATTTTTTTATTTAGCTCAACATTTAGCAGGGTTACCTCTTCATATTTTTTTTCAATAAGCTCCTTGTCCTTCTCCTGTTCAGTAATGATATCCTTCAGCATTCCTCTGGACATAAAAAATCTGGAAAGATGCTCACGAACTCTGTTTTGAAATCGCCATCTTATATGATATTCACAATATGGAGCACCGTCAAAATAGCAGCATTCTTCTTTTAATATAAAAGGCTTTCCTGACCAGATAGTTGGAAAAAATGTATAAATACCTTGATTAAAAAGGCATAAAACCTTAGAAGATTTCATTGCAGGATCCCAGTGGAGACGAAATATGGCCAAATTTCTTTTTACTTCTACAAGTTCGACCTTTTTGTTGCGGTTAAATTTATCATTAATCGCCTGGGCGTGTTTGAAACTCCTTTTTGAAGACCAGAATGCTTTGACAAATATCTTTTGAATATAACCAAGAGATGAATTCTCAATAGAATATTTTGCAATCTTATAAGCAACCCTTTGGTCGTGCAGAATCGATCCTGCTCTTTTGAATAATTCAGAAATTACAGAGCTTGAAATCCAGTTATTCGGATCCTGCAAAAAACTTTCAGGGTTGGGAAGAGAG
>Ga0207996_1001983_pt1 | contig 13125 bp, 12 predicted proteins | sample AntAceMetag02UKG_FD_184773 | JGI IMG/M metagenome (GOLD analysis project Ga0207996, IMG submission 184773) | Saline lake microbial communities from Ace Lake, Antarctica - Antarctic Ace Lake Metagenome 02UKG (SPAdes) (version 2) | ecosystem: Environmental > Aquatic > Non-marine Saline and... | reverse complement strand
TGGCCTGAAAGGTAGTCGTATTTATGCCAAAAAAGCTGACGGTGATTTTGAAGCCCATCTTATTGCACTGAGTTGCAGTGACCCTCCCGAAGGTTTTGCAAAATGGTCCTTGCGATTGTTGGCTGATCAGGTTGTTGAGCTTGAATATATTGATACAGTTTCTCATGAAACAATTCGTCAAGTGTTAAAAAAAACGAACTTAAACCTTGGCGTCGCCAAGGATGGGTGATTCCACCAGAGCAGAATGGAAATTTTGTAGCCTGTATGGAAAAGGTTTTGGAGGTCTACAAGCGTCCCTATAATCCAAGATTTCCGGTGGTCTGCATGGATGAATCCCCCAAACAGCTGATAGAAGAGACTAAAATTCCAATTACTACAGCTCCAGGGAAAATTGCCAAATATGATTATGAATATAAACGTCACGGGGTATGCAATATTTTCATGGCCAGTGAGCCATTGGCTGGGAAGCGCCTTGTCAAAACAACAGAGAGAAAAACTAAGACAGACTGGGCATATTTTCTTGAGAACATAGCCACGCTTTACAGCGATGCTGAAAAAATAACATTAGTGATGGACAATCTTAATACTCATACTCCTGGGTCGTTTTACGAAGCCTTCCGACCATCCCAAGCAAAACAGCTTTGGGATAGATTTGATTTTGTGTTTACTCCGAAGCATGGGAGTTGGTTGAATATGGCAGAGATAGAATTGAATGTGCTCACTGGGCAGTGCCTGAACAGAAGAATTGATAACATAGAAGATGTCAGGAGGGAGACCACCGCCTGGCAGGAATATCGCAATAAGCATAAATCGAATGTGAATTGGCAGTTTACTGCAAATGATGCTAGAATCAAATTAGCACGTCTCTATCCGTCAATTGATACTTGACATGACACTAGCCTAAATGAGCCCAGGCAAGACCTCTTTGAAAAAGGCCTTCCCCTACTATGGTCACTTATTCTGGTGTAGACATTTAGTAGAGGTGTAGACATTTAGTAGAATTGGCTGGAATAAAATTGGGTTTCCAAAAAGGCTGTGCGGACCTATGAAAGGAGGTGAACCGTTTAAAACAAGAACTGTGGGCAGATGATCCATTGGATCTCATTATTAACCTTAATCTGGAAATTTTCTGTAGTGTAATGAATTGTTAAGTTGAATCATTGTTTTAGAAGCAGGTTGAGATGCAAGGTTTTTAAGTGATTATTAACGTTAATATATCTTTTACGTCTGAGAAAGGAGCAAGAAAATGAAAAAAAAATCATTGCCGTTGTCTAACAAAATAGCAGTGCTGCTTGCCAGCATTTTGTTGGTAGTGTTTATGGCGGGGCCGGCGTTTTCGTTGGAAAAAATCAGAGTTAGCCACCAGCCTTGTAAGCACGCACTACCCACGGTCATGGCTATTGAAAAAGGGTGGTTTGAGGAATTGGGGATTGAGGTTTCCTTCCACTATTTTGCAGCTGGCATGTCGCAGGTGGAAGCAGGAATCGCCGGTGAGTGGGATGTTGGAGCCATGGGAAGCCCGCCTGCTCTCTTTGGCGGTGTGAAGTATGGGCTGCAAACAATAGGGGCTTCAATTACTCAAGAACTGATCGAGTGGCTTTTGATTAAGGAGAAGGATCAAAAGGCTTTTAAGGCTAATCCTAAAAAGTGGTTGAAGGGTAAGACCATCCTGGTGACCACCATTTCCACTGGCCACTATCAACTGTTGGGCAACCTGAAAAAGTGGGGCCTGTCCGAGAAGGACGTGAAGATTGTCCATATGGGTCCGGCAGCTATCCTTTCCGCATTCGTGGCCGGCGAGGGTGATGTGTATCAAGCTTGGGCGCCCTGGTGTTATCTGCTGCAAAGCAAGGGCGGGGTCAAGATCGCTGATGGCGCCACAGGTGGGATCACAATCCCTGGGGCTTTGGTGGCAACTCCGAAATTTGCCAAGGAGCGTCCTGATTTGGTCGCGAAGTGGTTGGAGGGTTACCTGCGCGGTGTGCTGTATGAGTACGAGAATCCAGGTGAAGCAGCCAAATACCTGCAGGCATACTACAAGAAAATTGGTCTCGAAATCGCCTACAGTTCTTGTCTGGAGGAAATGCGTTCCGAACCCAAGTTCCCCATCTATGACCAGCTAAGGTTGATGGAACGGCACGATGGTCAGCCATCTAAAATGGATCAGTACATGTCAGACCTGGCAGGGTTCTTCGTGCTTCAAGGTAAGCTGCGTAAGGCTCCAGATGTCACCAAATTCGTCACTGATAAGTACATGAAGATCGCTGCCGAGAACATGGAAAAGACCTCCATTGATGAGGCCAAGTTCAAGGTTTTTGGAATCAAGAAATAATTGGTTCGATATAATTGGTATTAATGCAATATATTTAGTGGGACATGCTCAGGTGCTGTCCTAATGACAGCATCTGAGCACGGGGGCATCAAAGTTCATTGATTTTTGTCGATTGATTGGGGTCGATAAGAGTACGAGAGACGTCTGAAGTAGAGTCAAAGCATCCAGACATACACTTTAGTTATATTAAACAAGGAGAACGGACATTGGGCGTTATGAAACCAAGAGAAAGAGTAATTGCAACACTTGAACATCAAGAACCAGATCGGGTGCCACTGGACCTTGGAGGAATTAACACTTCCTTGATGGTCGAAACCTACAAAAATTTCATAGAATATCTTGATATGCCCTATAAAAATATCAACCTGCGGTCCAAGGTGTGGCAAACTGTCCAGATTCCAGAGCCCATTTTAGAACATTTTTCAATTGATACTCGCTACATATTTCCCGATGTATTATTCGAAAGTGCATGTGATTCCACTAAAGGAGAAAAAGAGGAAAATAAAACCACCAATAAAGATGACGTTTTCGTGGATGAGTGGGGTGTAAAACGCAAATTTATCTTGCACTACTATGACATTGTCGAGCATCCCCTGAAAGACGCAAAGACAGTTGAAGATATTGAAAGATACCCCTGGCCTAATCCTAGAAAGTTTTTAGTCTTAGACGGACTTAGGGAAAAAGCTAAACATTTGCATGAAAAAACGGACTATGCAATTGGCGGGTCCATCGGGGGTGGGATAATATACGAACTCTCATGGTATCTAAGAGGTTTTACCGAGCTGCTTCTTGACTTGCAGATAAACAAAGACTTCATACATGCCCTATACTCGAAGATAGTTGAAATTCGTAAAGAGACCATGGATTTGTTTCTTGGTGAGGTTGGAGAGTATCTGGATTTCTTCCAGATTGGTGATGACCTGGCCTTACAAAATACAGTGTTGATGCAGCCAGAATTATATAGGGAGATGATAAAGCCTTATCAGGCAAATGTCATAGAATTCATTAAAGAGAGGACTAAAGCAAAAATATACTATCATAGTTGTGGAGCTGTTAGCCCAATGTTGAACGACTTGATAGAAATTGGTGTTGATGCGATCAATCCGGTTCAAGTAAGCGCGAAAAATATGGATCCAAAATACCTGAAGCAAACTTATGGCGACAACATCACTTTCTGGGGCGGGATTGACTCGCAGAACGTACTTCCAAAGGGCACAACCGATGAAGTGCGGGCCGCTGTACGAGACACAATTGATGCGCTAGCTCCTGGTGGCGGATATGTCTTGGCTGGCGTTCATAACCTTCAGCCAGATGTCCCACCAGAAAACATAGTGGCAATGTATGAAGAAGCCGCTCAATATGGCGAGCACCAAAAAAATAAGTAGATATCTCTGTTGATGTGGCACGGCTATCATATAGATAAGTATGTTTTCAAATATCTCCCAGAGCGGCTTTGTACGGCGGTTACGGGTAATTATGGTTTGTAAAAGGTGTAGCATATGACGTGGGTAAAAGAGCTAATAAGGAAAACCTGGCTATCAGTGGTCTCCGTGGCAGTATTTCTATTTGCCTGGCATTTGTTCACGGATGTTACCCATTTAATTGGACCTCTTTACCTGCCTTCCCCTCTTCAAGTTGTTGAAGCTACAATCAGGTGGACGGTTGTCCCGATGGCCGGTAGTACAATGTTTGGCCATTTGTGGGTCAGTCTGCAATTGGTGCTGTTCAGTTTTTTGATAGCAGTAGCTATCGGGGTGCCGTTAGGTGTTTTCATGGGATGGTATGGCATCTTAGATCGCATTTTGAACCCAATTTTCCAAATTATAAGACCTATACCACCGTTGGCCTGGATTCCCTTGGCAATAGTATGGTTTGGTATTGGTGTAGGCTCCAAAATATTTGTAATCTTTTTGGCCGCTTTCGTCCCTTCATTAATCAATGCCTATACGGGTGTCAAAACAATAGAACCATTGATGTTGGATGTTGCCAAAACATTTGGATTGAAACAAAAAAGCGTTCTTCTAAAAGTGGTTGTTCCCCATTCGTTGCCATACATCTTCGCAGGAGTTCGACTCTCTTTGATATCTAGTTGGATGTGCTTGGTGGCAGCTGAATTGGTTGCAGCTACGGCTGGGCTAGGTTACTCCATACAAATTGCACGTCGCACACTGGATCCGCCAATAATATTAGTTGCGATGGTTTTGATTGGTTTGACCGGCATGGTAATGATTAAACTTGCGGGTAGATTAGAGAGAAAACTGTGCCCCTGGATAGATAATAAATAAGACTGATAACATTTATTTAATCTTTTAAAACCACGTCCTGTGGGCGTGGTCAGAGTTCATTGGCTATGCCTGGAGACTGCTCCATATTACTCCTACAATTGAGTTATCCCCATACCAAGAAAGGAGCAACACGCGAGCAGATTTCAAAAGTTATCACATGTGTTATGGCATCCAATAGCATATCCTTTGAAATACCGAAATATTGATCTTGGGTCTTGAAAGACCGAGTCAGCCGATAGGTTCACAACTGCATAGATATATTCAGTAGAAAATTGGGATGCGAAATTGTAGATCTAAATATCCAAAGTGCCCAGACCAAGAACGTCAAGAAGAGCAAAGATCGTTTAATTTCTAATAAATCCCTTTGGGATAACTCTTTCTTGCCTTCTAAGAGGGCAAGAACCCAGCCCCCTTTCAGGGGGCAAAAGCAAAACCAGGTCCTAAGGGCCTGGATTCTTTACTAATAAAATGCTATGCGTTCGAATATCAGCGTATTGAATTCTTAGGGAGACCCCAAATGGTATTAGCACCAAGATACATAATGAAAAAGATCGAACCATTTATTGTTGTTTTATCTTTGCTCATTATTTGGGAAATGGTGTCAGCTCTAAATCTTGTTAGTCCTATAATACTTCCAGAGCCTTCAAAGATATTAAAGAGCCTTTACAATATGTTATTTACCCCGGTAGGCGGGGCAACACTTATAGTACATGTTTGGGCATCACTTGAAAAATTCTTTATCGGTTTTCTTGTCGCTGCCTTTTTAGGATCATTCCTTGGGATTTGGATGGGATGGAGTAAAAGAGTAAATTCTGTTTTTGCTCCGTTTTTTGAAATTATAAGGTTTATTCCACCAGTTGCATGGATATCGTTTGCAATCCTGTGGTTTGGGATGGGGTTGGCGGCACAATCATATATTATCGGAATCGGTGCATTTATTCCTGCTTTAGAAAATTCCAGACAAACAATTAAGTTGATTGATCCAATATACATACAAGTAGCTCGAGTATTTGGCGCCTCAGATAGAACTATTTTTTGGAAAGTTCTTTTGCCGGCTGGATTGCCTCTACTAATTGCAGGTGTACGTATAGGTATGGGCATCGGCTGGATGTGTCTTGTGGCAGCGGAGATGATCTCTCGTCCAACTTTATTGGGTGGAGAAGGTTTGGGATATTTGATTGAGACGTCTAGAATGACACTTCGCTCAGACTATATTATTGGCGGGATGCTACTTATAGGTGTCATTGGGTATTGCTTAGATGTAGCAATAAGATACTTGGAAAAAGTGCTTTGTCCGTGGCGTAGATAAGGATGTATGCATCTTGAAGCTGGCTCAAAACTATTAGTTAATCAAGGATAAGGTGAGGAAGGTCATGGGCGCTCAGATCAAATTAGCCATAGAAAACGTAAGCAAGGATTTCATCAGAAATGACGAAATTATTCAGGCAGTTTTTGAAGTCAACATGAATATTAAAACTAATGAGTTTATTGTTCTTGTTGGACCATCTGGCTGCGGTAAAAGTACATTGCTACATATGGTGGCTGGCTTAATTAGACCAACTAGTGGCAAAATATTATTAGAAGGTAAAGAGGTCGTTGGCCCTGGGCCAGACAGGTCAATTGTATTCCAACAATCAGCTCTTTACCCTTGGCTCACCGTTTCAAAAAACATTGAGTTTGGTTTAGCAGAACAAAAAATAAGCAAGAATGAGCGGATAAATATAGTTAATAAATATATAACAATGATGGGACTCAAAGGTTTTGAAAAGGCCTATCCACATCAATTGTCAGGAGGTATGCAGCATAGAGTATCCATCGCTAGAAGCTATGCTGTAAATCCGGATGTACTTTTAATGGATGAGCCTTTTGCAGCTCTCGATGCCCAACTGAGAATGGTTATGCAAGAAGAATTGATCAAAGCCTGGATTAAGGAAAAGCATACCGTTATTTTTGTGACCCATAGTGTCGAAGAGGCGATATATCTTGGAGACAAAGTTGTAATGATGAGCAGAAGGCCTGGCAGAATTAAGAGCATTATAGACATCTCGGGTGAAAAGTTACTATCTGATGAAAGAAGGCATAAACAGGTTAACGAGGTGATGATAACTGAAGAACAATTCACTCCACTGAGAGCAAAATTGTGGGATATGTTAAGGGAAGAGATGGATGATTAAAATGGGCCCAATGTTGACTTGAATTTTTTTGTATTAACTTAGCTGACTCATTTGTTGTTATGCAGAATAATGCAGCACAGATAACCAAACGCACCGGAGGATACGCAGATGCCGATCTTGAATGATATATATGAAGCAATAATCAAAGGGGACATAGCTAACATAAGAAGATTGACTGCCGAGATGTTGGAACAGGGAAGTAGTGCCGAAGATATTCTTAGAGATGGACTAATCAAAGGCATGGATACCGTCGGGGAGAGAATGCAGACCGAAGAAATGTTTATACCGGAAGTACTTTTGTCTGCAAAATGCATGAGGGAGTCAGTTGAAGTGCTCAAACCGCATCTGGGTGCCGAATCTGTTGGGGTAGCTGGCAAAGTGGTAATCGGAACGGTTAAAGGTGACTTGCATGATATCGGAAAAAATCTGGTTGCCATGATGCTGGAAAGTGCTGGATTTAGCGTTACAGATCTCGGTGTAGATGTGGCGCCAGAGGCATTCGTGAAAGGTGTCAAAGACTACAAAGCTGACATCGCTGCACTCTCCGCACTGTTGACCACGACAATGCCCATGATCAGGGAAACAATTGAGGCATTTGTTAAAAGCGGTTCAAGATCGGATCTCAAGATTATGGTTGGTGGCGCACCGTTAAGTAGGGAATTCGCGATGAAAATTGGAGCTGATGGATTTGCAATTGATGGCGGAAGTGCCGTGAAGGTGGCAAAAGAGCTAATGGAAAAAAAGTCTAGCTAACTCCGGATTCTCTTTTCTTTTTTTCCCCTTTTAAGCGTGTCAACATCTGACTCATGATAACCGACCTCTTTATTGATCTTGGTACGGCTTAAGCTGATCGAATATTGTAAATCATTCACTTAACTGCATAACAAAGCTGTGGCCATCAGTACAGATGGAGGTTTATAAATGGCTATTTAGCGTTCCTGCAATTGTCGCAATGCGTGAAGGATATTTTCATGAGTTTGCTATTTTTGAGGAAAAGACAAAAGCCATGTTGACCTATATTATGATGTTATTTGTTTGGGGAGGGGAGCAATGCTTATTGTAGGAGAAAGAATAAACTCATCTAGACGGGAAATCGCTGACGCTATGAAAGCTAAAGATAAACAGTTTATTCAAAGAGAAGCAGAAAAACAAGCTGAGGCTGGAAGCGACTATATAGATGTGAATGCAGGAAGCTTTATTGATGACGAAGAAGAAAGGTTGAGATGGCTTATTGAGACAGTTCAGGAAGCTATTGATGTCCCTCTTTGTATCGATAGTCCTGATGCCGACGTGATTAGCGAAAGCCTGAAATGCGTGAAAAGAACTCCGATGATTAACTCAGTATCGCTCGATCAAGTTTCTTTAGATAAGATTTTACCTCTCGTCAAGAAACTTGGATGTAAAGTTATCGCTCTCTGCCAATCGGAAACCATGATGGCCAAAACAAGCGAGAACAAAGTAGAATTGGCCGGTCGACTAATAGCGAAATTAGTTGATGCTGATGTCGCCTTAGAATCCATCTTTATTGATCCGCTTGTTTATCCTGTCTCAACTGACACATCATCGGCTAAAGCAACTTTGGATGCGATTAGACTTATCAAGGATCAATATCCACTTGTTCATATGATTTGTGGCCTAACCAACGTTTCATATGGACTTCCCGGCCGAAAATTAATTAATCGGACATTTCTGGCAATTGCTGTAGCTCACGGCTTGGATGCGGCCATACTTGACCCAACAGATAAGAGTCTTTATAGCGTATTGAAATCTTCTTTGACATTATGCGATAGGGATGAATACTGTGGAGGATACATTCAAGCTTTCCGAAATGGCCGAATCGAATAGGGATTACAAGAATAGTATTTCGAAATTTTCTCCAAAATCTTGATGAAAACGGCGAGCAATGGTTGCTGCTGCTGGCCCAGGAGATCGGTATGAATGAAATTCATTCTTATATCTTCATGGTCACCGCTTTGAGCATTGGCTTTATTACTCCACCGCTCGGTTCAAATTTGTTCGTGGTATCAGGCGTTACCCAGACACCGATTATATCCATCTCAAGATATGTCCTTCCGTTTGTACTGACCATGCTCGTAATCGCGCTGTTGATCGGCTATATACCAGGAATTTCCCTTTGGTTGATTAATTAGTTCCCAAATGATTACGCTGTAGAAACGTTCCGAGCTCGGAAGAAAATTCTTCCCGGTGGAAGGTTAATTATGTCAATTTTAATGAATTCAGATAAGGAGACCAACGATGAGTATCAACACCCTTAAAAAGGCAGCAAAAACACCTGAAACCGGTGAAGACCAAACCCGCGAGATCGTCGTTAACATGCTGGACGATATTAAGGAAAACGGCGAAGAGGCAATAAAAAAGTATGCCCAGAAACTGGACAACTGGACCGGTGATTTCATTATTACCCAGGACGATATTGATAAGGCGGCGGCGAGTCTGGATCAGCGTGCCAGAGACGATATTCAGTTTGCCCATGAGCAGGTATACAATTTTGCCGAAAAGCAACGGGAGAGTATGCTTGAATTTGAAACGGAATTGCATCCCGGCGTTGTGGCCGGACAAAAACTGATTCCCGTGAACGTAGCAGGGTGTTATGTGCCGGGAGGACGCTTTGCCCATGCCGCATCGGCCCTCATGAGTATTGCCACGGCAAAGGCATCCGGGGTTCCCTATGTTGTTGCCTGCTCTCCTTCCCACCACGGGGGCGGCATTCATCCTTCTATTCTCTATGCCATGTCGGTTTCTAAACCGGACGTGATTCTGACCCTGGGCGGGGTCCAGGCCATTGCCGCCATGGCCTACGGGATTTTTACGGGAAAACCCGCGGACATCCTGGTGGGGCCCGGCAACAAATTTGTTGCAGAGGCCAAGCGAATTCTTTACGGAGAAGTGGGCATCGATGTGTTTGCGGGTCCATCTGAAATCCTTGTGATTGCCGATGAAACTGCGGATCCCGAGATTGTGGCCTACGATTTGGTGGGGCAGGCGGAACACGGCTATGACTCACCGGCCGTGTTGATTTCCATATCAGAAGATCTGGCCCGGGAGGTCATGAAGAAAGTTCCCGAGGTCATTGCCGCATTGCCGGCGCCCGAGGTGTCAGAAGCGTCCTGGCGCGATTACGGAGAAGTGATCGTGGTTTCCACAAGGGAGGAAGCTGCCCAGTTGAGCGATGAATACGCATCGGAGCATTTAGAGGTTCAGGCCGAAGATCTCGACTGGTGGCTTGGCAGGTTGACCAATTACGGTTCCCTCTTTTTAGGTGAAGAGTCCACTGTGGCCTATGGCGATAAGACATCCGGCCCCAATCATATCCTGCCCACCAAGAAAGCGGGTCGCTACTCCGGTGGGTTGAGTGCCGGCAAGTTTATCAAAACAGTCACCTACCAGCGATTGACTCGAGAAGCGAATCGACAGATTGGAGCCGTTTCTGCCCGCATTTCCCGGCTGGAAGGTATGGAGGCCCATGCTCGTACATCAGATGTGCGTTTGGCCAAGTATTTTTCAGACGAGACATTCGATTTAGGAGAGTTAAAATGAGCATTATTGACGAACTTTTTGAATTGAACGGCCGGGTGGCCCTGGTGACAGGTGGCAGTTCCGGTATTGGCCGCGCCATCGCCTCGGCCCTGGCCTCTGCCGGCGCAGCCGTCATTCATGCCGCACTCGAACAGGAAGAGGATGCCCTGCAGGAAGCCGTCACACATGTGGAGCGTGCCGGCGGAAAAGCAGCCTATGCGACATGCGATGTGAGCAGGTTCGATCAGTTGCCGGGGGTAGTGGAGAATGTGTCGTCATTTTTTGGGCCGCCTGATATCCTGGTAAACGCTGCCGGGGTTAATTTGCGTGAACCCTGGGATAAGGTAAGTGAAAAAACCTGGAACAAAACAATAGCCATCAATTTGACTGCGCCTTTTTTTCTTGCACGGTTGCTGATACCTGCCATGCAGGAAAAGGGATGGGGAAAAATAATCAATATTGCTTCTCTGCAATCAACGCGTGCCTTCTCCAATAGCGCACCATACGGTGCCTCAAAGGGAGGGGTGATGCAGCTGACCCGTGCCATGGCAGAGGCCTGGTCCGGAAACATGAGCGGAATCACCTGCAATGCTATCGCACCAGGCTTTTTCAAAACGGGGCTGACAGCTTCTCTTTTTGATGATCAGGAAGTAATAAATGCCCTTGCCGGACAGACTATCATTGGCCGCAACGGAGAATTGGAGGATTTAAACGGTTTGACAATTTTTTTGGCCTCCCGTGCCTCGGACTACATAACCGGACAAACCATTCCCTTGGATGGTGGGTGGACAGCCAAATAATGCTCGGGGGCATCTGCCTTGACTGGTGCCTCAGTGCAGTATAATTCGAAGTGGAGTGAGATTTCATGAAAGCATTGGTATATACCGATACAAATCAGATCATTTACAGGGATGAGCCGGATCCTGTGCCCGCACCGGGCGATGTGCTGGTGAAGGTAGAGGCCACAGGGATCTGCGGGTCCGACATGCACGCCTATCACGGTAAAGATGAGCGCCGGGTCCCGCCGTTGATTCTCGGCCATGAAGTGGCCGGCAGCCTGATTTCCGGCCCGGATGCCGGACGGCGCGTTGTGATCAATCCGCTCATCACCTGCGGCCAATGCGAATCCTGCGACACTGGCCGTTCCAACCTGTGTGCCGCCCGTGAACTGATCGGCATGCGTCTGGCCGGGGCCTATGCTGAATATGTCACCATCCCGTCCAGAAATATTATCGATATTCCGGATTCCATGAGCGCCGTACATGCTTCGATTACCGAACCGGCGGCCACGGCCCTTCATGCGTTGAATCTGGCCAGGGAGGTGTCCAACCGTCCCCTGGCGGAACTCAAGACCCTGGTCATCGGCGGCGGGGCTGTGGGGTTTCTGGCCGCCCTTTTTCTGCGGGGCTATGGTTGCAACCGGCTTGTGGTATCGGAAACCAACCCCCTGCGACGGGAAAGCCTGGTGGCCCATGCGGGCTGCCGCGTACACGATCCGATCAACGATCCCGCACTCGAAAACGATGCATATGATCTGGTGATCGATGCCGTTGGCGGCGGGGTAACCCGTAAACCGGCTATGGTGGCCGTAAAAACCGGTGGCATGCTTGTGCACATCGGTTTAATGGACGCCGAGGGAGCGTTCGATATCCGCAAACTCACCCTGTTCGAGGTCAAATTGTTGGGCGTCTACTGCTATACGCCTGCGGATGTGCGGGCGGCCGTGCAGGCGATCGAGAGCGGTCTGCTGGGCGATTTGAACTGGGTGGAAACCCGACCGCTTTCAGAGGGTGCGCAAGCCTTTCAGGATCTGGATGAAGGACGTACGGCAGCGGCTAAAATCGTCCTTATCCCCGCTTAACGGACCTTCTCAAGAGGGGCAGTTATGCCGGTACGGATTAGATTGTAGGGTGTGCGGTGCAACTGTTCTGTTTGCTACTCCCGGAGTCAATCAGACCGAGAAACCTCTCAGGCTTGTGGGATATACCGTCGATGGCACAAAATACCGGGTTGCCACAAGTCCTTATGATTTAACAGCAGAACAAATCGCTTTTATTTACAAGCTCAGATGGGACATAGAGAAATTCTTTGCATGGCGGAAACGCCATCTCCGAGTCTACCATCTGATTGCCAGAAGCCAGTATGGCCTAATAGTCCAGACACTTTCCGGACTGATTACCTACCTCCTGCTTGCCATCTATTTCCGTGAGCAACACAACAAAAAAGTCAGTATAAAAAGGGCAGGGAACTTCGTGTCAAGATACAGAATGAGACCCGTATCCCCAACAACAATATAGTCAGATCAGCCGCGATTTTAACGAATACCCTCCTTTCTGCCTTGACATTCATTTTATGGCTGTGGCAGTTTAGTTGAAATGCCTATACTACCAGACTATCACATACATACCGCTCTTTGTAAACATGCCACAGGTGATGTGGCTGAGTACAGATCAAGGGCAAAGAAGCAAGGGATACCTGAAATCTGCTTTACTGATCACGTCCCCAATCCGGACGGATACGATCCGGCCCACCGGATGGCGCTGGACCAGTTTCCCTCCTACAGGGCAATGATTGAAGCCATCCAAGGTGGCCAGAGCCCGGAGGTACTGTTGGGGATGGAAGTCGACTACTATGAAGGGTGTGAGCGGTTCCTCAGGGAATGGCTCCCTGCCCAGGAGTTTGACTTTGTGTTAGGATCGGTGCACTTTATTGAGGGGTGGGGCTTTGATAATCCGGCAGAGCGGCATGTCTGGGATTCAGTAGATATAACAGCTACATGGAGAAAATATTTTAATGT
>Ga0207996_1001981_pt1 | contig 13134 bp, 9 predicted proteins | sample AntAceMetag02UKG_FD_184773 | JGI IMG/M metagenome (GOLD analysis project Ga0207996, IMG submission 184773) | Saline lake microbial communities from Ace Lake, Antarctica - Antarctic Ace Lake Metagenome 02UKG (SPAdes) (version 2) | ecosystem: Environmental > Aquatic > Non-marine Saline and Alkaline... | reverse complement strand
GGGTGTTTTTTTCCGAAGCAGTTCAGATGGTAACGTATGATGATAAATCCGGACTTGGAATTGCAGAGTGTTTCATTAATTATGATGGCGGTGCCCATGCTTTGAATATGATCCCGGTTTATACTCCGGGCAGAGTTGATATTATGATTTTTGAACCGCAGAATAAAACAGTGTTTACTATTGAACAAGCTGCTCAACACTATAAGGATATGAAGGTTTATCGGATTTCGTTTTAGATTTCGTATGTCATAATGTTTGGCGTGCGCGACGATTCTTCTCACTTTTCTCTCAATTCGAACGTGAAGGCTCTTAGTGGGCAAAGTTTTCTAAGACATTATTCTGTAAATCATTATTATAATTGAACATTAAAGCATGAATAAGATAACAATATTTTCATACTCTTTTAACTCAGCAAGGAAATGGCTTTTTCTTTCATTTTTTTAAATCTATTTGAATTAAGATCAAGATCAATTAAATCATTATTTTTTTCACAAATATTGCGGATATCATAATGAGAAAATTTCTCATAAAAAATAATCTCAAAAGCTTTTAATAACAATTCTTGATCATTATTAGTTAGAAAAGTGAAAAACTCTCTTTTATCCAAAAACCAAGTTTCATCATTAATTAAACCTTTTTCAATTGCTTTGTTGTATAATTCAGTTCTAGGTTGAATCTTAGTAATAGAACAATATACATCATCTGGTTGAATTTCCTTAAGTAAATCATATGTCTGTTTAATATCATCACTAGTTTCCTCGGGATAGCCAAATAAAATGAATACACCGAATTTAATGTTATGCTGTTTTAACAATTTGCATTTTTCTCGAATTAAATCATTTGGGATTTGACGATTCATTATTTTTTTTATTCTTTCCGAAGCTGTTTCTAATCCAAGATATAATGATTGACCACCTGCTTGTTTGTATAATCTCATGAATTCATCGTTAATTAGATCAAATCTAGTATGAGCATATAATTCTATGTCTATTTCTTCATTGATAATGTTCTGTAGTATGCTAATACTTTGTTTTCTATTTATTCCAAATGAGTCATCATTAAATCTAACTTTTTTAATATGGAATTTTTTATAATTAATTTTTATTTCATTTATCACATTTTGAGGTGAACGAAATCTGATGTTCCCCCAAAGTGCATTTGTGCCACAATGTGAACAGTGGTAAGGGCAACCCCGAGTTGTAGATATGTTTATAGTATTCATAGTTTCTAAACCTGTACTTTCAAAATAATGTGTATAATCTGGGAATGGTATATTATCAAGATTTTTTATTTGAGGTCTTTTTGGATTAACTATTACTTTTTTATTCTTAAAATAAGAAATACCCTTTAATTTATTTATTACTTGATCATCACCTAAATTGTTAACCAGTTCTTTAAATGTTTCTTCTCCTTCACCAATTACAATATAGTCTATGATTTTATGATACTTTCTTAATATTTGTTCATATAATAATGAAGCGCCGGCTCCACCTAATACAATTATAACTTTATTATTTGTATATCTCTTGATTTCTTCAGATATGTTAATTGCTTGTATGCGTGTATTTAATAGTACAGATATGCCAACAAGATGTATATTATGTTTCGTAATTAATTGTTTAATGAAATCAATTAATTTTATTTGTTCTTTCTGAAAAAGTTGGAGTTTTAAAGGATCTAAAATCTCAACATTGTGACCTGCATTTTTAAGAACTGTAGCAAGCAGATTAACACAAACATAAGGGGATAAATCATTGAAATCTGTTTCTTTTCTTCGTATATCATTTTGTATTAATAAAACATTCATTTTGAATTCTTTTTTTCAATATTTTTATTTAATTGGGAAGAGTATGTTTTTAGTCTTTGTATTACAAAATCAAAATAGCTATTAATTTCAGTTTCATCCATACATGAACTTTTTGGACTATTTTGGTGTTCCCAACAATTATCAAATATTGCATTCTGATCTTTATATACCTTTTTTGCGCGGCTATAAAAACCACTGGACATGTCAGAGATTTCAGTATAGGATGCATTTTTTTTATTTATCATATAAGGAACTTTTGTTGGAAAATCACTGTGCAAATTTAAATGTAAAGCTTTTCTAAGTGATTTCTTTTCTAATAAAAATATCTGAAATGTAATTATTCTTTTCATTATACTACAATTTTTCTGTATTATCAAATCTAGCATTGTTTTTTTAATTTGTTTTAACCGCGAAATAAGATCATTAATCATTTTAATCTTTTGATCATTATCATAATCCATTACTTCAATTAAATTCTTGTACCATCTAAAAAGTCGATACTCAGTTACGATTATTATTTTAAAATTATTTTTTTTATTCTCACGACCGACTTTAAAGAGATGTTTATTAAATGTATCAAACTGTTCGGGTTTATTTGATAAAGCAGAAAAAGCTGGTGAGATAAGAGACATTTTAATTTCAGAATTTTCAACATCACTAAGAAACTCCTCAATGACAGTATTGGCAACCTCATTAAAGTTTGTTATTTGACGAAGAAAAGTATGAATTATCTCTTCGGAATTATTGCTTGCTTTCTGAGAATAAATGAATGCTAAAAAAGCTACGATTATTGAGATTACAGAAAGTATTTTATCAAAATACTTAAAAATAAACTCCCATATTATTAACATTTCTTCATTTAAAATGAAATAAAATATGAAAGCATAGAAAATTCCCGCAGAGGCAATTACCCATATTATTAAAATAATATTAATGAAATTTTTTGATAAGAAAGTGTATAACTTTTTTAACATTATGAATTTTTTCCTACCCAATGTACTATTTTATCATTTATTATTTTAAAAATGAAATTGAATAAATACCCAATAAATCCACATAAAACTATTAAAGAATACATTTTTGGATAATCTGTTCCATATCTCGCCAAATATATCCTCGTTCCTAAACCATTATTACTACCCATTATCATTTCTGCTACAATTACTAAGACTAAAGCGAGTGATATACTGGTACGTAATCCTATAAATATTGAGGGTAATGACTCAAAGAAAATAATTTTAATGAATAATTGGATTTTTGATATGCCTAATGTCTTGGCAAATAAAACTCTATTCTGGTCAGTATTCCTTACTCCTAAAAACGTATATGTAGTAATAATTAGGAATGTTGAAAATGCTACTAATACTATTTTACTAAAATTTGTAATACCAATAAAAATTATAAATAACGGGATTAGTGCTGTAGAAGGAATCGATCTCAAAAAATCTATTATAGGTATGAATGCATCTCCAATTTTTTTAAAATATCCAATAATTAAACCAACTGGAATCCCTACTAATGATGCTAAGGAAAATCCAAGTATAGTTCTTAATAAAGTTGAAAAAACATCATTGTACGTATTCGATTCAAATAAAATTTTAAAGAGTGTCATGACAACAGTATGCGGATATGGTAGAAATATTGAATTAACAATATTAAAGAAATTTAAAAAATAGAAAATAACTATAATAATAATAAAAATAGATATCTGAATATATATTTTTTTCATAATTTAGTTTCTTTATAGATATTTATTACTTGTTTTCTAATTTCATTAAATTCAACTGAATCTATAACATTCAAATTTCTCGGTCTTGGTAAATCTACCTTGATTTCACCAACAATATTTGCTGGATTTGAACTTAAAATTATAATTCTGTCAGATAATAATATTGTTTCATCAATTTCATGAGAAACAAATAAAGTTGTTATTTTGTTTTTTCTCCATATTTTTAAAAGTTCCATCTCCATAGAAGTTCTCATATCATAATCTAAAGCAGAAAATGGTTCATCAAGTAAAAAAACTTCAGGTTCATAAATCATAGCTCTATATATTACCAATAATTGTTTCTGACCTCCACTCATTTGATATGGATATTTACCTAAATTAATATCAATATCAAAATTATTAACAAATTCGATTACTTTCTTCTTCGCTTCTTTTTTGGAAAATCCACTAATTTCCAATGGGAAAGTTAGGTTATCTAAATTAGTTCGCCATGGTAATATTGTATCATTATAATTTTGAAAAATATAGGATATCTTTCGGCTTTGGTTGAAATTTAGAAGAATACTTCCTTCGTCAGGCTCTATTAAACCAGCTAATAGATTTAATATTGTTGTTTTCCCGCATCCATTTGGACCGAACAGACATAGGAATTCTTGATTATTTATTTTCAGATTAAAATTTTTAAGAGTAGGTTCTACTATTTTTTTATCATTTACATTCATATTATGTAAATATGTTTTTTTAATATTAACGAACTCTATGTTGGTCATAATCTATAGATTCATTTTCTTTCGTAAATCATATTTTCTGCATTTACCTTACTTACCAGTCCACCTTCGTTATATAGAATATCAGCATATTTTTGTAAAATTTCCGTATTAATCTCATTACTTTTCCAATATTCAACTAAATGAATTTTCTTTGATAAATCTTCACTAATTGGTGTATAAATTGTTAAGTAATTTCTTGCTTTAGATTCATTGCTTCTAATCAAATCAATAGATTTATCAAAAGAATCAACAAATTTTTTCGCTAACTTAGGATTATTTTTTTCAAAATAAGTTGAGAATGAAGCCACTCCTCCAGGCAATGGATCAATAACATATTTTTCAGATGGTGCGTATTCTAATATTCTGCCATTCGCGTTAATTAATGCTAATGTTGCAAAAGGTTCTAATGTGAAAATAGCATCTACCTTATTCGATGCAAGTGCTTCTATTTGAGCCATAGGTGGAATGGATTCGATTGTTAAATCTTCAAGATTTAAAAAATCTTTAAAGATTAATTTTGTTATTATCATAAAAGTAGAACCTGGGAATGTACCTATTTTTTTGTTTTTTAAATCACTTAAACTATTACCCTTAAAGTTTTTGTTTACGATGATGAAATCAGGATATTTTGAAGTTGATTGAATATTAGTTGAGAATATCTTGAATTGTTTGCTTTTCCTTGTCTCAATTGAGTATAAAACAGCAGTTGAAGCAGAAATTTCCACATCAATTCTGTTAGATAATAGTGCCTCTATTAAATCATTACTATTAGTGAATTTTAATAATTCGACTTCAATTCCGTTTTCTCTAAATAGATTGTTTTCCATTGCTGTATATAGTGGTAAGCTGTTGGCTATTTCTAAGTAGCCAACCCTAATTTTATTTGAAAATTTTGTACAACTTATTAGAATAATTAAAATTAATGCTAAAAATAAAAATAATCTGCTTTTCATAATATCCTCCATGTTTTTTAATATCTAAATTTATTAACTTCAGTATTTAGTCAATATTTTATTCTTATTCGATAATTTCTAATGGTTGTCGATTTGCGAGACCCCGTGTACGTAGTGTTAAAAGATGTTCCGCTTCGATACGGTTGCGAGTTTTTTTTTAGTGGCACGCCACCGTTAATCAACATGGAGCGAAGCGGAAGGTTGATTAATGTTTTGCAGCTGTCACGCCCATCTTTTCAGGCGTGAAGATGTTTGTTATGCCCATTCTTTCAAAAACAAATCTAATTAAAAAATTACATTTCAATCAATTCAAAGTATTTTTATAAAATGTTACCTACTTTTATTATAGTTTACTTTCCATTGTAGTAAAAAAAGCATCTTGTCTTTCTTTAAGTTTTTGAAGATTTATCCCTGATAATAAATTATTTTTTCCATAATATTTATGATATGATTTGTCTGCAATATCATTTAAAGTATGTAACATTTTATAAAAATCATTAATGAAGTTAATATTAATTACAGAACTTACTTGTCCATCTTGGAACATTCGGTCAATATAGTCCTCTTGTGCCAAGAAAAAGAATGTTGTAATATCATAGCGAAAACCTACTCCAATTGTATTGGCTTTAAGTAATATATCTTTTTCTTTTTTTGACAGTAATTTTATTCTATTTTTTGCTCGAAGCTCAACTTCTTTATATAACTTGTCAAGATTATGAGAGTTTCTTCTTGCTGTTAGATATGCATCTTCGGGTGTTTCTGATTTTTTTGATAAACTAATAATAAGTGATTTTAATGCACATTCAGCACTCATCAGTAAATCAACATAAAGTTTAGCAAAGTATGCTTTAGTATCGTGAGGTCTGTTGTCCCTTAAAAGACTCACTCTAATTAAAAAGTCATTAGCATCAGACCAAAACGAAGTTGCTAGTCTGTATTTTAGTTGTCTTTCAGCGTTGAAAGGATGACCGCCTAAAAGCTTGTGTGAAATTGTTTTCTTTTTTTTCATTTTACTATTTCCTCCAATCATAATTTTCAAAAATGCTTTTTAATTTTATGGTCAAGAACTTAAACTCTCTACTACTACAAATAGGCATAATGTTTGTGTCCCCGTCATTTTGTCGCGAACACTACCAAATTTGGGGTTGTATACGACAAAATGTCGTGTATATCCCATTTAGATTTTTTATCTTCTTCAATCTCATATCACCTGAATAACCCATTTTCCATTCCTTGTTAAACCCGAAAACGAAACTGCTTTTTTGAAATATTTCTGTCAAAGAAAATAATATTAGCAGTCAATTACTCTTAGAATCCGACTTGAGTTTTATAAACCCGAGTCGGGTTCTAAATAGGGTACTGACTTTTCCACCCAGTTATGGCGAACAAGAAATGAATTTCCTGAAAAAGAAATTAAAAAATGCTGGGATGATGGCTATGATATTACGAACCTTGTTTACGGAAATGGAGTCTGGGCTTTGGTTATATCTAAAGGGACTGATTTTACAACTCAATCGTGGAGCACTAGAACGAATTTTCCTAAGGATGTCATTAAAGATAAATGGGATAATGGATTTGATATAACAGGAATAAGTTATGGGCAAGATTTATGGGCTTTAGTAATTTCAAAAGGAAAAATAACTCGATCTTCAGGTCGTGGTGTGGGCAAAGCAGGAATAAGTCTTTCTAAAAAAAAGACACAAAAAATTGATATTGAAGAACATGAAACAGCAGAAGGTTTAATTAAAATCTTTGGCAAATCTTATGGAAAGAAAGCATTACTCAATTTTTTGAAAGAAAAATTAGCTAAACGTGGACTTCTCGATTCTTCCGGAGGAAATATCTATGAAGCACGCGATGCAAATTTATTTGTGATGAGTCCTGAAAGCTTTCAGGCAATTATCGATAATTATAAAATCAGGAGAAAATATACAGCAGAAAGTTTTGACTGTGATGATTTTGCCAGGGTATTTTTTTCCGAAGCAGTTCAGATGGTAACGTATGATGATAAATCCGGACTTGGAATTGCAGAGTGTTTCATTAATTATGATGGCGGTGCCCATGCTTTGAATATGATCCCGGTTTATACTACGGGTAGAGTTGATATTATGATTTTTGAACCGCAGAATAAAACAGTGTTTACTCTTGAACAAGCTGCTCAACACTATAAGGATATGAAGGTTTATCGGATTTCGTTTTAGATTTCGTATGTGATTAATGTTTGCCACTGCCACGATCTTTTTGCTTCTCTTCTTGCTTGGCTGTGGAGCTGTTTGTTATGCCTATTTCTTCGAGAATTAATAATCATTTCAAAACTATATTTAAAATTAAGTAAATCACTTTTCAACGTTAAGTATATGAAAAGTAAGCGATTTCGAAGCACAAAACTTTCAACTTACAAGAAAGTTCAAACGGGCTACAAACCCTGACACTACTACTATCTCGCTTATTTTTTATATACATTGTTGTGCGTTCGTGCTTTATTTTCAAATTGCAAACTAAGGTTATGAAGGTAGTTAAAATTATAAACACATAAAGGCTATTCGCATCCTGACTTTATATTTGGTTGAATAATAAAGGAATAGTGATATTCTGTTGCAGGAATTGTATATTCATCATGCACAAATCGTCCCCATGAAGTATCTCCACCAATTCCCATTTGCAAATGATCAATATTCCATTGAACCAATTTTCCGGTTTGAATGTCGACACCATGTTTTGATGTTATTGGAACTAATCCTGAAGCAGATTGACCTCCATCTTTTCCGGCAACAAAATTTAATTCATCAGTATTAAAGGGCCAAACACTTCCATTTAAGAATTGATTATCTGTAGAATTTACTGTTAATTTGGTACAGCTCGACTGAACACTCATCCATCTGAGGTCTGTCTTGTTTCCTGTTTCCTGCGGACGTGAATAAGGGTGAAACTGATCTTGAATAGCTCCCTCAAAAATGCCAATTTTCCCAGCTGTTTTTCTGTCCCAGTAAGTTTCATGAGGACCTCGTCCATACCAACTTGTTTCTGTATAATTATTGGGTAAGGTTAAATACATTCCTAACCTTGGAATATTAGGCAACGAATCTTTTAAGGGAATAAAATTATAATCAACCATCAATTTCCCGTCAGAAGTCAGAGTATAGTTAATTTTCAATTGAGCTATATTATCTGGTAATAGATATTCTAAACTAAATGCAACACCCTGTTTTGTTTGTTGAGGTGCTTTACTCAATGTGGAAATAGCTTTTTCTGTTGCTTCTTTCCAAATTTTAGCCCATTTATGCATACCATTTCCTAAATCATTATCTGTAGGCGCTCTCCAAAAATTCGGGCGAATAGCTTGGTTTGTTATCATTTTTCCATTGTAACTCCAGTGAATGATTTCTCCTGATTTTTTATCAATACTCAATTTGGTATCTTTACACTTAATAGTAAAAGCCGTTTCTTCTTTAGAGATACTTATTGTTTGTGTAGGTGATACTTCTATTGGTGCTGAAGTATATTTTTGCAATATAAATTGATCAAAAGCAATTTCGTGATTTTTAGGAAGTAATCCATTATCCGTTTTTGTAATTAATTGAACCAATAAAATAGCTTCTTTGTTTTTGCTTAATGATGAGGTAGAAACAGTAAAACTTGATTTTCCTTGTGCAGGAATATTAACCTCATCTATATTTTGTGATTGAACAACAATTCCATCTTCTAAAAGCGTCCATTTTAAGCTGACATTATCTAAAGGAGCAAAGGAATTTTTATTGCTGATGGTTATTTTTTTGCTGTTTTTATTCCATTCAAAATTAGCTGGTTGATATACTTTTTTTACTTCAGCTAAATGCGGATGTGGATTTCTATATGGATCAACTAAACCATTATTAAGGAAATTTCCGTCTGTTGGTAAATCAGGATGAAAATCATGACCGTAAGCTAAGTATGGTTTTCCCTTATCATCTATGTATTCTAATGACTGATCTACCCAATCCCAAATATATCCTCCCTGCAACTCAGGATATTGTTCGATAATATCCCAATAATCTTGTAAGTTTCCCACAGAGTTTCCCATGGCATGAGCATACTCTATCATGATACATGGTTTAGTAGGATTGTTCTTGGCATAATTTTCTAAACGTTTAGCACTTGGATACATCGGACAATAAATATCAGTATAATCTTCTTTTACTGCTGGTTCATACTGCACTGGGCGAGTAGCATCTGCGGATTTTAGCCATTTGTAAGTTGATCGAAAAACCTCTCCTTCTCCTGCTTCATTTCCTAAAGACCAAACGATGATGGAAGGATGGTTTCTGTCTCGATAATACATACGTTGAGTTCTATCTAAATGAGCTGGTAGCCATGACATTTCATTTCCCAATTGAGTTGCTTCATCAATTGCCAAAGGATGACTTTCAATATTGGCTTCATCAATAACATACAAGCCGTATTTATCACATAAGTCATACCAGTAAGGATGATTTGGATAGTGGCTATTTCTAACTGCATTGATGTTGTTTTGCTTCATTAATTGGATGTCTATCTCCATACTTTCTTTGGAAATAACATGTCCTGTATAAGGATCAGTTTCATGTCTATCTACCCCCTTAATGTATATTGCTTTACCATTTACTAATAACTGATTGTTAGCAATATGTACATTTCTGAATCCAATAGTCTTTTGAATAAATTGATTATTTTTTTCCTCTTTCTCATCAATTAATTGGATGTTTAGTGTGTAACAATTAGGTGTTTCTGCAGACCAATGTTTTACATTTTTAATAAGTTCTTCAAATTTAATTTTGGATGTGTCATTTGCATTTACTTCAAGCAATTTTTCAAATCCGATTACTTCATTACCATCGTTTAAAACTTGAACTTTCAAGATGCGAGTTGAATTTTGTTCGCTAGCATTTACAATTTCAATAGTATTTGAAAATATCCCATCTTGATAAGTGCTATCTAAATCTGCTATAACATGAAAATCTGTAACGGCTACTTTTGGTTTAGCATAAACATACACTTCTCTTTCAATACCACTCATGCGTAGCATATCCTGACTTTCTAGATAACTAGCATCACTCCAGCGATACATTTGTATAGCAATTAAATTTTCTCCATCTATCACAAATTCATCAATGTTAAACTCAGCAGGAGTTTTTGATCCTTGAGAATAACCAACATATTGTCCGTTGATATATAAATACATCGCTGATTTTGCTCCAGCAAAGTGTAAAATGATATCATCATCTAACCACTCTTTTGAAATATTGAAAGTATGTCTGTAAGTTCCCACAGGATTATATTCCGTTGGAGCATCAGGCCATTGTGAATTAAACGGGTAACGTTCATCTAAATAAATAGGATGATCATAACCTTCTACTTCCCAGTTAGCAGGAACTGGAATGGTTTTCCATTCTTCATCATTTAGATTTTTTACATAGAAATTTCGTATCCTATCCTTTGGAGATTTCACCCAATGAAATTTCCATTTTCCGTCTAAAGAAAGAAAACGACTGGAGCTTTCTAAATCCTTTTTGTTCGCCAATTCAACTGATTCATAAGCAAAAAAGTCAGCATGTGGGTGGAGTTTGTTTACACCGAAAACAGTATGGTTGTTGTGTAAGTTTTGTTCTTGTCCTTTCGTTATTGGTTGAGCACAAGAAACCAAAACAGTTAATACAGCTGTTAAATATAATTTATTCATAATTAATGAGTCATATAATCTTCGTTGAAAATAGTTTGTAATCTAGAAAGTAATTCGTCTGCGTTTTCTTGAGAGAAAACAATAGGAGGTTTTATTTTCAACACATTATTATCTTTACCATCAACACTCATCAGAATAGCAAAATCTTTCATTCTATTCGCCAAATAGGAAGCTTTTTCTGGTAATGGTTTTTTATTTTCATCTACTAATTCAATCCCAAGAAATAATCCTTGACCTCTAACATCTCCAATAATTGGGAAATCTTGTTGTAGTTTTCGTAATCCTTCTTTTAAATAATTACCAATAGTTAGGGCATTTTCTTGTAAGTTCTCATCTTTTATTACACGTAATACTTCTCTTCCAATAGCTGATGATACTGGATTACCTCCAAAAGTATTGAAATATTCCATTCCATTGGCAAAACCATTGGCTACTTCTTGTGTACATATTACTGCCGCTAAAGGATGTCCATTCCCAATTGGTTTTCCAACTGTAACAATATCAGGAATAACATCATGCAATTGAAATCCCCAAAAGTGACTTCCTACACGACCAAAACCAACTTGAACTTCATCCGACAAACATAATCCTCCAGCTTGTCTTACTGCTTCGTAAACAATTTTTAAATAATCTTTTGGCAATTCTACTTGACCTCCACAACTCACAATACTTTCACAAATAAAACCGCCTATATTTCTTCCTTTAGCTTGAATGTTGTCAATTTGTTCCTGAACATGTTTAGCATAATCGGCTCCTGTATTTTCTCCTGTATATAATCCACGATAAGTATCAGGGAGTGGAACAATGTGTGTATATGCAGGAGCTCCAGTTCCTCCTTTACTATCAAATTTATAAGAGCTAATATCAATGCATTCGTTAGAATTACCATGATAGCCAATTTCTATAGCAATCATATCCTTCTGTCCTGTATTGGCTTTGATCATTCGAATTGCTAATTCATTAGCTTCGCTACCTGAATTAACAAAATGAACCACAGATAATTTATCAGGAAAAGTGCTTAGTAATTCTTTTGCATACTCGTTGATGTTCTCATTTAAATAACGGGTGTTGGTATTAAGAATGCCCATTTGTTGCTGACCAGCTTTTCACTACTCTTGGATGTTCGTGTCAACATGAGCAACATTATTTACGGTGTCTAAATATCTTCTTCCAGTATAATCAATCAAATGAACACCTTCACCCCTAACAATTTTTAGAGGCTCATCATAAGACACACTTAAGCTTTTCCCAAGGTGTTCTTTTCTATAAGATAATATTTCCTGAGTCGTACTTTCACGATTTAAATTCAAGCCTTCAGTTTTAAAAAGCATATTAGGATTTGGACAAACACTGTTTAATAACTCTTTTTGATTTGGGAAACCTACTCCTATGAAATTATTTTCATTTCCTAATAAATCTAACATTACTTGAAAATGTAAGTGGGGAAACCAATTACCGTTTTCTTCCGTTTTACCTATATAGGCTATTAAATCTCCTTTTTTTACAGTATCCCCAACTTTCATAATAGATGAACTATTTTTTGAAAGATGTCCGTAAAGCGTATAAAAAGGAATGCCGCCGTTAGTTTTATGTTGCAGGATTAATATATTTCCATAATCCTTTTTATTGTAGATGTTGTTTGCACTTACCACTTTACCATTATAAAATGAATGTAAAGGCGTTTCAGCAGGAACAAAAAAATCATTTCCTAAATGAATTGTTTTATATTCCGGACCACTGTTACCTTCTTTTTGGTAAGCCTCAGTATTGTAAAAAGACCTTGTTTCATCATACGCTCCAACCAATAAGCTATTCGACTTTTCTTTTTGTAAAGAATTAATTTTATAGCTCGAATAATCGATATCGCAATACTCGCTCATATGTCCTAACCAAGTACTTGAAATCCCTAAATCTAAACAATAAACATTGTTAAAACTTAATGTTGGAAAAAGTGTATTTAAAGAAAAATCTTGCTTTTCTGCCCAAGATTTAAAATTATCTTCACTAGGTACAGGAGTATATCCACAAGCTTCTCTGAAACTGTAAAGTGCCAAATTTTCATCAACATCAATCCATTTCCCGAGTACTTCCCAAGCAGGTCTTTCACTAATTAACAAGTATTTATTATCAGGCTCTTTTTGTTTGTTGATAGCCGACTTACTTACGCTAATAATAAGGCG
>Ga0207996_1001977_pt1 | contig 13157 bp, 12 predicted proteins | sample AntAceMetag02UKG_FD_184773 | JGI IMG/M metagenome (GOLD analysis project Ga0207996, IMG submission 184773) | Saline lake microbial communities from Ace Lake, Antarctica - Antarctic Ace Lake Metagenome 02UKG (SPAdes) (version 2) | ecosystem: Environmental > Aquatic > Non-marine Saline and... | reverse complement strand
TTATGGCCGATTCTACTTTCATGGTGTTCCTGGAACTCATCTAGATTTAATAGAAAAGGCTTTTGAACCTTTATGAATAGAAATCTATACATTCGCAAAATGCAGCAATCCCCCACTACCCCCAATTGGCAAATCCTGCTGACCAGGATGGAATGTTGTTGTTTTTCAGATAACTCTTCTTATTTGAATATATGTATATCTTGCATCTTTTATCAAAAGTCCAGAATTTCCCAAATCTGGTAAATCCTACATTTCTGTCTAACTGCTTATAATATTCCTCTGCTTTATACCCAACACGCTGAGCAAAACTTAAATCCTCTTCATAATATACTGAGAAATGATCGGATTTATAAATTTTCCAGTCTTCAGCTGGTATATGACGAGAGAAAGCAAAAACTATTAAAATAAAAAATGCTAGGAATATGCTATATGATTTCATTTAATTATATTAAATCATTAGTGATGTATATACCAAGCATTATCTTGCTAAATCAATAAAGATTTGCTATCTTTTATATCGAGAAAGCGAAGGGTACAGATCCCATATATTAATTGTTATGCAAAAGGTTATAAGTATGTTCACTCAAAGAGATAATGAAGAATCACGTCGGGATTATTGGATTAAACAAATGGAATCTGCTTACGATTTCATGAATAAAATGCTTGATTATCCGGTGGAAGAATGTGGAGAACCTTTGGTTTCCTTGCCTCAATTAGTAGGAAAGGAAGGATTGCACGTTCAATTTTCACATACAAAGCTTGCAGGAAATCATGAGCGTCTTTTCTACTTAAGAAGGGGATTAATCGAAGATTTCATTGCTGCATCCGGGGAGATGAATGATAGGGGATGGACTCTTCGAGTGGAGGACGGATTTCGTTCAAGGGCGATGCAGAAAGACGTGGCCATGCAGGAGAACGTTTTCGATAATATCTTGCAGAGGGTGATATGGGAAGCCAAGGATAAGATACCAGATCCGAAGCTAATGCTTCGACGGTTAACCGCTCTGGTTGCGACCTGTCCCAAAATTGGCACCCATATGTCCGGGAGCGCCATAGACATCTCTGTTCTCAGGACAGATGATCTGTCTGAAATCGAACGTAGCGGTTCTTACCTTGAATTATCCGAATTGACTCCCATGGCTTCTCCGTTCGCTTCGGCTGATGCTATTCAAAACCGCACCGAAATTAGTGAAATCATACAGCGCCATGGTTTCATAGCCTATCCATACGAGTTTTGGCACTACAGCAAAGGAGATGCCTATGCGAAATATTTGACAGACTCTGGCAACCCCGCTCGATATGGAGCAATAGATTTCGACATAATTAGCGGAAACATCACCCCCATACCCAATCCTAAAGATCCATTGCACTCTATGGGGGATATTGAGAAATATCTCAAGTTGTCATTAAATCGTCTCAATGTGAATAATATGAGATAAATATGCGATATTTGAAGAAATGCAAATCGTGAATAGGAGAGAGATTGTGATAAATAGACTACCGTTTATAATGTTAACCTTTTGCATATTTTTAATGAACACCGTTTCATTGTCAGCAGCCATTGATAATCTAGAACGCAATAAGGATATTGCTCAAATAAATCTTCACAGTACAGCAACCAGACTTGGAGAGGATTTAAAAAATATCAAGGGCGAGAAGAAACGCATCCATTTAATCCGTTCATTTATTGATCCGATTCGTTTTTATCCTGACAAATCCGGCTATTTTTATGTTTATGACTATGATTGTGTGAATATGGCGCATGCCACACAAAAGAAACTGGTAGACAAGGATCTTCGCAATTACAGGGACTGCAAAGGGAAATTTGTAATTCGTGAACTTGCAGAAGCAGCTAAAAAAGGCGGTGGTTTTGTTGAATATTACTGGGCAAAGCCAGGTCTAAAAGGGGAACATAGAAAAATTGGCTATGTTGAACCAATCCCCAATACAGAATACTTTATAGGCACAGGCGTATATCTAGCTGAAATGACATTAGGTGAAATACTTGTACGGCAGTTGTGGACCGACATGAAAGAGACAGATATGAAAGCGATTAATGAAACAATCTCTGAAGGTTTTCAGGCGGTGCACCAGTACGGTACCAACAACCGTCAGCAGGAAATAGAACTTATCAGCAAACTGCGTCTTGGTGATTATACTTTGTCAGACATCAAAATAACTCAAAAAGACCCACTCATTGTTGCCACCTATTTCGTTTCTGTAAATGAAACCATTAAAGGGAAACGTCTGTCAAAAAAACCAGCGCCCCGACTTAGTGTTTTCTTGAAAGTTAAGGACGGATGGCAATGGATTGCACATGCCAACTTAAATGAAAAGTAATTTAGTGGCTAAACTCAGACGTTAATAAAAATCGGAGTGGAAACTATGAATCAAGAAGCAAAACCTGAAATTATAAAAATAAGGAGTGTTTTCTATGAAAAAAATGTCGCGTTCGTTTTGGATATTAACAGTGCTATTGTTTGCAGGAATTACAGTACCAACTCACGGCGAAGCCAAAAAGCCTAAAACCGTTGTTTATGTAAGTCCAGTGGAAAAAGCAGGTCTTTATAAACCGGGTAAAAAAGCAACTTTCACAATTAAGGTTACCCAAGACGGAAATTTGCTTAAAGAAGGTATTGTCAAAGTAAAACTTACTGCTGACATGTGGAAAAAAATCAAGGAAGAAAGTTTTGATTTGAGCAAAAAGAATCCGTTTACAATCAGCAGCACCATGAATCGTCCGGGATTTATTTACTGCCGTGCAACTCTAAAAAAAGGAGTTTGGGGTGATGCAGGTGCTGGATTTAATCCGACTGCAATAAAACTTTCAACCAAATTACCGGCTGATTTTGATAAATTCTGGAGCGATGGCAGAAAACGTTTAAGTAAAATCCCACTTGATGTCAAACTGCTTAAGTTGCCCAAATATTGCGATTCCAAGCAGGATTCCTATAAAATAAGTTTTGCTAATATTAACAATACCAGAATATACGGATTTCTCAGTATTCCCAAAAATCGCAAAGGACCTTTCCCGGCAATTTTTCTGGTACCGAGCGCAGGACCTGGATCTTGCTGCCCTAGACTCATATCATGGGCAGTTGAAGGAGCACTGGCATTGTGTATGAACGTGCATAAATATGATCCCCCAAATTCGAGAGACGGCCTCAACAAAATATACAAAGAGCTCAACACCCTCAAAAGTTATACGTGTCACGGATCACCGGACCGCGAAAAACTTTATTTCAGAAGAGCCATTTTAGGTATCGACCGGGCTCTTAATTATCTGGCTTCGCGACCAGATTTTGACAAAAAACATTTAGCCGTTTGGGGCGGCAGTCAGGGAGGAGGGCTTACGCTTATCATGACCGGACTTAATCCCAAAAAAGTTACTGCGGCAGCCGCACATGTTCCCGGGCTCTGTAATCATATGGCATTTTTGGACAAACGCCAGCCGGGATGGCCGAAATACTTCTATTCAGTTAAGGAACGCAAGCAGCAGGATGCTCTTCTGCCTTATTTTGACGCGGCTAATTTTGCTCGCAAAATCACTTGCCCAACGATTGTTTCAGTTGGCTTTGCAGATACGACTTGTCCGCCCAACTCCGTATATGCCGCTTACAATCTTATTAAAGCCCCCAAACGCATATTCAACGAACCAACCATGCGCCATGGCCACTCCAAACGCTATCACAAGTTTAGGTCCAAATGGCTGTCCGGGCAGTTAGGATTGACTAAAGCAATTCCTCCAGTAAAATAAATTTAGTGGCTCTCTTGCTAAATCAATTTTGAGTGTATTTATTGATGTTTTATACAATTATCTGCTATCCTTATCAAAATGAGAGTAACGGTTCAATGATATATGTTAGCTCTTAAACAACGTAACTATAGGAGGAAGTTTATGCGAAAGATCAAGTTTATTTGTTTGATATGTAGCTTATTAGTTTTTGCCGGATGCGCGGTCACGTTTCATAAAAACGTGAATGGTGCGGCTGATCTAAAGATTTTGACAGAAGAATATGCTCCGTTAAATTTTATGGAGAACGGCAAAATAACTGGTCAGGTTACGGAAGTGGTCAGGGAACTTTTGAAAAGGACCGGAACGGATAATTGTATTCAAATGGGAACATGGCAAGAAGTATACAAAGCAGTTTTAACGAAACCTAATGTTGTCCTTTTCTCTATGGCCATGACATCGGAACGGAAGGATCTTCTTCAGTGGGTGGGGCCTGTTGCCTCTCTGGATACCAATCTTTATGCTAGGAAGGGATCGGGGATCAAAATAGGAACTCTGGAAGAGGCAAAGAAAGTTAAGAAGATCGCCACAGTCACGGAGTATTATGCGGAACTTGCGATGAAAAAAGAGGGGTTCGCGAATCTGGAAAGCTGTGCGAACGAGGAAATTGCCGTCAGAAAACTGCTGAACGGGGAAGTTCAATTGTTTCCCAACAGCAATACGGTCATGTCGGCGCTTCTGAAAAAAGTTGGCGCTACTATGGATGATGTGGAGAACGTCTTAACGATGTCCACAGATCTTCTCTATGTAAGTTTTTCTAAGGGAACGTCGCCTGACCTCATCGCTCGGTGGCAGGAGAAACTGGATGAGATGAAACGGGACGGTACGTTCAGAAAGATTTACGCAAAATGGCTTCCTGCCGAGAATGCGCCAGAAATACTACAACTGATGACAGAAGAATATCCTCCTATCACCTTCAAAAAAAATGGAAAGACAACGGGATTCGTCACAGATATCGTCAGGGAAATCATTGTTCGTCAAAATATTCCTGACAACATTCGGTTGACTACCTGGAAAAATGCCTACAACTTGACTCTATTCAACCCGAATGTGGTTCTTTTCAGTGTTGAGCGCACGCAGGACAGGGAAAAACTCTTTCAATGGGTAGGTCCGGTCGGCAAAAACAACGCAATCTTTTATACAAAGAAGGGCTCCGGCATCAAGATTGGCAGCTTGGAAGATGCCCGAAAAATTACCGCCATAGCCACGACGACCAACTGGTTTACCGAGCAATATCTGAGGAGCAAAGGGTTTACAAATCTGATCAGTTCTCCTCTTCCCGAAACAACTGTTAAGCAGCTCATGAATGGAGAGGCGCAACTTTCCATTTTTACCGATATTACAGTCTCGGAGATTGTAAAAAATGCGGGATACAGTATGGATGACCTTGAACCGGTCTTTACTGTGAGCAATACCTATTTTTACATCGCGATGTCGCTTGGAACTCCGCTTGAGATGGTTAAAAAATGGCAGTCGGTACTGGATGACCTGAAAGCGGACGGTACATTCGAAAAGATATACCGAAGCTACATTCCCAATGCGGATTTAAATGATATCCTAAAGAAATAGAGAAATCCGTATAATCAAGTTTCATTTGATCATATTAAAGCATGAATAATATACATATCAAGCATTTTATCTATAACACCAACACGATGATATCGGCTTAACATACCAGGCATTATCTTGATAAACCAACAAAGATTTGCTATGTTTTATACTGAAAAAGCGAGAAAATACGGATTCCATATATTAATTGTTAGCCAACTAGAGAAGAAAAGGAAGAGAACATGAATAAAGAAGCGAAACCAGAGATTGTAAATGATTTAGTGAATTACCAAGATGAATCAGTTGTAAGTAGAACTTTAATAAAAAAAGAAACGGGAACGATAACATTGTTTGCATTTAGTAAAGGACAGGCATTAAGTGAACATACAGCTCCATTTGATGCTATGGTTTATATTCTTGAGGGCAAAGCTAAAATCACAATTGCAGGTAATCCAAATACTTTAGAATCAGGGCAGATGATTGTTATGCCAGCAAATAAGCCTCATGCATTAAAGGCTACAGAAAATTTCAAAATGTTGCTAATAATGATTCGATCATAACTAAATAAAAATAAGGTAAGATAAAATGAAGGTTGATGTTGAATATTTAGAATTTATGTGGCCTATGAGACACTTCTTGATAACGTGTGGGGATATTGAGAAAAAGTCAAATATAATTGCGGTCAGCTTCTGTATGCCTGTATCAAAAAAGCCCCCACTTATTGTCTGTGCGGTAGGAAGAGATACTTATTCATGTACGTTAATTGAAAGTACTAAAGAGTTCATTGTCAATGTTCCTCAAAAAGAACTAAAAGAGAAAATTTATTACTGTGGTTTTCACTCAGGTTATCAAGTTGATAAATTTAAAGAAACAGGATTAACGCCAAAACAAGCACGCAAAGTAAAAGCTCCTGTTATAGATCAATGTGTGGCTCATATGGAATGTAAAGTCAGACAACAAATAAAAATAGAAGATAAAAACCTGTTCGTTGGCGAAGTACTAGAGGCCTATGCGGATGAATCTATTGTGAAAGGGAAACGGAACATCGAATATGCAAAAGGGGACTTTCCCAGGAAAATATATGCTACAAGATTTGGTATATCACCAAAACGATCGGCTTGACATACCACGTATTACCTTGCTAAATCAGTGAAAATTTGATATACTTCAGATAGTTTTATAAAGAAATTATGTATTCCGTATATTAATTGTTAAGTGAGGAAATGAAATTATGAGTTTTACAGAAATATTGGTCGGTTGTGTAGTTTTTTTATTTTCTGCCTCCAATCCACCACAACCAATTGGAACGGGATTTATTGTTCAATATCCTTGCAATGGGATTGAAGGAAGGTTTTTCCCAATAATTATAACAGCTAATCACGTAATTGCTGATAGGGATAAGGTTCTTGTGAGATTCAATTTAAAGAATCAAGGATTAACATCTTACGTTAGATACGATATTCCAGCTATGAAAAGGACAAACGATTTTTGGAATCATCCTGACGAAGGAGTTGATATTGTTGCTTTCAGATCCTTGCACTATGAAGTAACAAGTTATATACCATTGCCTTTTGACTCGATAGCCTCCAAAGAAATTTTTAAAACAGAAGACATTAAAGAGACTGATAGAATTGTTTTTCCTAGTTTACTTATTAATTTTATGGGTCGTTCTCAGAATTATCCCGTAATTAGAAATGGAACAATTGCATTAATTCCCTCTGAGAAAGTTCCTCTTAAATATAAGGTTGGACAAAAGGAAATCGAAACAAAGCAAGAAGTTATTTTTGTAGATGCAACCTCTATTCCTGGAGCTAGTGGATCACCAATATTTTTGTTTCCAGGTCCACGCATTAAAAACAATTCGTATAGCTTGGGGGGTAAAAACAAGGCATATTTGCTTGGAGTAATGCATGGATTTTATCATGCGATACCCCGAGAACTAATAGAAGTGGAAACAACGGAAACAAAACCAATGTTTAGCGAGAATTCAGGTATAGCTATAATATTTCCTTCATGGAGACTTCTCGAGCTTTTCCAAAATGAAGATTTTAATAAACGTATAAATGAATTAAGTAATATTGAAAAAGAAAAATTAAAAAATAAATAGTGTAAGAATAGACTTGCGCTATATCATGAAAGGATAACAATGAAGAAACGGCATGTTTTGATTACCGCGATACTCATCGGTCTCGGCGCACTTATTTTATTTGTAAGTGTAGTTTTAAAAGATATTAAACCCACTGTTGTAGTTGAGCACGGTGATACGGGGGATCTGACCATACGCCTTGTTTCAAATCCGACAAATGGGATTTGGAAATTGAAGGATGATCAGCAAAATATACTTGTGCAGAAGACAGACGATATGTTTGATGTCAAGATGAAGCTGAGCTTGGATGATGATTCAATAAGAGAGATTAATACTCAAGTAACTGCAGGATCTGGAGAGAAGATTATGCTGGGTGGAACGGAAAGCTGTAAGATATATCTTGAGGTTCCGAAAATTTGACTACCTAACCAGGTAATCCAGTGAATTGCAAACCGCTGACACGATTTCCAGCCGCTAATTTTGAACGTTAAGCCGTCTCGCTAGATAAAAAAACAGTTTGAATATTCTTTATCTTTTGCTGAATGTCAGGAGCTTCTGTGATCTCAGTAACCAAGCTCACACAACGAGCACCAGCTTCTAATACTTCAGCTATATTAGATTCTTTGATCCCTCCTATTGCCACAAAAGGAAGATCAATGTTTTGAGACACATAGCTTATATACTCAAGTCCTACTACCTGAATAGCGTTCTTTTTGGTCTGAGTCGGATAGATTGGTCCAACTCCTATATAATCTGCCCCTATTCTTAAAGCTTCTTTGGCTTGATTTGGGTTATGTGTGGAAAGCCCGATAAATTGGTCTGGTTTAATTAACTTACGAACCTCTTCGAGAGGAATATCATCCTGTCCGATATGGATGCCGTCTGCCTCGCATAAAATCGCTAAATCAACGTCATCATTAATAATAAAAAGAGCATTGTATTTTTGGGTAATCTTCCTCAACCAGCAGCATTCTTCATATTTAATTTTCTTTGTGCGGAATTTTTCTCTATATTGAATAATTCTAATCCCAGCTTTAAGCATCTCGCTAATCACATATTTATTTCCTCTTCCACAACTGGTTTCAAAACACGTGATGCCATAAATTTGACCGGAGAATATATTTTTCAGATTAGGTTTCATTTGTTTATATTAAATCATGAGTAATATATATCAAGCATTTTATCTGGTTTTTTTTAATTGCATTTGATAGAATTACCTGTGCTGTATAATTGATTGGGGAGAGCAAGGTGAAAACATACGAAGAAATAAATCAAAAAATAAGAAAAGGCGAAGCAGTAGTTGTAACCGCTGAAGAGATTATTGATATAGTTGAGAAAAAAGGTATAAAAAAAGCTGCAAAGGAAGTGGATGTTGTAACAACAGGGACATTTGCCCCAATGTGTTCATCAGGTGCTTTTATTAATTTTAAAAATTCAAAGCCAAAGATAAAAGCTCAGAAAGCATGGCTTAATGGCGTTAATGCCTACGCTGGGCTTGCTGCTAGCGATATCTATATCGGAGCAACAGAACTTTCGGATGAAGATTTATTAAATAAGGTATTTCCGGGCAGCTTCAAATATGGGGGCGGGCATGTAATAGAGGATTTAGTTGCCGGTAAGCAAATAAAACTTAAGGCAATATCTTATGGAACAGATTGTTATCCAAAGAAGGAGATTGAAACTGTAATAGACATAAAAAGTATAAACCAGGCTATTCTAACAAACCCAAGAAACGCATATCAAAATTACAATGTTGCGATAAATAAATATTCTGACAGAACAATATACACCTACATGGGAATCCTAAGGCCAAAGATTGGCAATGCGAATTACTGCAGTGCCGGACAACTTAGTCCTTTGCTTAATGATCCTTTTTATAAGACTATTGGCATAGGTACAAAAATATTCCTTGGCGGTGGAGAAGGATTTGTCTATTGGGAAGGAACACAGCATGATCCCTCTGTTAAGAGAGGGACTAATGGTGTGGTAATATCTCCAGCAGGAACTATTGCTGTAGTCGGAGATTTAAAAGGGATGTCTCCAGAATGGCTGAAAGGTACAAGTATCACAGGGTATGGTGCAAGTTTAACTGTTGGCATAGGCATTCCGATCCCAATTTTAAATGAGGATATAGCTAAATATACAGCTGTAAAGGATGAGGATATTTATACTCAAATCATTGATTATAGCAAAGACTATCCTAATGGGATAAACAAAAGCTATGGAGAAGTCAATTATAAGCAGTTAAGAAGCGGATATATAGAGGTAGAGGGGGTAAAAGTTCCAACAGGGGGCTTATCAAGTTATGAAAAGGCAAGAGAAGTAGCAGAAATTCTTAAACAGAGGATTAAAAAGGGAAGATTTGAACTGACAAAGCCAGTTAAATCTCTTTCTTCAGGAGAATAAGGATGATTAAGAAAAGAGTTGTTTTGATTTTTCCACATGAAGTAGTTAGCCAGCCAGTAGTATATCATCTTGTCAAGGATTACAATTTAATGATAAACATACTCAGAGCCAGAGTTACTCCACAGGAGCAGGGAAGATTAGTAGTAGAAATAAGCGGCAGTAAGAAAGAACTGGAAGCTGGCATGAGGTATCTGGCTGAGTTAAATATAGATATTCAGTCTCTTGCACGCGATATTAAATGGCACGAAAATAAGTGTGTTCATTGTACTGCCTGTATACCACATTGCCCGACAGATGCTATATTATTAGACAGAGATACAATGGAAGTATCATTTGATAAGCAAAAATGTATAGCATGTGAACTTTGTATTCCTGCCTGTCCATATCAAGCAATTGAAATAGTAATTTAGCTTATGTATCTGGAGACAATAAAAAGTCCTAAAGATCTAAAAAAACTGGATATAAAGAAACTCTCTTTACTTGCATCAGAAGTAAGAGAATTGATAATCGAAACCGTTTCCAAAACTGGTGGTCACCTTGCTTCAAATCTTGGTGTTATTGAACTCACGATAGCTCTACACTACGTTTTTAATTGTCCGGATGATAAGATGGTCTGGGATGTAGGACATCAGGCATATACACACAAAATTCTTACAGGAAGAAGAAACCAGTTTCATACACTTCGGCAATTTGGAGGAATGAGCGGTTTTACAAAAATAGAAGAGAGTGAATATGACGCTTTTGGCGCAGGGCATGGAAGCACGTCTATCTCGGCCGCTCTTGGTATGGCATGCGCTCAAAAATTAACAAGCAATGGAAACAAGATAGTAGCTGTGATCGGAGACGGAGCGCTTACAGGAGGTATGGCATTTGAGGCTTTAAACCATGCAGGACATATAAAAGAAAATCTAATTGTAATTTTGAATAGTAATGAGATGAGTATATCTCAGAATGTTGGAGCATGGTCTCAGTATCTGAATAGAATTACAACTAATCCAATATACAATAGAGTCAGAGGTGATCTGGAACTAGTGTTAAAAAGAGTTCCAAGGGTTGGTAGTCGGTTAGTTGATAGTGCAAAGAAATTAGAAAAAAGTCTTAAGTCGCTTCTTGTTCCAGGAATATTATTTGATGAATTAGGTTTTCGTTATATTGGTCCGATTGATGGGCACAATATCCCATTACTTATAGAAACACTCAATAATATCAAAACCTTTAAAGGGCCTGTATTAATGCATATATTAACAAAGAAAGGGAAAGGATATAAATTTGCAGAAGATAACCCCACAGGATTTCATAGCGCAAAACCGTTTGATATTGAAACAGGTATATGGAAAAGTAAAAACGCAGATAATGACCGCAAAACATATACAGAAGTATTTGGAAATACACTACTAAAATTGGCGCAAAAAGATAAAAAAATAGTAGCAGTAACTGCAGCTATGCCGGATGGAACAGGACTTAAAGAGTTTGCTCAAAAATTTCCAGACAGATTCTTTGATGTTGGCATGGCAGAACAGCATGCTGTTACATTTGCAGCGGGATTAGCTTCAAAGGGGTTAAAACCTGTTGTCGCTATCTACTCAACATTCCTCCAGCGTGCATATGATCAGATTCTGCATGATGTGTGTTTACAAAAGCTTCCTGTAATTTTTGCAATTGACAGGGCAGGTATAGTGGGAGGAGACGGACCGACACATAATGGGGTTTTTGATCTTTCATATCTTTCAACAATCCCGAACATGACGATTATGGCTCCAAAGGATGAATGTGAATTGAAAAGTATGCTTTCCAAAGCAGTAGAATATGATCAGCCGGTTTCTATAAGATATCCGAAAGATTATGCTGTGGAATCCAGCTCCAAGGAAACTGGTTCCATTGAAATTGGAAAAGGTGAAATAGTCAGAGACGGGACTGATATTGCGATATTAGCAATAGGAACAATGGTCTATCCGGCTTTAGAGGCAGCAGAAATATTACAGGAGAAAAGCATAAATGCTTCTGTAGTGAATATGAGATTTGTTAAGCCATTAGACACAGACCTAATTAAGAAAGTAGCATCTCAGGTAAAGAAGATCGTAACAGTTGAAGAGAATACTATTTCCGGCGGGTTTGGGATGAGCGTTGCAGTAGAGACTCAAAATCTTGAGTCTCTACATATTGGATTGCCGGACAAATTTATTGAGCAAGGCCAGCGGGGATTTTTACTTAAAAAATACCAGATGGACAGCAATGGTATTGCAAAAACTATCCTCAACTGGATTTAGATGAAGAAACATGGATCATTTTGAACTGGTTTCTGATTTTTCTCCAAAGGGAGACCAGCCAAAAGCAATCAGACAGCTTGTAGAGGGGATTGAAGCTAATAAAAAATATCAGACCCTTCTTGGTGTTACCGGCTCAGGTAAGACCTTTGTGCTGGCAAATGCTATTCGCAGTGTAAATAAACCTACGCTTGTTATTTCTCACAATAAAACTCTGGCAGCTCAGCTATACATGGAATTCAAAATGTTTTTTCCCAATAATGCGGTTGAGTACTTTGTCAGCTATTATGATTATTATCAACCTGAAGCATATATTCCACAGACAGATACGTACATAGAAAAAGATGCTTCAATAAACGATGATCTGGACAGGCTCAGGCTTGCAGCTACAAGCTCACTGCTTTCACGCAGGGATGTGATTATAGTTGCCAGTGTATCCTGCATATACGGACTTGGCTCTCCTGATGAATGGAAAGGCTTGTTGTTGATGTTTCAGAAGAATGATGAGCTTAAGCAGAAACATATCCTGAGAAAGCTTGTTGATATTCAATATGAACGTAATGATATTGACTTTCACCGCGGCACGTTCAGAGTAAAAGGTGATACTATAGAAATCTTCCCTTCATACGAAGAAATCCCAGTGAGAATAGAACTCTTTGGAGATAGAATAGAAAAAATCTCCCAAATTGATTACATAACAGGTAAAGTGTTAACAAATCTTGACAGAATTGCAATATATCCTGCAAAGCATTTTGTCACGACATCTGATCGAATTAAAACTGCGGAGGAATTTATAAAAGAAGAATTAGCCCAAAGGCTGGCAGAGTTGAAAAATCAAGGGAAACTTGTTGAAGCACAGCGTTTGGAGACAAAAACGAAATATGATCTGGAAATGCTTAATGAAGTCGGGTATTGCGCAGGGATTGAGAATTATTCAAGACACCTAAGTAGAAGAAAGTCAGGAGAAAAGCCTTACACTCTCATTGATTATTTTGATAAGGATTTTTTAATGATTACTGACGAGTCTCATGTTTCTATCCCTCAAATACGCGGCATGTAT
>Ga0207996_1001974_pt1 | contig 13167 bp, 8 predicted proteins | sample AntAceMetag02UKG_FD_184773 | JGI IMG/M metagenome (GOLD analysis project Ga0207996, IMG submission 184773) | Saline lake microbial communities from Ace Lake, Antarctica - Antarctic Ace Lake Metagenome 02UKG (SPAdes) (version 2) | ecosystem: Environmental > Aquatic > Non-marine Saline and Alkaline... | reverse complement strand
AATATGAAATGATGGTCCGCGCACTTGACAGGTTGCTCGCAGCCGGCGCACAAACCGTTTCACTTTCTACCAGATAAGAGGCACTATGGCAAAAATAGTACGAAAAACAAAAGTCGATTCTGAAATACCTAATGCTTCTATGTCTGATATTGCCTTCCTGCTGCTGATATTCTTTATGGTTTCTACGACTTTTGTAAAAGAGAAAGGTCTGAAAGTCGATCTTCCGCGTGCGGAAACCATTCAGAAGATCAACAGGCGAAATGCATCCACTATTTATGTCAGCCGTTCAGGTCTTATATCTATTGATGATTTTGCAACACGGGTCGATCAGATACAGCTTGTGATGCAAAATAAGATTGCAGAAAATCCAGCTATGATAACGAGTTTTCGAACTGATAAAGATACTGAATACGGCATAATGGTAGATGTAATGAACGAACTCAAAAGGGCAAATGCTTTAAGAATATCCTTTGAAGCGCGGAAATTTAGGTAACGTTACATAAATTAAAGGTTCTATATTATGCAAAATATATCTGTTAATGATCAATATGATTGGAAAGCTGTTGCGAGTTCTTTTTATGAGAAATCATTATCGCTCGCGCTCCTTTTGCTGCTTTTCACTTTTATAGTGTTTCCGAAGATAGAAGTGAAACCCTATCAGCATCAAGCAAAAGAAATCCAAACCATTGAGATACCACCTGAAGTTCGACAGAAATTCAAACCACCAGAAGAAGTAAAACCCATTATTCCTCTGACAATCGAAGAAAGTGATATGAATGATGATGAAGAGATTGAAGAAATCGAAACAATCGGTCCCACCACTCTTGATCTTACCAAACCACCCCCTGTTTCCAGAGAAGGTACTACTCCAAAATTCGTCGTTCATGAAGAAGAACCCATTCCTATTAAAAAAGTTCCTCCGGAATATCCTCAATTTGCTGAAAATGCTGGTATTGAAGGTACAGTAACCCTCCGTGCAGAAATCTTTGAAGATGGGAGTGTTGGTGCTGTCGAAATCGTCAAGAGTTTGCAATCCGGCGCTGGTAGTTTGGATGAAGCAGCAATAACTGCAGTCAAACAATGGACTTTTATACCTGCAAAGAATCAGGGTAAACCTGTTGCAGTGTGGGTAACCTTTCCCGTCACATTTAAGTTGTAAAGATGTAATATGAAAAATAAAATTTTAATGAAGAAAGTAGGAGGTAATATGCGCTCTAAAATTGGTTTCCTGCCTGTTTTTCTGGTAGTACTCCTCATGCTGATGCTCTCAAGTACTTATCTTTTGGGTCGATCAGTAAATGGTGGCTCTGGCGCAGACAAAAGACTTGATATCACTCGCTATCACAATGTCGGAAACATATGGTTGCGTGTCAGCAACTATGGTTTCTTTGGATCTGGTGATGACGTTATTCCGCAATGGCCCTCCCTAGAATATCCGGGAGGATCTGGTATTGACTATCTCTACCAGGGCGCTTTGTGGTTCGGTGCCTGTAAACAACGTAGAAATGACTTCGGGTTGAAGCTGTATTGGCAAGATGCCGCACAAGAAACACCCGGTACAACGCCCACGGAATTCGGTAGAGTCATTGATACTCTGGTCTCCGTCGGTTTCGATGGTGATGCTGATATGTACGAATTCTTACCAGCGTATAATCAGCTCGAAGAAATTGCTCTTGGCTCTACTTATGATATTTACAACCTAAAAGATGGGATTTTTGAAGCATCTATCAATGATCAACAGGCGGGTGTGGATGACGATGGTGACGGCAAGATTGATGAAGATCCTGCCGGCTTTGCATTCCCCTATAGAGCTGCTGTACCATCACAATTCAGCACTTTTTTACCTGGGGATAATGAATTCAGGAATGTCGTAGAAAGAACGCAGTGTGAACCAACCGAAATCCTTGCGAATAGTGATATCTGGTTCCCACTCGGTTTCCTCGAACTTGGATATGAAGATCCTGACAGCATTTATAACTTTGCTCAAGTTCAGGATGATGACGGAGACGGTCTTCGTGATGAAGATGGTTATCCTATATCAGAACAAGATTTTATGGGGTATTACTATGATTATAGTCCTTTTGGTACACCAGGGGAAAGGATATGGGGTGGATGGACATTTGGGCAAGGTCATACTCCTCTAAATATTCGAGTTCGACAGTTAAGTTTTCAATGGAGTTATGAATATATTAAAAACCTCGTTTATCTTGAATTCGATATTACCAATATGAATATAAATAAAGACGACCCTACTAAAAGTGATACCCTGTTCGACTGTGCAATGGGTATTTACATGGATTGCGATGTTGGTCCTCAATCATGGGGTGCCGATCCTCGTTCTACAGAAGATATCAGCAGCTATGTTCCAGGCGAAGGTTATGAGTTTGCCTATACCTATGATGCAAATCAAGATGGTGGACTCACTACAGGATATATCGGTGCTCGTGTATGTAGTCCTGATCCCGACAAGTTGGAGTTTGCGTGCTGGACCTGGGATAGAGGATCCGGTCCTTATGACGAAAGTTCCCGTGAACACAATGAAAAATACTGGCTATTAACTGACAGAAACCCCAAAAGTGACGATACATATATTTCACTCAGAGAGGACCCAACTGCTCAGATGAATACCCTCCAGGATACTCGATTTTTATTTGCATTCTATGGTAACCAGCATGGATTCGTTGACCCTTCTGACTCAACAAGCTGGAACCTTCTACCCGGTCAAACAATGAAAATCGTTATTGCCGTATTTCCCGGTGATGATGTTGAAGAACTTAAAAGAACAGCCGTTTGGTCTAAAACCCTTTATGGTCAAGCTCAGGGTCTTACTGAAGTTGTGCTTCCCGACACATTTAAACATTATGAAGCACCCGGACCACCTGATATCCCAAACATGACACTTGACCAATCCCAAAATGGTGATACTGTATTCGTTTACTGGGATAATAGATCAGAATTCACTGTTGATAGGATGACACTCACAAACGAATTTGTCGGCTGGCAGAACAGTGTTACATATCTTGACAGCTATATCAATAATTATGTCGTACAATTAGCACACTGGGGATATTTTCCTGAAGAGTTTGCTCCTGAGTATACACCGGGAGGTTCTCTTATTCAAAATATAAATGCTAAAGTTAATCCGTGGACTGCCTATAGATTACGGCATGACTTCCAGGGTTACTCTTTGTGGAAAGCTTCCAACTCCGGTGAGCAGGATGCTTATATGAGAATGAACCGCTGGGATAAGGTGGATACTCCCCAGGATATGAGAGACTATGACATTTGTTTGGATGTTGATAGTGTCAGTTATGGTGGTCAACTGGGTATTAACAATGGACTTCCTATGAAATATATTGTGGGATCTGACCCAGTAAAAGATATAATCTATCCTACTGACAGTACTAACGTGTATTGGACTAATTACTATAAGCTTGATTCACTATATTCTTTTACAAATATTCTCTCTGGAGATGAGGTATATGGAATTCCGCTTTACAATATTTTAGATAGTGCTGATGTGGATCCTCCCTATGCTCCTACTCCCGCTCATCCCATACTTACAGAAAGTGAAAAGCAGACAAATGCACTTCTGTTAAAAAATCCTGAAATTGATGACAATCTTTTTATAGACCTCTATAGTGATAATATGATACCTTTCCCAGGGCATCTCGGTCAGGCACATCCTGAAGGATTACTCGAGCTGAAAAAGAATAGACTTTCCCGCAGATACTATGTCAGTGAGATACTCTATCCGGAAAAAGGTGTAGAAAACTACTTTGCGGTTAGTACGTTCGACAGAGGTATTCCTTCACAGAACCTTCAAGCACTTGAATCAGGGAAATATGGAAATCGAATAACTGTCTTTGCGGGTCCATCTGCTGCTCTCAATCTCGATGATATCTATGTCGTACCAAATCCATACCTCGGACAAAGCAAATTCGACGGAAAACGTGATAAAGATGAGACCGGAGATAGAAGTAAGCGTATCTGGTTTGTAAATCTTCCTGAAAAATGCACTATAAAGATATATACTCTCGCCGGCGATCTCGTTGATGAAATTGAACATAACGGCACTTCAACTGTTGATGTTATTAATCCTAGTAAAGCAGAACCCACTGGTATTGCACAAAGTGGAATAGAACCCTGGGATCTCCTATCAAAAAATGATCAGATCATTGCGAGTGGAGTGTACCTATATTCTGTTAAAGATCATGCGACTGGTAATGTTAAAGTCGATAAATTTGTTTTAATTAAATAAAGGTGGTTAACATGAAAAGGATAATTTTTGTAATATTGGCCCTTTTACTTATACCAACCTTGGTTCAGGCTGATATTTTTGCTAAAGTCGGTACTACTGGTCTTCAGTTCCTCAAAATCGGTGTTGACGCTCGTGCAATCGCCATGGGAGAAGCATATACAGCTTATACAAAAGGTGCTTCCTCAACTTATTGGAATGTTGCCGGTCTCGCATATACAAATGGCACTGAACTATTTGTCAACCACACTCGTTATGTTGCAGATATAAATTATGATTATTTAACCTTTGCATTCCCTACTTCCCTCGGAGTGTTCGGAATCAATGGTTCGATATTATATATGGACTGGATGGACGTAACAACAGCTGATGAATTCGGACCAAATGGAGAACAATTCACCTGTAGTGATATGATGGCTGGGCTTTCCTACGCAGCCATGCTTACTGATAAATTCTCAATCGGACTGACGTTCAAATACCTCAGAGAAAACCTTGATGAATATGATGTGAACGGTTGGAGTGTTGACCTTGGATCTCTTTATAATACCGGCTGGAAAGATCTTACGATTGGTATGAGTTTACGAAACTTTGGACCAGAAATGAAGTACACATTGGATAATGATGAAGATGGTCTCATTGATGAAGATCCTTACGATCTGCTTGATAATGACGCTGATGGACTTATTGATGAAGACAGAGAAGAACTCTCTTTTGCACTTCCCATGAATTTCTCTCTTGGAATTGCAATGAATATTCTCGAAACCAAGATGCAGTCAATTAATGCAGTATTCCAGATTGATAACTGTGTTGACAGACTCGAAACCTATAATGCCGGGCTTGAATACAGAATCGGTACATTCTTCCTTCGCGGTGGATATCAATTTAATCTTGATGCTCAAAGTGCTTCTTTTGGACTTGGCTGGAAACTTCCTACTTCCTTTGCTGTTATGGATATCGATGCTGCATATACTCCTTTTGGTGACTTAGAAGAAAAGATGGACGATAAATTCCTTACCGGACCGATACGTCTATCTGTAAAGATGAAATTTTAGTAATTAATGCTATGTTAATTAATCAGTTTCGCTGCTATTCTGTTGCAATAAATGATAACGTCTTATTATATGGTAGAAGATTTTCAGATTTAATATCTGCACTTCCAATTTTATATTAATGTCTTTGTAATTATTCAAATTTAATAACTATTTAATTCTAGGGAGGATTAAAATGCAAAAGAAAAATACTTTATTTATAGTATTTATCATTTTTATTGCTTCATTCTGTTTCTCATCTCTTTCTGCAATTGAAACTACGAGAACAGATTTAAAAGCAATTCACTATGGAAAATTGTTAGATGATATAAGAAATGTGAACCTTAACATTTCTCGTGATGATACTGTTATCTATGAAATCGTTAAAGAACCTACAGAAATTACAGGACAGACCACTTATTACGATTATTGTCCTGGTGGCTATTGGGCTAATCCTATCGCTTATCAAGGTGAAAGTTATATATGGGATAATTTCTATTATATGACCTTTATGCAAAGGACAGGTACAACAGCTGAAGACAACAGAAGGCAAAATTGGGCAGCTCTTAATCACACATCTCTTGATATTGGCTCTAGCTTTGCAACGATTAGTACATATGATGTATGGCAAGGTTTTGGTGGTATAGATATTCATCAACCTTCAGGATATTGTATCGCATCATGGCATGAAAAATATGATACTGACGCTCTTTATGAGTTAACTCTAGCCTACGACGATCTGGCAACATTTGGTATTCCCGGTTTCTGGTCGTCTACAGTCCATTTTTGGAACACTGCGGTTAATGAATATATTTGGCCAAGAATTTATGTTGGTCCCTCACCTGTAGGTCCTGATTATTCCAGAGTATATCAGACATCGACTAACTCGGCAGAAGATGGAGAAATAGTTCAGAAAAGTGATCTAAAAATAGAATATATCGATGTTGAAAATGTTTCTACAGATCTTTCTGTCCTTTTAGATACAAACAATTGGACTACTATTACTCCTCTCTTGTACTGGGTTGATGATTATTCCATTCGTCCAGATCCCCATTTTGCAGTTAACTACAACCCCGGACATGAAGGTGAAGTTGTAATCGTGGGTACTAATTATTGGTATGATGAGGATCTTACATATAGTCCGGTTGAAGAAGGTCTTTTTGTTTGGGAATCCTCACTTGGCCCCAATAATGAATTGCTTTTTGAAGAAAGTAATCTGCATACAGATGGACCAGGAGATTTCTTTTATGGTGTGGAGAACGTTATAGGTATGAGTACTGATAGTGGTGTTACACCTGATTCAATTTATGTAGGTGATCGGGGTACTCATTCAGTTGTAAAGTATGACTCAGATTCTAAATTACACTGGGTATATACCCAGATGTATTATATTCCTTCCGACCAAGTGGGTTATATTAGTATCTTCCGATTTGCATATCCTCAGGCAGAAGTAATATGGGATGGGGCAAACTTCAGTTTTAAACATAATCAGTACATGCCATATATAGATGAATGGTCCGGGCATGATGTTCCCTTTATGGTTGACAGTAGCGTTGTACCTGCCGACACTTCATACTTTTTTGATCTTGGATTCTCCCTTTATCAAGGTACGGATGGAGACCCTGATTGTGGGCAGGAAAATCTCCAGCAACTTGCAACTAACTTTGATAATGGGAATGAATGGATGTGCTGGCTATGGGTAGACGGAACTTATTCTGCCTTAGGTAGTACAGACTATTTTGTAGATCCTGACCCAGAGTATATTCCTTATGTTGAACACCCTATTATCTATATTTCAGTGTCAGATAATAATGGCGCTAATTGGGCAGTTCCAATTAAACTTACTGACCTTGCCCTTGAAGGGATTAATGTATACCCATACAGTTGTTCAAAAATTAAAGATATTGAAGATGGGTGGGGACAGCTTGTCATTTATTACTTGGATGACTTTGTATTCAATTCAACTATATCTACAGAACAACAGCCCGATGCAGGTGCAATTCTTAAATATATGGTTGTAAATATTGATTTTTCTAACTTACCTCCCACCTCTGTTGATCCAGATAATCCAAATATATTTGACTTAACTTTAAATAACTCTCCCAATCCCTTCTTTTCATCTACGATGATAAAATTTACAGCTAAGAAATCATTTAAAAAAGCGGAAATCAATGTGTATAACATTAGAGGCCAACTCGTTACTACGCTTGATGTACAAGCCGGCGAACAACCAACCCAAGGTTACTCAACCTGGAATGGAAAAGATATGCATGGAAAAGATGTCAGTAATGGTGTATATTTCTATAAAGTAGAGATCGACGGCGCATCAAAAGTCCAAAAGATGATGCTTGCCCGATAAATAAAAAACCTCTTACATATAATTAAGCCTGTTCAGATTCGAGCAGGCTTTTTTCATCTTTATTTGACAAAAATTTGATAAAAATTAAATGACTCAAATAAAATATAATCTGGAGGATACAATGTTAAGAAAGAGTGTGTTATTTTTCTTTGTAATTGCGCTTATTATTTCGTGTGGAGGTCCCACCAAACAGGTCTCACGCGTTGGAGTGGATACCACAATTGATCTGAGTGGTCGCTGGAATGATACTGATGCGCGATCGGTTTCAGAAAATATCGTAGAAGATGTATTGGATGCAAACTGGCTGTACAACTGGATGGGAGATAACGACGAAAAACCCATCGTGATCGTTGGCACAATCGGAAACAAAACAAGCGAGCATATCAACACAGAAACATTTGCTACAGATATTGAGAGAGAGCTTGTTAACTCCGGCAAAGTCCGTTTTATCGCAGCAAAGGAACAGCGGGATGAAATACGTGATGAGCGTCTTGACCAACAAAGCCAGGCATCGGAAGAAACTGCAAAGAGATTAGCGCAAGAACTTGGTGCTGACTTTATGCTGCAGGGAACCTTGTCTTCCATCGAAGATGCAGTAGATGGGAAAAAAGTAGTGTATTACCAGGCAGATATGACTCTTGTAAATTTGGAAACAAGTGAAATTGTATGGATGGGTTCGAAAAAGATCAAAAAGATGGTCGAACAATCGAAACTTAAATGGTAAGAACAATGAAAAAAATATTAGTTTCAATCATTATCCTATCACTAATCATCACAGTCTTTTCCGGGTGTTCGAGCATGCGCACATCCAAGGGACAATATGTCGGAGTTGCCGAAAAACTCAAGGAGCAGGACTACGATGCATGCCTGGAACAAATTGAAGACTCAAAGGATAAATTCTATAAAGAAAAAGAAAAGGTCTTATTCTATCTTGATATGGGAATGCTCTATCATTACGATGGTGATTATGAAAAGAGCAACGAATACCTGACTGAAGCAGAATACGCCATAGAAGACCTTTACACGAAAAGTGTCGGCAAAGCGGCTGCATCAATGTTGTTAAATGATAATGCCCTTGATTATTTTGGCGAAGACTATGAGGACATTTATTTGAACATATTCAAGGCATTGAATTATCTGCATATGAATAAATTCGAGGACGCATTTGTTGAGATCAGAAAAGTAAATAATAAGCTCAACCTCCTTGAAGACAAATATAAAAAAATTGCCAAACAATATAATGAGTCCAAGGACAAGAAGAAGGAATTCAAGATCGGAGATAACAAATTTCATAACTCAGCGCTTGCTCGTTATCTCAGCATGCTCCTGTACCAAGCTGATGGCAAATACGATGATGCGAGGATCGATCTGACAGAAATCGATAAAGCTTTTGAACTTCAACCAATTGTCTATGACTTTACAAAACCTGAGCTTGATGAATACCTTGTAAATACTGATAAAAGCCAACTCTATTTCCTTACTTTTATTGGAAATTCGCCAGAAAAGAAGGCAAATACACTCTGGATACACACAGAGAAAGACAAACTGATTATCGCAACATCAAAGGAAGTGCCCGGTGAAAGCAAAAATCTTGATCCTAAGAAAGAAGCCAATGAAATGATCAGTGCCACGAAAGGTTTCTTTGATGCAGTAGTTGATATTATACCTTCAAAGAAAGAAGAATCAAGTTCGTCATCTTCCGGGTCAACAAAGCAAAAGGAACAACCAAGCTCAACCTCATCAGGAACAACTAAAAAAGAGACTGTTCAGGAAGAACCAAAACAAGAGCTCGCAACACTCGATATCATAGAATGGGAAGGTATGGAACCCGGATATCATTTTAAATTTCCACTTCCCTATATGGATAAATTGGGAACTGATGTCAGCAGGATAGAAGTCATGATAGATGAAAAACAAATGTATGAATTATATCCGCTGGAAAGTCTCGAGAATGCTGCTTTTGTTACCTATAAGATCAAAGAACCGCTTATTTATCTTAAGACTATCACGCGAACGGTAATAAAAGGTTTGCTTGCGGAAGAAGGTAAACAGGAAATGGTAAACCAGGTTGGAGACAATCTCCTTGGAAAGTTAGCCATGTTCGCAACTGATACAGCAGTTGATGCGACCGAAAACGCTGACCTTCGTATTTCCCGCTTCTTCCCTGCAATGGCTTATATTGGCAATGTACCAATAGAACCCGGCACTCATAGTATCAGGATCAACTACTTTGATACAAATAATAAACTTGTCTTCTCTGATTTCGTTGAACAAAAAGATATCAGTAAAGACGGGCTTAATTTAATTGAATCATATTACTTAGATTAGGAACAATCATGAAAAAACTTATTATACTTTTAGTTGTAATATTCATGTCCTGCGCTCCTTCGATGGTGACTGCAAAAAAGAACAAGGCGCCTGATTGGGTCATGAATCCCCAGTCAAAATATAAAGATGCATATTATCTTTCTGCTGTCGGTTCTGGTGACACAAAGAAATCAGCAGAAAAAGATGCGTATTCAAGTCTTTCAAAAATATTCCAGGCAGATATCAAATCGGATGAAACGCTCACACAAAAATTTGAGGAAACTACTGTTGGAGATAAAACCTCGCTGACTGCAGAAGAAAAAATGAGAAATCTCACTCAAATACAGAGTGAACAGACCCTGAAAAATGTGAAGATCGGAGATTCTTATTTTGATCCGAACACTGGAGAGTATTTTGTTATTGCGTATCTTAACAGAAGCGAAACGGAAGACATTTATCACAGCGAGTTCATGCAAAATACTCAGAAAATCGATCAATACTACTCTCAATATGAGGGAGGTACATCCAAACTCGACAAACTTAAATATCTCAGTGATGCAATTGATCTCGCAGAACAGAATGAGATATTAAATGCCCAGCTTAGAATCATTTCTCCTTCACATTCCGGCTTAGAACTTAAGCAGCCGCTTGAGAAACTTGTTGCAGAACGAAACACTTTTGCAAAAACCATCCATGTGATCGTGATTGGATCGGGTGATTACAAAAATTATCTTGAAGATTATCTTAAAGAAGTTTTCAATAATTTCGGTTTTATGGTATATGCAAGTGCAGTAGATGCGGATTATATTGATTTTCGGATTGAAAGTTCCTTATCAATCTCCCAGATCGATCTCGACAGGGATGAAAAGTTTGTCCGCTGGGAGCTCTCAGTTACCATCCTTGATAAAGCCAGTAATGCCGAAGCTGTATTATACACAAAGAGTGATCGTGAAGGTCATCTCAATTTAACTGAAGCGCAAAATCGCGCACTTCGCACGGTGAAGAAAACCATTCAGAAAGATTTCTTTAAGTTCTTTGCAAATAAATACTTATCATAATTCATTTCTAATAAAAAAAGAAGGCGAAATCAATTACGATTTCGCCTTTTTTATTTACTATAGTTTTATTAACTAATTGTGAACTACACCCACTTCGTCAAAGATGATATCAATAAAATCTTTTGAGTCATCCGGCATCATGTAGTAGAGAGGAAATCCTAATATATATACATTACCGGTTGTTTCATCCTTCGTATATTTAGTTCCGACACAAGCACCATTAAACTCCTGATGAATCTGCATAGTATCCGTAACACATGTAAATATCGGTTCAGCATTGCCTAATTCGAGGAAGGAAATATTACCGATAGCACCAAGTTGGGTAAAGAACCAGTATTCTGGGAAGAAAAGTGTGTCAGGAAAATATGGATTATAATCATGCCAGCAGAAGCGGTGAAGATTCAATTGCAGTGAATCAATATCGACGAAATCACCTACTCCTTTAGCTGCCTTAAACATCGAGTTTTCTCGACTTGGAGTACCCCAGTACCAACCTTCTTCTATTAGGTCAAGAAATCCATCTCCCAGTCCTCCATAATTTTGCAAGAATTTGTTATCCGCCTGAAGTGGGTCATGAATTTTTTGAGTACCGCTAAAAAATAGATTTCCACCGGTATTAAGGTAATAGGATAAAACATTATAGTGATTTACCAGATGAGCTTTACCTCCAGAAATGAAATATTCTATTTTAGGATTATTACAGTGCCATACAATCAGGTTATATTGTTGAATATCAGAGGGAGCAAAGAAGGGTGTTAAGTTATCAGAAGCTCTAATTTTTCTCATTTGAGAATTCTTCACTGCAATACTGTCGAAATTAACAGAGGCAGGTAGACTTATTCGTGAAATTTCTTCCGAGCTATTTTCTAACAAGTCATTATAAAATAAACTTACTAAAGAATCAGATGCAAATAATCCCACATCATCATTATATGTATCATCTACGAGAAATATACCATTTTTTTCATTCGAAGGCACTATCTCATGCAGGTAAAATACAAGACTTTCCGGTGTGGGATCAATGGCTCCCTGAAGGTCAACAGCCCGTACCGTAAATATGTGCTCACCTGGAGTTAGTCCATAGAGCTTGCAATTTTGCTCGTCGTAAATAGGTAATTGCATCCAATCTTCTCCAGTAATATCATCGGTGATGATTTCACCGATAGGTGGTAATCCTTCTGTGCCACCATCAAGTTGAATATCCATGTACTCAACATCGCAATAATACTGAAAAAAATCATCCAAATTTGCGTCATATGAATATGTATGATCCTCCTTTGATTTTTTACCAACTGCCCCCTCACTTAAAAACTCGTATTCACCGAGATAGTTCCATTGCATATAAATTTGAATATCATCAGACCAAAGAGCCGATATTTTATTATTTCTATCCATATAAAATCTGTCAGCATAATGAGTTTCACCCACAATTATTTGTGAAGGTATTTCAACAGTAGTTTCTGCCAAATACGTCAGATATGAATGTTTACCAAGTACAAAAATTTTAGGAAGGATGTTTAAAGAACCATTTTCTTCGTCTCTTCCTCCAAGCTTTTCCGGAAGATCTGTCCATTGACTCATAAATGGCATAGTTTCCGGCTTAAAATGTCCTCTAACAAAAAAAACCATACTGGATGACTCTGGATCAATAATACCTGCTTTATCTACAGATTTTGCTTGTATCTCTGTGACTTCATAAGTTCCATCGTCATATTTCTCATTTACCCTAAGTAATGGTTTACCATAAGGATTTCCATCAGAATAAATCGATTTAAGAAGCACTCTATCCTTAACGGGGTAACTTTTTGATGAATACCATTCTGTGCTGTCGGTTACAAGACCAAGGGCGCCGATTTTTAATGTGTCGGTACCAAGAGTTCGATAATATTTCAAACGATATTGGAAATACGCTGCTTCAGAACCGTAACCAAATGGATCGTCATCCTTTATAACCGAAAAAACAAAAGTTAATGCAGTACCAACACGGACTGAATCCAATTCTCCTTGTGTGGTTGAGATATTAGTACTTGGAACATCAGACCAACTACAGAAATACCTTGTAGCTAACTCAGATTCTTCACCATAATTATCCTTGCATTTTACTTCAAACTTGCCGAAATTATTTTTAAAATCAGCTGTATCTTTCGCGGTAAAATA
>Ga0207996_1001972_pt1 | contig 13173 bp, 13 predicted proteins | sample AntAceMetag02UKG_FD_184773 | JGI IMG/M metagenome (GOLD analysis project Ga0207996, IMG submission 184773) | Saline lake microbial communities from Ace Lake, Antarctica - Antarctic Ace Lake Metagenome 02UKG (SPAdes) (version 2) | ecosystem: Environmental > Aquatic > Non-marine Saline and... | reverse complement strand
TGTCAAGGCTGTGAGGAACGAACACCCGTAGGGCACGGCCTTGATCACTTTAGCTGGCTGTGCTACCAACGGAGCTGATAATCCCGAAAGGAATAGTCGAATTTACAGAAGAGAAGTTGCTTTATCGTGAAATGGCCTGTAGATACTCATTCACGTTTCAATATACTTTTCAGGGACTCAATAAGCTTACTTGCCTCCCCCTTCGTCAGTCTGTCGACCTCCTTTTTTTTGTAAAATTTGTTGAGAAAGTTCTTAAAGTGTTCCTTATCCCAGCCAAGATCGTCGGCCAGGTGTTTGATATACATTTTCTGACGCAGAGTTAGACCGTATCTGTTGAGACGATAATATCCACTTCGTGTAAAGGCACGCATCAGACGCCTGAACCCCTTCTCATCCAGATATTTTGCTGAACGAACACTGGTTTCACGCTCCAGGATATCCCGGTAATCGTCATCGGACAAGTCCAGTTCCCGTTTGACAATATGAATGACCGCCAGCTTTTTATGGTCCAGTGTCATAAACGCCCTCTCCACTCTCCATTATCTTCAACCGGAGCCTGACCACCTCGTTTCCATTTTATGGTTTTTTCCCACCTGAGGGTACATCAGAACTTTACCGGTGCCTTATCAAACAAGCCCTTGATGGTTTCAATGGGTAGAGGAAAAACAATGGTTGTCGTATTCTCATTGGAGATATCGTTTAAGGTCTGCAGGTATCTGAGCTGCAGGGCCTGTGGATTCTGGGAAATAACATTTGCGGCAGCCAAGAGTTTTTCGGAGGCCTGCAGTTCCCCTTCTGCGTGGATCACCTTTGCTCGTCGCTCCCGTTCGGCCTCTGCCTGCTTGGCAATGGCTCGAATCATATTCTCATTGAGATCCACATGTTTGATCTCGACGTTACTTACCTTGAGTCCCCAGGCATCAGCCTGTTTATCAATGATCTGCTGGATATCTGCATTCATTTTATCTCTTTCCACCAGCATCTCGTCAAGCTCATGCTGACCAAGTACGGAACGAAGAGTGGTTTGGGCCAGCTGACTGATAGCATTGTAATAATCCTCCACCTGGATAATGGCCTTCTCCGGATCAACCACCCGGAAATAGAGGACTGCATTGACCCGTACGGTCACATTATCTCTGGAGATAACGTCCTGGCTTGGTACATCCATGGTAATTACCCTCAGATCCACCCGGCGCATCTGCTGAATTCCAGGGACAACAATTCTCAGCCCCGGCTTCTTTACCATCTGAAAGCGGCCTAGAAAAAAAACCACCAACCGTTGATATTCTGGAACAATCTTAAATGAAAGTGCCACCAAAGCGATGAGCAGTCCGATTGGAAAAACAATAATAGGTACAGTATTCATACTCTTCTACCTCCTGTATTGGTGTTACCGATAGATTCAGGCCATTCTGCCTGAAAACTTTAATTTTCTCGCTTTTTTCACCCCAAAGCATGTACCAGAAAAAGACTTACTAGAGGGAAATACGTAATAATAAGTAAAGTGATCATCAACAATGCCAGGAAGGGCAAGGTGGCGCTGTAGAGCTGGATCACAGGTCGTTCAAAGCGATAACTAGCCAGAAAAAGATTAAGCCCCACGGGCGGTGTACAGTAACCGATCTGCAAATTTGTAAGAAAGATTATACCAAGATGAATCAGATTGACTTCATAGCCCCTGGCAATGGGGACAATAAGTGGCACAATCAGAACCAGTGCGGAAAAAATATCCAGCATGGAACCGACAACAAGGAGAAAGATATTCAACAGCAGGAGAAAGGTATATTTACTGGATATATAGTGGCGGATAAATTCAAAGAGTCGCATGGGTACTTCCTGATCCACCAGAAAATTAGTTGTGGCCATGGACGCTGCAAGGATTACCAGAATACCGCCAAAAAGCATCATGGATTTCACTATGATCCCGGGCAACTCCCGCAGCTGTATGTCTCGATAAATAAACACCTCAACCAACAGCACATAGAGAGCAGTTATGGCTGCCGCTTCTCCAGCCACCAGAAACCCACCATAGATTCCACCAAGAACAATAAAAGGCAGGGGCAGTTCCCAGACCGTCGACCTAAGGACTGCAAGTATTTGCCGACTGTTCAGCTCTCTGCCCTGCACTTTTCTGGGCGGACTCTTGTGGATGGAATAAGCAACCAGCAAAAGCAGCATCAGAATGCCCGGCAAGATACCCGCCAAAAAGAGGTGATCTATCCGAACTCCGGCTATAACACCATAGAGAATGAGCGGTAAGCTTGGTGGAAACAGCAATCCCAGACTCCCGGAGGAGGTAATCAGGCCCAGGGAGAATTTCTCTGTATAGTTATCCTTAAGCAGTGCCGGGAGAAGTAGCCCTCCAAGTGCAAAAATGGTCACCCCCGAGGCACCGGTAAAGGCGGTGAAGATTGCACAGACCAAAAGCGAAATGATAGCAAGACCACCCGGAAGCCACCCCAGTAACACATTCGACAGGTCGAGGAGACGCTTTGGGGTGCCGCTCTCAGACAGGATGGTGCCTGCAAAAATAAAGAGAGGCAAAGCAAGCAGAAGCGGCGTATCCGTCAGGCGTGACATCTCAATGATTACCACTGAGATGTCAATATCCACACTGTAAAATGAAAGCAGGGCCACAGCAGAAATAACAATAAATAACGGACTGCCCAGAAGGGCCAGTGCAAGAATGGCTACCTTTAAAGTATTCACCCTTCACTTCCTGTATCGGTATTCCGTAGAGAAGAAACAAGCAATCGAATATCTGCCGTGATTGCCACAAAAAAATGCAGGGTGATCAGACAGAACCCTATGGGAAAAATCAGCGACCAGACCCAGGAAGGGATGGTCAACAGGGGGAGACTGCCAAAAGAAAATTCATTACGAACAAAGAGAATAGCAGCCCAGGTGAGTGCTGCAGCAATAAAAGTAGAAAAAAGATCTATAAACAACCCTATCCAGGGTTTGACATTCTCAGCTGCCAGATAGCCAAGCACATCAATACAAATATGTTTTTGTTCTCTGGTTGCCACCACTGCTCCGAACATGCCGCACCAGATAACCAGATGCCGCAGCAGTGGATCAGCCCAGAGCAGGCCACTGGAAAAAAATGTCCGCAGTCCAATCTGCAGACAGGCAAGCAGGATCATAGTCACCAGCAGGATGCAGAGCAGTCCGTCTACGAGTCGTTTTTCAAAGAGCAGCGTTTGACGGACAAACTGTTTGATGCGCATACATCCTCCAAGTCCAATGGTATGGAGTTCTACTCTCTTCTACTTATTGATTCTGGTGATTGCGGTATTCGTTCAGTAGTTTCATTACTTCCTTATGGATTTCCTGACTGAAAGCTTCACCCTGCAGTCGCTGCACCGTTTCGTCATGTTTATTATTGAGGATAAGTATGTCGTCGGAATTCGGAGAAAGAAAAGTAACCCCATTGTCCTCTAATACCTGCCTGGATTCCTCGTTACTTTTTCTGGTGTCAGCGATGAGTAGATCAAAATGTTTTTTAGCTGTTTTTTTGATCATTGCCTGATACGAATCCGGGAGGCGAGCAAACTTTTTACTATCCAACAGCATGGCACCATAGGCATAGCCAAAGGGGATATCAGATATATATTTTGTTTTAGTGAACCATTGCAGAACAATGTTCCCATACAGTGAGTTAAATACCGTCTCCACCATTCCGGTCTGCAGAGAGGTAAGGACATCGGGAATAGTCAACGGCAGTGGAGTAATACCCAGTGTTTGCAGAAAGGTCGCGCTAATGGGATCATTCTCCGGAGCCCATACCTTACTTTTTTTCAGATCACTGAGAGTGGAGACAGGTGCAGTGGACATGGAGTAAACGAAACCCACTTCGGTCATGGCAATAAGTTCCAACCCCTGGTCACTAAAGGCCTTATCAAACAACGGCATAAGCCCCTCCCGTACATGATCGACTTCCTCGTAAGATCGAAAAAGAAAGGGTGTTCCCATGATGCGAAAATCCGGTACCACGCTGCCAATACCGGTCATGGTAAAACCGCCACCATTGAGCTGCCCCACCCGTACTTTGCGGTACACCGCCCGATCGCCTCCCATGATCCCGCCCGAGTAGATCTTAAAACCCACATCCCCATTGCTCTGCTGTGTCACTTCTGCGGCAAAATCGCGAAAGCGTTTTGTCCAGATACTGCCCTCCGGAGCGATACTTGCCACCTTAAACACATATTTGGGTTTGGCCTGTGCTTGACCGCAGATGCACAGGGCCATTACAAAAAGGATCAGAAGCTGGATATTTCGTTTAAGATGGTACACATTTTTCTCCTAAAAAAACTGTTCGACGTCACTCAGTAGCTTACTGGCATTTCGTTTGGCCAATTGATTGGCAAGCCCCAGATCTGGCCTGCGTTCAAGCGGGAAGTCAAGGACCTCCTGGAGGAGAGCGCTGAAAAGTTCACGATCGAAGGACATTCGCGCATAGGTCTCGGCATAGAGGACAAGACCCGGAAGATATTCCCTGTTGCTGATACCAAGCGCCCGTTCAAAATGATGGCGACTCCTCTCAGGATTCCCTCCCAGAAGTGGAGGTTTAGAACCGTAGTAGGTGCCAAGAAAGAGATGGGCCGCACCGTGATAGTAGCTTTCATCCAGTTCCAGAACACGCCGCATGATCTGCTCCACCCGGACCAACTGCGCCAGAGATGCTGGCGATCCCTGCTGATGACGAATCCAGGTCGTCCAGCCACTACCGGCCCAGAACAGAGAATCAACATCACTGCTACTCAAGCCTGCCAGGCTCTTCTCCAAGTCAGGCAGTGGAAGTGTTGTTATTGCATGAAGCTCAACATTTGGCCACAGCAGAGCCAGGCCGTATTTTCTGGCCTTGATACTCACAGTGGCCGCCCGTTGTGACTTGTTGCACACATCGAGTGCCGCAGCGTAGCCGCTAAAGGCCTTGGTTGCAGTTATCAGTAAATCCTTATCTTCAAGATCCGAGGCAATCATGGAGTCGAGCATCAAAAGAAGTGAGGGGGTTCCCTCACAAACAAGTTCAATATCCGTCTGCTGCTGTAGATTTGTTATAGCAGGACGCATAAAGGAATCCGCAACCATCCCGGCACAGCCGCTCAAGGTCTGCAGCAAAACAAGAAAAACAGATAATCGTAGGGCCTGCATCTTCATATATAAATATTATCAGTCGCTCAACGTGCTTGTCAAGGGAAGTCACAAAGTGCTATTGAAGCTCCATGGTGGTTCCAACTGACATTATCCCACTGAAAAATCATCATTTCAACTATATCCGTCTGTAACCCTTTCAGCTTCCATTGATTCTGTGATAGAATGGTATTGATCATCTATATGGAAAGGCGACGCCCTTCCCTTGTCAAGAAACATCAGAACCATAAAACTGGATTTTTGGTGGATTACAATGAAGACAGTTCAACTGGGCAGGCTTAAAAAAAAAGTATCCATTGTCGGTTTAGGGGGTGAAGGGGTTCTCCGCACCTATGATAGACAGGATGAGGCGCAACTGGTTATCCGGGAGGCCTTGCATCAAAAACTCAGCTACTGTGATTGTGCCCGGGTATACTCTGACAGCGAGCTCTATTATGGAACGGTCTGGAAAGACAATCCCGAATTACGAAGGACTATTTTTCAGACATCGAAATCTGCATCTCGTGACAGGGATGGAGCCATGGCGGATCTTTCTGCTTCCCTGAAACGCCTTGAGACTGATTATCTTGACCTCTGGCAAATTCATGATGTGCGTACCGAAGAAGATCTTGCAAGCATTTCCAGCCTCGGAGGTGCCCTGGAGGCCTTTATTGCTGCAAGGGAGAACGGCCAGGTAAAAAACATTGGCGTAACCGGACATCACGATCCCCATATCCTTACCAAAGCAGTGGAACAGTGGCCCGTTGATACGGTCCTGATGCCGGTAAATCCTGCCGAGATGGTGATCGGCGGTTTTCTAACCCATACCATGGCAGCAGCCCAGGATAAAGGTGTGGCAGTCATTGCCATGAAGGTACTTGGGGCAGGACACTATGTTCTCCCTCACCTTGGCATCACCGCCGAATTACTCACCCGTTATGCTCTTTCCTGCGGCATTACCCTGGCGATTGTCGGCTGCTCGACCCCGGAAGAGGTACGTGAACTTGCTTCAGCTGCAAGTCTGCCCCTTTTAACTCAAATCGAAAAAGATGGAATAACAGAGCTATTTAGACCCCATGCAAAACAAAACGCATTTTATCGCGGCGACCTCAAAAGATAAGACAATCATGAAAGATTGTAATCCCTTTACAGATCGAATTTGCCGAGATATCCGTAACGGTCTGTCGAAGGCCCTTATGAATTCACTCACTCATCTTGACTTGACTCCGGCACAGAAAATAGCCGATACTTATTTAGCAGGCGATCTGCAGCCCATATACAGACACTATATCGATGATCGCATGAAGAGCTATGACAGGGCATTGCAGAATATCAGGTCCTTCCATATAACGGATGCTTTCGACAGGGCCCTTGTGCTCTGGGACGAAGAGCTGTTTTTTGAGGTGCATGAGATTCTGGAACAGGAATGGCTCCACTCCACCGGGGCAGAGAAGCTGATTTTACAGGCAATGATCCGTGGTGCTGGCATGTATGTTCAGCTGGATCGTGATAACACAAAGGGTGCGGCCTCCATGGCAGCAAAGGCAGTTATAGCCCTGGAGTGCAATCGCAGCGAGGTTCCGAATATTTTTGATCTGGACCTCCTGCTAGACAAGCTGAGAAATATTGACCCGGTACCTCCAAAACTTTGGAGAAAGATATCGGAGTAGAGCAGAAAGATTTAAAAACTGTATCAAGGATGTTTTTTGTCCGTAACCTATCATTCAAAGGAGATAGATCATGTCCCAGAAAAAAGGTCCAAAACATTACCGTCGCCTGCAAAAACGTTTCCCTGAGGTTCTCGATGCAGTACAGAATCTTGGTGCCACGGTCCGTAAATCCGGGCCACTCGACAACAAGACTGCAGAACTTATCCAACTCGGTGTTGCCGCCTCACTGGGATCAGTCGGTTCAGTCAACTCTCATACCAGACGGGCACTGCAGGCAGGAGCAAGTGAAAAAGAACTGCAACACGCCCTGCTCCTCCTCATTTCAACCATCGGTTTTCCCAAGGTAGCAGCTGCACTTTCTTGGGTAGACGATGTGCTGGATAAGAAATAATTACATCTTACCTTCATACTGTAAACTCCCACAACGGAACATCTCTGTTGTGGGAGAAGCATTCTAGCACTGGCTTTGCCCACAGCCAAGCTTCTTAATACCTTAGAAATTCTTGCGAAGTCTGCGCTTATCTCGTGTTTTTTTGAAAAGAATTTCCTGAAGGTACTTTCACCCCTCAGGGGGGGGGACTGAACAGAGTACCGGCTTATCGTTCATCACCGGTGTTAGGCTGAAGGTCGCCGTAATACAGTCTTGCCTTCAGACTAAACACTTTTAGCCTACATACCTTGTCGTAATAGCAATAGAAATCAAAATCAATTTCTTTGTATTTTATGACAGAAGCTTAGGAATAAAATACTAACTCACAACTGTAATTCCAGCAGTTTCGGCGACTCCTTCCCCAACACAGGCTACTACCCTCACAGCAGTTATGATAAATGATCAAGGCATCCAATCTCAATACTATTCGGTGTTGTCACTGGTTTTAATAAAAATGACACATCAAACTGGACCAAAAATCATCTTTTCCTAGGTACTTCAGTCCTATCTGATGGGCCTAATTACTTTCCTGCGGTTAAAGATGCCGGATGCAGTCATCCCGTTATCGTTAAAAAGCCAGTGACACTCAGGAATTCAAGTGGGTTGATACGATGATTGGGAATGCCAAGAACTCTATCCATTGTACATATCATGCCGTAAGTGAAAACATGTTCCACGCTATCTCGCTGAGTTCTGTTTCTGCTTCAACAGGCGATTGTTAAAAGAAGATTCACGAGCGAATGAGGCCTCAATAATATATTTTCTCATGGGTAGCTTTTTTCCGCTATCCTGCTTTCTGGAACATCCCTTCTTTATGGAATGACAGGCAATACCGATCTTACAGATATTGCTCAATACTGTGCAGAGTCGGGTATCATGACAAATCCGGCCCTTGTGACCGGGTTTTCTCTGGTCCTTTGTGGATTTTGTTTCAAGATAGGTGCAGCCCATTTCATCTCTGAATACCGGATATTTATCATGGTGCTCCAACATCCATAACTGCCTTTATGTCAGTTGCACCTAAAGCAGCTGGTTTTAAAGTTTTCGGAAGTTTTTTTGATGACAGGATTTGCGCAACTCCATGATCATTTGGGAATAGTTGTTGTAGCTCTTGCCTTACTCTCCAGGGGAGTAGGAAATAATAGACCTCTCCCAACGGGAGATTAAACGAATGCTAGCCTATTTGCCACTATATCATAAGGCAGCGTGGTGACAATTTTTTTTTAAACAAAGGGAACCTTCAAAGTGGATTAAGTATAGCGGACTCTTGCAAAACACTCTATACTTCTACTATCACTAAAGAAAAGCGGGATGAAGAAAGGGCATATTCAATTCTGTTTCGTTCCTGTATGTTTGCCTGAGTTCCCTAAACGCCATCTGTGGCTGGTTGTCGTCAAAGGGTTCAGTAAAAAAACCGTTGATGCTCCTTACAACTGAGCCAATGAGACGAAACAGGGAAATTCTGTGGTGAATAATAGAGACGCATATAACGCGCTGGCGTGTAGAGAATACAATCCGTTTTATCAAGCAGAATTATGATATCGAAAAAATACGTGGCGATTCTTGTCCTGGTAGCGTAATATTTTGCGTTTGTCTGGCTTGGTATCAAAGGAAAATTCACTCACTTCACTTAGTACTTTCCTAACAGAAAGTGAATTTTTATCACTTTGCCATGAGAAGAGCCGTGTTTGGTCTCGAAATTATGTTTGACTTTGAATCAGCCAATACCGTAACGTATTATTGTGCTGAGAAACCAGGCTGATGCCTGATTTGGATATTGTCCTGGCTCTGTTACGTAGCCGGGTCGTACGGAAGGAGGAGTATAAGAAATGCTGGTTATTTGTGAAGATTGTGCAAAAAAATACAACATTGATGAGACCCAAATTAAGGGTGAGAGAGCCAAGATCACCTGTAGAGAATGTGGGCATATTATTGTTGTCAAAAAGCCCGAAGCAGTGAGTGCTCCGTTTGAAAATAAGTTGGAGTCCAATGCCCCCCCCCTTGAATCTTCGGAAGAACAGCAGAAAACACCCCCCATTTCTGCAGTATCACGGGTGAAACCCTCAGCTCCAACAGGAAAGGGTATGCCTATTGGTGGCTATATCCTGTTGACATTGATTACTGGTTTTGTGATGGTCAGTGGGGCCTTTGGTTATCTCTATTTCAAGTACATCCCCGAAATTATCAATAACCAGATAGAACTGCGAACCTCGGCTATTACTACATCTTTTAGCGGTGTTATCCAAAAACCTCTCTTGCTTCGCAATTATCTGCAGGTCAATAAGGAAGCGAAGAGGACCAGCAAGCTCCCTGGTGTTGCCTATGTTGCAGTTATAAATAAAAGAGGTGTTGTAATCGCAGGCTTCTTCAGTGATATCGGTCGCTTCAACAAGAAGTTCGAGGCAAGAGTGAAGGAAAAAGGCTTACCTCTTGATATGTTTGCCCAGAACAAACTGTCTTCCGGTACAGATAAGGCAAGTACCAGAATTAAAGTGGGTGGCCAGATCATTTATGATGAGGTGGCTACCATCCCAGATAATGGGGGTGAGGTACATGTGGGCATCTATGTTTCTGAGGTCGATGGTGCCATTCGTGCTGCCCTCATTTCACCGTTGACCCTCTCCATACTCGGTGCTATCTTGATCGTTGGCTTTTTCGTTTTTCTTTTCCTTACCAGGACTATTACCAGGCCCATGAAGGAATTGACAAATGTAGCCAACCGAATCAGTCTCGGTGAAATGGATCTTGTCGTCAAAAGTAGTGGCCCCCGTGAAATGAGAACACTTGCAACTTCTTTCGAACGCATGCGACATTCAATTAAGAGTGCTATGGAAAGGTTGAGCAAATAAAAAAGAAGTATTTCGATAGTTGTACAAAACGCTTTATTTAGAGAAGAGGAAGAAGTTCATGATACGTCCAACAACTCGTATTTTGATGATAATAGTTTTTTTTGTTCTGGTCACAGTTCAGTTTTCTATTGCGGCAGGCTATAAACTGTCCATGTTACCCAGATATTCCACTGAGGAAATCAATAACAGGATTACCCCTCTGGCCAAATACCTAAGTGAACAAACCGGCTTGGATATTACCCCGACACTGACATCAACCTTTGATCAGTATCTAAAGCAGCTCTCAAGCGGCGGGATAGATATCGGTTTTGAGAATCCTTATATTTATGTCCTTGCTTCGACGTCGCATGACGTTATTGCTATGGCAGTTAAGGGAAAAGATGGGGATAAATTCCGTGGGAACATCATCACTCGTTCCGGGAGTTCTTTGTATGTAGTTGACGATCTCATAGGAAAAAAAATAGGTATTGTTGGGTATACAAGTGCCGGAGGCTACCTGTCTCAGAAACTCACAATGCTTGAAAATGGAATAGATGTGAATCAGGAGTGCACCGTTGAGGAGGCCCCTGAAAACAAACAAGAAAATGTGATTTTATCTGTTTTTACCGGTGATGTGGATGCCGGATTCATTCGTGAATCTGCACTCAATAAAGCTGATGATTTTATACCGAAAGGGGCGATCCATGTTATGGAGGGTACTGCTTGGCTGCCGAACTGGGCATTGTCCATTAGCCGTAATATGCCACCTGAAGACAAAGAAAAAATCATTAAGGCTATTCAAGATATGAAGCATGATAGTTTTGTACTGAAGGCTTTGCAGATTAAGAGTCTCAGACCAGCACATGATAGTGAGTATGATCCTGTCCGCAAAGCTGCCGGCCTTAATTAATTTGTCGCAACCGTGTCCATCCTGCCTCGGCAGGATAAAACAACTCATGAAGAAATCTGATAGACTATGAAAAATATATTTATCCTTACATTGTTTCTGCTTTCTTTTAGCGGAGGATTCGCCCAGGCTAATGAGTATCAACTCTCCATGTTACCCCGTTACTTTCCTGAAAAGTTGCATGCTATGATGAATCCACTGGCATCCTACCTCAGCCAGGAAACTGGCCACACAATTGAAGCGGTTGTAACAGATAACTTTGCCACTTATGAGACGGAGGTTCACAAGGGGAATATTGATATCGGTTATGAAAACCCCTTGGTGTATGTTAATGTCTCTAACCACCATAATGTAATTGCCATTGCAGTGAAGGGCAAAGGTGGCGATAAGTTCAGAGGGGTTATTATCGCTAGGCCTGACTCAGGAATTACAAAACTAGCCCATCTTAATGGAAAAACGGTGATGATAGTCAGCAAAACATCAGCCGGTGGGTTCATGTCCCAGAAACTGGCACTCGAGAAAAATGGTATTGATGTGGACAAGGACTGTCAGCTGGTTGAGGCTGCAGATAACCGGCAGGAGAATGTAATCATTTCAGTGAGCATTGGTGATGTGGATGCTGGTTTTATTCGTGAATCAGCTCTCCACATGGCTGATGAGTTCATTATGCCAGGCTCGGTGAAAACCGTTGTTGAGACGGCCTGGCTCCCCAACTGGGCTCTTTCTGTGAGTAAAGAAATGCCGCAGAACCAACAAGACGGAATTCAGAAGGCAGTTCTGAAACTGGCTCGTGATAGCAGCGTACTGAAGGCCATGGGGCTTACTGCCTTTGTGGCTGCCACTGATTCCGATTATGACATAATGCGTGAACTTGTAAAATAAACGTCAGCTGGTCAGTATCAAATTGGCAAGAGATGGAGTACATGTCTGGATTATTCTTCATCTCTCAGTGGCATAAAAAAGCTATGATTTCGGCAGGTCAATATGTTATCTTTAATTGATGGTGTGTATCTGTTTTACCCTTTCTCCTGATACTATAAAGGCCTCAGCAATGCTCATTCCAAAAGAACCCCCTTATTTAACTGGGTTAAATAGTTATTACCTGCATGTTGATAAGTTTGTTGAACATCTTCAGGGTGAGATCGGATCGGGTTGCCTTTATTGTCAGGCAGTAGACCAGGAGTTACTGGTTTATTTTGATGAACGAGATATTGTTCGCGGAGTAACGCAGAAGAATGGCGAACACGCTCAGGTTTCACAAAGCCTTGAACTTGTTCTCCAATCTTTATCCCAAAAGAATTTTCTGGTCACAATCTATTATCTCGATCCCAATTCGATCTTTTTCTGGGGCCAGATGCCTTCCTTTCAACGGGCTAATTCCACACCCAAATCAACAGATATTACCCTTCCGGATCTCATTCTTCGCTTTAGGAAAAAGCACTTTTCAGGATTTCTTGATGTTAACCTGCTGGATTGTGATGATGGTGCTATTCTTTTTTTCCACCAAGGAGAGCGCAGGGTGGGGTCATATTCCTGGGGAAAAGGGGGGGGGAGTTCTTCTGAAGGTGATTACCATCGCCTTCTCGACCTCTTGCAAACTAATGTTGCCACGTATGACATAGGACAGTTTCAGACCGAGCCTGCAGACAAGTCAGAATCTGCCCTGGAAGATTCGGTTCATGGCTCTGAAAATGAACAATATCTTTCTGACTTGCGCACTGCCATAAAAGAATTTATTAAAATTTATATTCAGGTCGTTCGTAAAAAGATCAAGACAGACCCGATTATTCCATTAAAGCAGAAGTTTCTTGATCATACTGATGAATATCCAGCGCTTGACCCTTTTAGAAAATTATATGAACTCAAGTATGATGGAACAGTAGAGTTTGAAGATAATGCGCCCAAGGAGGAAATGGCAAAAGGTATTGTTGACTGCGCATGGAAGGTTGTTGGAGACAATAAACTGCAAAAGAAGTTCAGGGCAGCGGTTTACAAATGGGACTATAAGGCTGCCTTGGAAGAACGGGGGATTGATGTCGAGCGCTAGTACAATGTAAAACATAATACTTCGCATTTGTAACGTGACGTGTTATAATTGTTCCAAAACCATGGAGAACAATTATGGCACCGAGATACCGAGTCACACTTACTGAAGAAGAACGAAGAGATCTGGAGGCCATTTCGACAAAGGGGAGAAGAGCT
>Ga0207996_1001970_pt1 | contig 13193 bp, 6 predicted proteins | sample AntAceMetag02UKG_FD_184773 | JGI IMG/M metagenome (GOLD analysis project Ga0207996, IMG submission 184773) | Saline lake microbial communities from Ace Lake, Antarctica - Antarctic Ace Lake Metagenome 02UKG (SPAdes) (version 2) | ecosystem: Environmental > Aquatic > Non-marine Saline and Alkaline... | reverse complement strand
AATCATTTTCTCATTGTTTTGGTATTAAAAATCAACACTCTATTTAGTTTTATTGAGTGTTGATTTTTTTTTGATAATACCATTTTATTTTTAAAAAAAAATACTACTTGCATATATATTTTTTTTGTAGTATTTTTGAATATGTTTAGAAGTAAAGGTTTTTGTCTTTTAACATATTTGTGTTTATCAAGAACTTAAAGTTTATGAGAGTAGAAAATAAACCTAAATCAATAGCTTTAACTTTAATTTTAATATTTGTTATTTCTTTACCTATAAATGCACAATATTCAAATTATGAAAGAAATACGATTAGATTTATTGAGGGATGGTTGGTCAATTTAAATATTGGTTTGACCTCTTTTTTCGGAGATTTAAGTGTTTATGATTATGATATTATTAAAAAATTCAGCGATGAAAGTAAAATAGGTGGCGGAATAATCTTATCAAAAAAAATCTCCAATACTTTTACTATGAGTGGCCAAATACTTTATGGTGGGTTGAAAGGAACTAAAGAATCATCAAATATTTATTTTATAGGAAGTGTTTTGGAATCCTCATTTATTGGATTTGTAAATTTAACACAAATTATTTCTCCTAATAATCCTAATCGCAAGCTTAATGTTTATGGAACTCTCGGTATTGGCTTGGTAATGCTAAAATCAAAATTATATGATCTAAAAACCGATTCATTAATTAAAGAATTTGGCTATGGTACAAATACTATCGAGACCCTTATTCCTCTCGGTGCGAGGCTTTCATATTCTCTTAATACCTCTTTTGACTTTACTTTCGATATATCAATTCGTAGAGTGGATACCGATAAATTGGATGCTCAGTTAGGTAATAACAATCGGGATTATTACTCATATATTTCATTTGGTATCAGCTACAATTTATTTAGCTCAAAATATTCCAATATTCGATATGATCGAACAAAAACAAAACCGAAACGAAAATATCCAATAAAGAAAAAGAAAAATATATAACTCTAAATTTCAGCTTTTTATAATCAAATTGAAATAACCTTCTTTTATTATATTTAATTATTGATTATCTTTATCAACAATTAATATAATTATGAGATTGAAAAATAAAAATTTTCGGCTAATACTCTTTTTTCTTATAATTATTATTTCCCCTCTTATCCTTGAAGCACAATATCATAAGCCTAAATAAAAAGGAGGGATTCGCGATGGATGGTCAGTAAATTTTAATATTGGAGTAACTTCATTTTTTGGTGATTTAAGTGTTTTTGATTTTGATTTTGTGAAAAAACTTTCCGAAGAAAGCGGCTTGGGTGTAGGAATTATTTTTGCAAAAGAAATTTCTCCCGTAATTTCCTTTAATACACAACTCCTTTATGGCAGATTGAAAGGCACCAAAGAGTCATCAAATTGCTACTTTAGGGGCAGCATTATTGAAGGATCTTTCAATGGGCAAATAAATATTAGCCAAATTATTTTTCCTGGAAAAAATACAGAAAGATTAATGTATTTGGAAATTTAGGCTTCGGCCTTGTCAACATCAAATCAAAACTCTTCGATTTAAAAACCGACTCTTTAATACATACTGTCGGGTTTGGAAGAAAAACAATAGAATCAATACTGCCTTTTGGGTTTAGGATAAAATTTCATATTAGTGAACTATTTGATTTGGATATGAATTTTTCAAACAAAAGAGTTGATACCGATAAATTAGACTCACAATCAGGCAATAATAATAAAGATTTCTATTCATACATCTCAGTCGGAATAACGTATAAATTTCAAAATTATAATAAAAGGAGTTTTAAAAATAAAAAAAACAGCAAACCTTTTAAGCGTAAATATCCAATCAAACGAAAATTGAAAAGAAAGTGGTAATATTAATTTATTTCTTATATTTGTAACATTATTAAATTTAAAAATTAATTATAATGAGAAAAAATTTACTTTGGTTAATGATTGTTCTGCAAATGGCAGGCATTCAATTTTTATCAGCACAAACTGAAAATAAGCAAAAAAGTTTAGCAAACTCGGGATCAGAAAATCTTAGAATGCAGAAAACTATTACAGATGCCAACATTGGCTCAAAAAAGATATTTTCAGAAAGAAATTTCGAAAATGTTTTGAATCAAAAGGAATTCCTTATTGATAGCCCGGAGGTTAATTGGCAATTTACCGATCCGGCCGCAATTGTATCTGATATTAAGGTTTCCACACAAAGCGAAAACTCATTCGTTAGCTGGGAATTAAATAATGAAAGAATTTCTTTGTATAAGGATAGCTCAACTCCTTTATGGGAAAATCCTGTAATTGCAGATTGGAATATTCCTATTGATATGACTGAAGACGGAAATGTTTTAGTTTATAGTGCTCAAAATGTTTTAAAAGTTTATGGGCCTCAATCTTCAGTTCCTACATGGGAATTGAATCTAAATGCAAATATCAAAGGTGTTGTACTTAGTCCCGATGGAACAAAAGTTTATTGCGCAGCTGAAGATTATGAGGGAACAGGATTCACTCATATATTTTGTTATAATATAGGTTCAAACGATCCTGTTTGGGATGCTGAATTTGAAAGCGGAGTTGGAACATTCGGTGGCTCCGGCGACGGTTCTATTCTTGTTTTCACACAATATAGCGGAGTTTTTAGATCAATGTTTGTAATATCTTCCTCAGACGGATCTGTAATTTTTGAAGTTGGTGGTAAAAACCAAAATGCTCCGGCAATTTCCTATGATGGTTCATTAATTGTAAATGGTGATTATAATGGATATGTTAAATTATATGAATTCGACGAAGAATTAAATACTTATTATGAAAAATGGAATTTTCATGTTGGGGGAGGTGGTACTTCTGCCTGGGTAATTGGAATGGGAATCTCAGGTGACGGTAGTACGGTTGTCGTAGGAACCTTAGTGTTTATTCCTGGAGGATACGATGGCGAAATATATTGTTTCGACTCATATTCGCCCGAACCATTATGGGTTTACGAGCATACAGGCGATGAAATCGAATCTGTTGACCTTTCTTTTGATGGTTCAATAATAGCAGCAGCAGGTTATGGGCCACTTGATCACTCCAGGCCCGATTTCTTCTTATTCCGAAAAAATTCCAATCAACCTATTTTTACTATTAATACTCCCGGTTCAATGTTTGATACAGATATTTCTCCAGATGGAACAATGTGTACTTTTGGTGGTAAAGCTGTACATGCCCGTGAGTTTGGAAGCGGAGGTATTTTATATAACATAAACAGCTATCCCGGAGGAGGTGTTGTTGAAGGAATCGTCGATCTTGAAAATAGCGAGGATAATTCTGGAGCAAGGATTGAAATTCCTGAATTGAACGATTATTTCGGATATTCCGAATCAGATGGCTCATACTCTATAGAATTTATTCCGGAAGGCACTTATTCAATTACTGCTTCTAAGGTCGGATACTTTCCAGTCACTATTGACGATGTTGTTGTTACTGAGGGTGAAATCACCAATCTTGATTTCGATTTACTCTCAACAGGATATCCTCCCGAAAATCTTTTTGTTACAAAAGCTGCGGGTTCAACAGTTGATTTGTTTTGGGATCCTCCACAGGAAAAATCATATACAGGATTCAATATTTATCGTAAAAAATATTTAGAAGGACTTTTTCCTGAAGAACCCTTAGCAAGTGTTTCAGCAGAGATTCTTGAGTATAGTGATGCAACTGCCTTACCGACTATAAATTATTACTATGCGGTTACCGCCATATTAGAGGGTGACGCACAAAGTCCTTATTCAAATATTGAGGAAGGCTGGGTAAGTACCGGTTTCGTAACAAATGAAATTAGTGTTTATCATGGTACAACACCTGTAATTGATGGAATAATTTCTGAAGGCGAATGGGATGATGCTTTCTTGATAGACAATTCTGATTTTTTGGGAACTTACGACAATACAATTATTCCTGTTGGAAGTGTAATGGGATATTTCAAATCAAATGATTCGAATACGGAACTTTATGTTGCTTATATAAATCATAATGATGTAGTGCTCGCAGACCATGATGAAGTTGCCTTATATATTGATGATAATAACGATGGTACTTTTCCTCCACCCGAAGATTTATCGGAAGGTAATTATTGGGCTGCACATTACGCAAGCGGCGACGTTATTAAATACAGACCAATATTTAATACAGGTGGAGTTGGCGATGTGATTTATTTAGAAAATCCTCAAATAGCCGTATCCAATTCAGCCGGTTATGTTGTTTATGAATTTGTAATTCCTATCGGAACCGAATATTGGGAATTAAATCCCAGCCCGGAAGGAAAATCATCATTAGCTATTTTTGTTTTAGATGACCCGAGTGCGTTTGACGGTTGGTGGCCTTATGATAATCAAAATTTATTTGCTCCTGAGGGTTTTGGAACCATGAGCCTTAATGCCGTGAATGAAATTCCTCCGGCCCCCGAAAATCTTTGCGCCTCAATTAATGAAAGTACAGCAATTATCGAATGGAGTATGCCGGAAATTAATGATTTCGGCTATTTCAACATTTATAGTGAATTTAACAGAGAGTTTTCTTTGCTTGGAAATACTGAAGGCACACAGTTTTTATATGATTTACCCGAATATGGATTATACCAATTCTATGTTACAACGGTTGATAATTCAGGACTGGAATCAGATCCTTCCGAAACTGTGGAAATAGAATACGGTGGAACTATTGGACAAGATATTAGTTTACATGAAGGTTTTCAATTCATTTCTTCATATATTATTGCTCCTGATCCTGATATGATGGTTGTTATGGCTGATGTATTAAACGAAAATCTTGATTTTGCAAGAAATTCACTTGGCCAAACATTACGAAAAATTGGGCCCAATTGGGTAAACGGTATTGGTGATTGGGTTGTTGATGAAGGCTACCTTATTAAAATGTATGCCGATGATTCATTTACCATCAACGGAACTTTGGTTAATCCTTCAACACCAATTCCTGTAGAAGCAGGATTTCAGTTTGTAAGCTATTTCCCTGAAACCCCAATGAATGCAATCGATGCATTTGCAACAATCATTGGCGACGACCTTGATTTTGTGAGAAATTCGCAAGGACAAACATTACGAAAAATTGGCCCGAATTGGGTAAACGGAATCGGCGATTGTCAATTTGGCGAAGGATATTTGATTAAAATGTTTGCCGATGGTGTTTTAGTTTATCCCGGTTCCTCCTCATTTACTTGTGGTGACCCATTTACTGATCCTCGCAATGAGCAAACATATAATACCGTACTTATTGGCGACCAATGCTGGATGGCTGAAAACCTTAATTTAGGAGAAATGATAGAAGGAACGGAAGCAATGGTGGATGATGGAGTAATTGAAAAATACTGTTATAATGATGACCCGGCCAATTGTGAAACCTTCGGCGGTTTATACCAATGGGATGAAATGATGCAATACACAAGTTCACCGGGAGTGCAAGGTATTTGTCCAGACGGTTGGTATATTCCAACAGATGATGAATGGAAAATATTGGAAGGTACAGTTGACAGCCAATATCCGGTGGGTGATCCTGAATGGGATAATGAATATCTTCGCGGCTTTGATGTCGGAAAAAACCTGAAATCTACTTCCGGTTGGACTAACAATGGCAATGGTGTCGATTTATATGAATTTACTGCATTGCCTGCGGGTGCACGCAGCGTACTTGGTTTTTTCTTCCTTGCAAGTGACTATGCTGTCTTTTGGTCTTCTACCGGTAGCGGCATTAATGCATGGTATCGTATATTAAATTATGCTAACGACCAATCACAACGCAGCTATAATTACTATACAACCTATGGTTTTAGTGTGCGTTGTATTAAAGATAATTCAAAATTTGATAACTCGTCTGCTAATAATAATCAAGTTAATGATTTGTCAAATCCAAAAACAAAAAGCTTTGAAGCAATCCATTTTGGTTTTGAAGGAGGTAATCCTGCCGAAGCAGTTTATTCACTCTATATAAAAGGCTTGGAAATCGGCGATGAAGTAGCTGCTTATGATGGTGAAAAATTGGTTGGTGCTGTTAAAATTAATTCGAAAAACGCTTTTGAAAACGAACTTCCTGTGTTTAGTGCATTAATTAACGGAAAAGGCTATGAATCCGGTAATCCAATTACATTAAGAATTTGGTCGGAAAATAAACTTATTCCGACTGATTTTATAATGGAAGCAATTTATGATTCTTATGTTTCGGATGTTTATCCAAGCAATGAAGGTGAATATAGTGTTGTAAGCATTACAAAAGATGCTACTCTTACAGGAGATTTGCTAGTTTATCCAAATCCTGCAACAAATATGATTTATATTTCATCACCAAACCAAATCAATAATGTTGTGATTTTTAATTATGTAGGCCAATCGGTTTATGAAGGAAATAGCCCACAAATCAATACAAGCAATTTCGAAACCGGTATTTATATTATCAGAATAGAAACTGATAATGGTATTGAAACAAGTAAATTTACAGTAAAATAAGAAAAAATTCTTTATAATTTTACTACTAAGCAATTACACGATAAAACTACAAGAAGAGTTTTATCGTGTATTGCTTACACAGCGAAAATGGAAGATGATTCTTACTTTATTATAATTACACGTGTAATACTGCTTTTCACTTTTAGTCTGTAAAATGGTTACTGCAAAGCTTTACAAAGAGATTAGTTCAGTAATGGTTACACAAGCAATATGTCTTTTATCTTTATGGCTGTAAGTTGTTTTCAGCTAAGCTTTACGAAGAGGTTAGCTGTGTAATGGTTACACAATTAAAATGCTTTAAGATAGTTGCCGTGTAATGGTTACTCAAGCAATAATTTGTATCAATTTAAGCCTGTAATATGTTTTCAGCAAAGCCTAACAAAGAAATTGGTTGTGTAAAAGTTATACAATAGAAATTGACCAAGAGATTTGTTGTGTAACTTTTATACGAGCAAGCTCTTTTATCACCTTTATCGTGTAAAAATATATTGGTCATTATTCTTTACAAAATTCTTTATTTTAATTGGTTTTATAATAGAACTTGTAACAGGGCTATGGAATTATTGATTCTTTTCCCTAAATGATTCAAAAAGTATGATTTTTTTTCATTAATTTGAAAATTATTCAGTATTTTTCCGCATATTAACAGATGAAATTTTAAAAATATTCATACTTTAAATATGTAAAACAATATGAAAAGCACCAAACAAAACTTCATTTTAATAGGTTTAACTATACTATTTTTCAATGTATTTCAAACAACATTCCCACAGGAACGAACTGAAGTACATATTCCCGATATTCCCGGGTTTTATACATTGAAGGCTGATTTGCACATGCATACAGTTTTCTCTGATGGTTCTGTTTGGCCAACTGTAAGGGTTGAAGAGGCATGGCGTGATGGTCTTGATATTATAGCCATCACCGATCATCTGGAATACCAACCTCATAAAGATGATTTGCCTACTAATCACAATCGCTCGTATGAGTTGGCATTACCCTTGGCAAAATCTATGGGAATAATTTTAATTAAGGGAGCAGAAATTACTAGGAATATGCCGCCAGGACATTTTAATGCAATTTTTCTGGATAATATTGATTTACTTGATACTGAAACATGGGAGGAGGCTTTTTTGGCTGCCTCCGAACAAAATGCCTTTATCTTTTGGAATCATCCGGGTTGGCTTCAAACAGATGAAATTCCAATTTGGTACGATGAACACTCGGAGATTTTTAAAAAGGGATGGATGAATGGAATCGAAATAGCCAACGAATTTTCATATTATCCTTTGGCTTATCGCTGGGCTATTGATTCTAATCTTACAATTCTTGGGAATTCGGATATTCATCCTCCTGTTTATCATTATTATAATTTTGAAAACAAAGAACATAGGGCAATAACCTTGGTTTTTGCCAAACAAAAAACAAAAAATTCAGTTAGAGAAGCACTTTTTAACAGGCAGACAGCGGTTTATTACAAAAATAGAATTGTCGGAAATGAAAAGTTTCTTGAGCCTCTGTTTCTCGAATCCGTTAAAATTATTTCACAAAAACCCGTATTTCAGGACAATAATAAAATAAATATTCGAATTCATAATTATTCTGATATTAATTATTCACTTTTAGCAGACACAAGTTTCAAAAATTTCAATTTCCCTGAAAAATTAAACTTGCCGGCTCATAAAACAATTTTCCTGAAAATTAAATCAAATAAGGAATTAACTCCCGGAAGAAATTGTATAGAGTTGCCGTATTTTGTTTCCAATCTTGAAATTGGACCCGGGGATCCTTTACCGATTAATTTAGTATTTGATGCTTATTCGATGAGAGGAATTAGAATTCTTCCTGATAATAAAATTGCCGATTTATATAAAATACATAGTCCTATAAATTCAGAATTTGATTTATATTACACTCTGGATTGCAGTGATCCAAACCAATTGTCTTTAAATTCTTCCGAAGCTTTTGAATGCAAAGAGCCAATTAATTTGAAAATTGCCGCTTATATTGGTGATGAACAAATTGGAGAAATTATGGAAAAGGATTTTTCTCCACATCTTGCGATCGGGAAATCGTTGGAACTGAAAAATGATTTTAGTTCTTCATATTCAGGGGGTGGAAAAACTGCAATTATTGATGGTGTTACTGCTTCAATTGATTATAAAGATGGGAAGTGGCAGGCTTATAGATTTGATGATCTTGAAGCTGTGATTGATCTTGGAAAAGTTCAGAATGTTAAATCGGTGAGTATAAATTTTCTGGAAAATAATTATTCATGGATATTTTTACCTGAAGAAGTGAAAATATATGTTTCAAAAAGCGGAAAAAAGTTTGAAGAAGTTTTTAGTAAAAGTTTTACTGCTGATCCAAACTCCAGAGAATCAAGAATAGCAAAAGTGTCTGCTAAATTCAAAGAGGCAGATGCCCGATATATTAAAGTTGTTGCAAAGAATATTGGTAATTGTCCCGAATGGCACACCGGTGCAGGAAAAAAAGCATGGCTTTTTGTTGATGAAATAATTGTAGAATAAATAAAAAAAGCCAATCTATATAAAATGGATTGGCTTTTGTAAAAGTTAGCTTAGAGTTTATAAAAGAGTAATTGGGTCAAGATTTTCCGACTCAATATCTTTAAAATAATTTGCAGTTCCAACCATTAATTCAACAGTTGCCGCATCATCGCATACAATTATTCCTTTGGGATGTAATTGCAATGCACTGATAGTCCATAGATGATTTACGCTTCCTTCGATAGCATGTCTCAAGGCCCTTGCTTTACCATGCCCGTTAACGATAATCATTACTTCATCAGCTTCTAATACAGTCCCGACACCAACAGTTAAAGCTGTTTTAGGAACTTTTGTAATATCATTATCAAAAAACCTTGAATTTGCTATAATTGTATCGTGGGTTAAGGTCTTAATACGGGTTTTTGAATATAAAGAAGAACCCGGTTCATTAAATGCAATATGTCCATCAGGCCCTATACCGCCAAGGAATAAATGAATACCCCCTACATTTTTTATTTTCTCTTCATATTCAGTACATTCTCGTGTAAGATCTTTGGCATTTCCGTCAAGTATGTTTACATTTTCTTTCTTAATATCAATAAACATGAAAAAGTTATCCCACATAAAAGAATGATAACTTTCCGGATGGTCTTCAGCGAGGTTTACATATTCGTCCATATTAAATGTAATAACATCTTTAAACGAAACTTTTCCGGTTTTATAAAGCTCAATCAATTCCTTATACATTCCCAATGGTGAAGAGCCTGTTGGTAAGCCAAGTACATAAGGCTTGTTTTCATTAGGTGAAAATTCATTAATTTTTTTTGCTACATAATTTGCAGCCCATTTCGATACGAGATCGTAATTCGGTTCAATAATAACTCTCATAATTTAGTTCTTTCTTTAAAAATTTATATTTATTATAGTTTTACATATATTTTAAGATCCATGATTTTTTTATTATCAGTCTTGGCCCTTTATATAACTTTCTTCATTCTTTCAATAAGTTCATTACCAAGATTTGTTTTCTTAATAATATGTTCTTTAATTTCGGCGACAGTACTGTTGCTTTCAAACTTCCCTCTTACTTGTTCAAAATCAATATTTTTATCAGTTTCTTCCCCATCCATACCAAATCCTGTTTTAGTATTAAGTGCAAATTCTTTTTTAGCATCTTCATAAAGCATATTATCTAAATCCGTAACACTTTTAATCCATTTTTCAACCAATTCAATAATATCCTGAGAAGTTATTTCATGAATTTTTTTACCAATACGTTGTTGAAAAACATTTATCACCCATGTCCACTCGTAGGTATAATAATTATCATATATTGATTTGAAGAAGTTGTCAATTTGTTCAAGTGTAGTAATTTTCTTGTTTTCAATATCAGAAAGCATTTTACTAATGATTTCATCAGGAGCTATTAATCCCGCTAGATCAACCCATTTTCCTGTACCAATTGGAGTATCAGACTCTAATCTATTTTGAATTTCTTTGTTGTTTTTAAAATTTGTTTTTTCAAGTCGTTTAATTACAGAGTTTCCCAGAAATTTATCAATTCCTATTTCGTATAATCTAAGTCCTTTGTTGAGTGAAGGATTAAGAATTTGACATCTTTGATAAAAATAATGATCAGATGATTCTCCCGATGACTTTTTCAATCTTTTTAGAATAGCAATCCCCTTTATCATCTTTTGGATGGTGTATGGGCTTAAAAGGTTGAAATTTATATAATCAAGTTTATTTGGGTCTTTTCGTTTATCACGTTTCGGCCATTTTTGGGCATCTCTTACAGTACCTACACTTCGAAGATTTATTCCGGGGGCCAAAACACTATTATCGTGTCTTTCTACTATATACGAAAATGGCAAATCAGAAGTGTCAGAATTTTTATAATGTCGGCCCATTACGAGAGAAAATGCTCCGACTTTTGCGGGCCACAAAATGTATGAATCACTGGTTGTTTTTGAACCCCTTTCAACAATACCCTGATGAATTGGTCCTAATTTGTACATGTGATTGCTTTGATTTGATCCGCTACCGGCATTTAAAAATGAAAACAAACCTGCAATTAATAAAGTAGATTTATGATGGGTAACGGTATAAGGCCCTGCAAAAATAGCACAAGCTTCGCCATGAAATCCCTGGCAATTAGCAAAAAACAATGAATTTTCAGCAGAATAATGTTTGCTCAATTCACATCCCTGACCAACAAAACAATTTGAGATTAAAGTTGCGTCAGATATTTTAGAACCTGAACAAATTATAAAATCTTCAACTATTACACCGGGGCCTAAGTACACAGGATCTTCAACTGAACTATTAATAGAACCATTTGACAATCTATATATTCCTTCGATTAAACTATTCACTCCGATTTTAACATTTATAATGGTTCTGCAATTAATGAGTCTTGCACCACTTGCAATTAATCCCATCGAAGAAGTAACAGATTTGGTATAGTCGGCTATTAATTTTTCACATGAGTTAATAACCTCAGGTTTATGTCTATATAAAGCTAATATATAAGCTGTATGTGCAGAAAGATAATCATAAATTGGAATTTCTCTTCCGCCACCTTCGTTAATTGCTTCAACTCTTACTCCATTTCCAAATGAGCTTTCACCTTCAACGGCTATCATGTCAACATTTTCAATAATTACATCATCTTCTATAACATAGTTTGCCAGATAGTTTTTGACCTGCCCTATATATACATTATCACCGATGATACAATTATGTATGGTTGAGTTACTTATTCCTGCATGTTTTTTAACTCCTCCAAAAAAAGTAATTTCTTTATCATATACACCTAATTTAATATTCCCTGAAAATTTTGTTGTAAATATTGTTTTTGGATCAAATTTCTCAGCAACCTGAATTGTGCTCCAACTTGAAGACCAACATCCTTGCGATTTTAATTGCTTTATTTCCCCTTCTGTTAGTGGTCGGAATTTTTTTGTCATTATATTTAATTTATTTTAATTGATTTTGAGATGCAAAAAAAAGCATTAATTTTTAATAAAAAAAATAATTTACCCTAACAAATACATAACATATATAATATAATCACCCTAACAATTTTAATATGCTTTTAGTAAATTTCTTTATACATTTGTTATCATTGAATTTATATTTGCCTGATATTAAGATTTTATAATTAAATAATTTTGAAGAAAATTGTATGTTGTGATAATCAATTGCTATTATTATTCCCTAAAATATTGCTTATTGAATAATATTTATAATGGATTTCAACCATAATAAAAATACAATTAATCTTAAATTATATTCCTGAAATAAATGAAACCAGATTGATTTCTTTTGAAAGGCTTAATTTTTTTCTCAGTCGGATTCGGCTAATTTCAGCACTTCCGGGTGTAATATTTAATAATTGTGCGATTTCTTTGGTGCTTAGGTTCAATCGCAAATAAGCACATAATTTTTGATCTTTGGGGGTCAGATTTGGAAATAATTTAACTAAGCGATAGAAAAATCCTGTATGTACGTTTTCAAAATGGAGTTTAAAGTCTTTCCAATTGCTTTCAAGTTGAATGTTTAATTTTATTTTGCTATTAAGTTGGATCAACTTTTTTTTAGACCCTGAATTAATTTCTTCAATTAATTTCTTCAACTCTTTAATTATTTGTAGCAGAAATTCATCTTTTTGAGATAAATGAATTGCAAAAGAGGCTAATTGACGATTTTTTGTATCAATATCATTTATAAATTTTTCCTTTTCAATCTGACTGGATTCTTGTTGCTTTTTAGCTTTTTTAATCTTTTGTTCTGCTTGCTTCAAATTTGTAATATCCCGATTAGAGCCGCGCTGTCCTAAATATTTTCCTTCTTTATCAAAAACAGGCTGACAATGAAGTCCAATCCATCTTTGTTTTTTACTTCGGGTTTCAATACGAAATTCAAATTGTTTGTCCTCGACATTTAACTCAAGTGCGTTTTTTATATATTTTACAAACTTATTTAAATCATTAGAATGAATAATTCTATACATTAAATGAGGGTCTGAGATAAATTCTTCAGGTGAGTATCCGGTAATTTTTTTACATGAGGGAGAAGCATAAAGATATTCACCTTTTGGGCTTAGCCAAAATTCCCAATCATAAGTGTAATCTGCTATTAATCTGAACTTCTCTTTACTTTCAATTAAGCCAGTTAAAGTTAATTTTTGTTTTTCA